>Ga0265294_10005190_pt1 | contig 15959 bp, 17 predicted proteins | sample MunlanPumphouse3_FD_192504 | JGI IMG/M metagenome (GOLD analysis project Ga0265294, IMG submission 192504) | Groundwater microbial communities from a municipal landfill in Southern Ontario, Canada - Pumphouse #3 | ecosystem: Environmental > Aquatic > Deep subsurface > Groundwater | place...
TCGTCAATATCTGATACAATCCCGTTGTATTCTTCCCTAGCGAATTTAATTAATGCCCTTCGCATAAGCTCCGAGATAGCCGGGGCGTCTTTACTGTCACCCATGTAACCCACTGTAACCCCGCTGCTTGTATCAGGGTTACACTCGTTAATCACATTCGGTAAACTAGTTTTGTCTTCATCTGTAACCCTGTAACCCCCTTTTCCAGTATGAGAGACAAATTCATTTTTTACATTCTTTTCTTTTGCCTCAATGCCTTCAGTAATTATAGTATCACAGTTGCCCTGTATTATATTCTTTCTTTTTAGGGTTATATTATTATTTATTCTATCAACTGTACTCGTTTTTAGTATAACCATGTCGGGGGTTACAGCTGGGTTACACTTGGGTGTCAGGGTTACACTTTCATCCGATAGCCTTTTTATAAACTCTTCTGTTTCTGCTTCTGCTTTTTTGTGGTCGATCTTCGCAACCGTGTCGTATATCTCAAAACCTAATTTAGGACCATTGTATTCGTATAGGTTTTCTCGGGTTGTTATCCTATCTTCGTCATTTGCTCCTTCGGTTTTGCTCCTGTCGATCTTGTTCAGCTGGGATACCTTTGCGAACATACCGCCTTTGCCATCCTTTCCGTGGAGGATATGAATTACCCTGGTCCTTGATACCTTCAGGTAACTCATCAAATCCTTTAGGGTAACCGGTCCTTTGCTCTCTATATATTTCAAAACTTTAATTTCTAAATCGGTGAGGTTTGTAGCATTGTTTTTAGATGTGCCTTTGTAGATATTCAATGCTTTATCAAAATCTTCGATATCGGAAAGATAGTAACCATTTATGTTTTCGCGCTGTATTACATTAAAAAACGTAACCGATCGAAGTATATCCAGGAACTTTGGGAAATTGCGTCTGTTTCCCGTATTAGTCCACTCGATGGCGTTAATATATGGAATTTTAATTATATACCTTTCTTCATCAAGTATATCGAAAATGCATCTGCATATGAGAACATCATCGTCAACCGGAAGATTGAGGTTAAGCTCGCTTTCCTTGATATGGTTGTAGACTTTCTTGTCCTGCTCCGCGCTTCCGTCTACGTCAGCATTCAGAAACCGGTTAGCTAGTTGCTCGTCGGGTATGCCATCAACCGTCGAGAACCAAAAGGAGCACCGCTCTGGTATAGAATATTCTGCATACTCCTGGTTAACAACTGTTCGATGTTTACTTGGTGTCTGAAAGTTTGATGTGCTTTGTTTTAAAGTTGCTATGGTGTCGTCTGTGAAATTCGCATCATCTGAATATATTATAGTTCCGCTTTTCAAATCAGGATGATAATAAAGTGATTTGCTCGACATGCTCCCTGATATGAATTTGTGCTCGGGCAGTAGTGTAAGCACGGTCTCTATTGCATCGCTTTTTCCTTTTCCGCTTTCCCCACTTGGTTTTACATGCAATCCTCTTGTATTTATTATGTAAGTTGAAGCAACTGCACATAGACAATTTTCACCTAGGTTTCTATCTCCAACGTGCCTCAAATTCCATGTATCTAAAATAAATCTCAGCGGGTCACCCTCTCTCAGTATTTGGTAAGCCAGTTTTCTGATTTCTTCCGGGTATGCCTTTAATCTGTCTTCCTCTTCCTCGCGGTCTTCATGCTCTTGCTCTTGCGCGCCTGCAGATGTTTTTTTACTTACGCGCTCTCTTGCACATCCATCAATTGTCGTTTTTATGTCTCTTTTAGTCAGTCTAAATTTTTCAGCAACTTCATTATTAACGAACATTTCCCACTCGCATTGGTCCATTCCGTGAAGGTCATTCGATATGAATGTACGAAAGGCCCGAAGCCTTTCAACACTTGTCAAGCTTGCTTTAATCTCAACCTGATTAAGTTTGAAGTCCCACAGCCTTATACTTGAATCAATGAGCTCTTTAAAATCGTCCCTGCTGTGCTCCTTCATGTAATCGGCAATATCTATCTTATCAATGCCTTCGGGCTTCGGTAAAGTAATAAGCCTGGTTTCAATCCCTGCTCCCTCAAGTGCTTCAGATGTGTTTAAAGCTCCCTTGAGTCCTGCTTTATTCGCTTCGTTGTCATTGCAGATGTAAACCCGGTTAAGCCTTTTTGCAAGGCTTATTAACTTCGGGTTGTCTTTCTCCCTGAACTGTACCGTAACCGGAGATATGCAAGGAAAGCCAGCCTGTAACATTGCTATACAGTCTGCCACGCCTTCCGTGATAATGCAATAATCGGAGCCTCTTAAACTGTCTTCACCGTAAAAGTAAGAGTTCTGAACTGCAGGGCTTACATAAGGGAATTTGTCACTATGTACGAGTAGTTTTTGATATTTTGAAGGTTCGCTGCCATCCTTTTTCTGTGGTGTTTCCTTTGTCTGTCTTCCGATAAGGTAAACGACTTTTCCATTCTTCCAATATGGAAATATTATTCGACCTGTGAAGACTTCCCCGCCCGTCATTCCATTATTGACATAAACAAGCCCTGATTTTTTCAGGGTTGTTACATCGAGGTCTTTTAAGTCCCTGCTTTTAGTTGCATATCCGATTTTTAATCGGTCCGCCATTTCCCGGGCAATTCCCCATTTTTCTTTTAAGTAACTGTAAAGCTCAGGAGTTAGGTTCTGATGGTAAATTTCTACAGCTTCAGTATAGAGGTTGTGGATATCCGCTTTTTCTTTTGCTGCGTCCCGTTCCTCTTCTGTCATATCTTCAAGTTCTACACCTGCCAGATCCGCAGCTATCCGGAGGACTTCCGGAAAGCCCGCCCCCCGCACATCGAGCCCGTTGATATATCCTATCCAGTCGAAAACGTCCCCGCCTTGATTATTCTTAAAATCTTTCCAGACCTGCTGGCTCTGGTTTACTTTTAGACTTTCCCCACTACTTCCAGCCTGGCCAACGGTTCCGGCGTATTCCCCACCCCCTATTGAGTGAAGGCTTACATCTTTGTTTATCACGTCAACGATATCGAGAAGACTTTTAATTTCCTCCACTTTATCCCGGTCGTTGTTTGTGGAGGCCATGTTATATCCTCCGGAAGTGTGCCCTGGACTCTCCATGGCGGCTCTCAATGTAGGAAACATTAGGGCACAATGACAAGCCAAGCGGACAGCTTACACATTCATCGGATACGGGAAAGTATCTACAATGAATATTGGCAGCTTGCATTATTTCCCCTCCTGCTGCTCTTCCTGCTCCCTGAGTACATCAAAAAGGTATTGAGGTCCTGTACTCTGCCGCTCTTTGAATACCTGATCCAAAAAAGAGATATCTGCCATTTTCAGGCCCTCCTTTCGTCATTTTCTCCAACATCCCAGCTGTCCGGCTCGTTATACATATCTGCCAGATATCGGACGTTGCTATCTTGCCGGGCTTGAAACACCTGCTCTAAAAAGGATATGTCAGCCACTTCAAAGCCCCCGGAACGACAACCAGATCTCAAACAGCTGCTCGTTTTTCCTGTCAAGCTCTGCTCTAATTTTGGGATCGGTTGCTTGTCCCTGCTGCATCTCTAAGCTTTGTAACGTGTTGAAAAGTACATCCCGCACATATGAGATCATCGCGTCGGAAATTGTCAAAAAATCAGAGTCGTTCAGATGTACTGGTTCAAAACATAGTTTGTGTCCACTAATCATTCTGTTAACCTCTAAGTGTGGTTTTAAACGTTCTATGTTAACAGTAACAAGAAAACTATTTATTCAAGAAAAGCAATATCTCATTGCTGGGTGAGAAAAACTTTTCTTAATTTTCTTTAAATGCCGTCATTGGTGCCCACCTTTGGCGGTGTTTCTCGTCACTGTTTTCTAAAATTTATATATAATTCTAAATAAATTATTGTTTTTATTTAAATCAATTTTACTTGTTTTTCATTTCACTTTTCTTTACTTTACTTTGCTTTTCAGCATCCTTTTCCACGAAAGTATGATGGATACTGCTTTTGAATCATCTCATCTACCAGCTGGTAAATGTAGATGTTCTCGTCAACCGCTATCTTTTTTAGCATGTGTAATGTTTCGGGTCTAATGTTAGGCTTTGCCCATTTCTTCGGCTCTGAATCCGTCATCGCTTCATCTCCTATACTATAACTACGTACATATAGTATATATACGTTTTCTCACGTTTAGAAGAACCCACCGAAGCTTCCAACCAGTCCCAAGAAATTAATACAACTCATTTTTAGCATCATTCATCTTTGAAAGGTCCGGAGTATTCCCAGCATAGCAGGCAGTGACTACAGCTGCAGCCTCTGTTAAGTAAGTCCGATAATATTGGATTAATTCCTTCTGTCCTGTATCCAGAGTGTTGTAATTTGTATTTGTATCAAGTCTCTCGCTCCGGATAAAGGCTATTGAGCTTTCGCATGTCTGCTTGTATGCAATCGGTGTCTGAACCCCTTGCTGATTGATGGCTTCCTGTACTGCATTGTTCACAAGATCTGATCGGTGCTGAATGTCCTTAACGAAAGGATCCTGAGTTTCGGTAGGTTGGATAAGTTCAGGTGTGTTTTGTGTTCCCTGCTCCCCGGCGATCTCATAAATACAACCACCAAAAAGGAGAAGAGCAAAGGCAGCCAGTAAGACTTTCATCTTTGCTGCTGCTGTGATAGTTTCGATTATTCCGACTCCTCCTTAACAAAGATTTTAACAAATTTCTCCTTCTGAGTCGTCCACACATCACCGTTTTTCTGAACTTTCAACGGATCCCCAATTTGATCTTTGACTCTTGTTTTTCTTATTTCTGTGTAAATTGAATGAGGCAACAATACGTATTTTTTGCAAGTTTCAAGTTCTTGATCTAAATCAGAAATGAAAACCTTGATTTCTTTTCCGTAATTGATTTCATTAACGTGAATTCTTCCTCTTGAATCTGTTTTTCTATTAATTTCTAAGAGTTTCCAGATTCTTGTATCTAGGTATTCCCCGCGCTCGTTTTCTTCAGTTTGCATATAAGTACAATGGTTTGATATATTTAAATATTTAACTGAGTTTATGCACTCGCTGACGTGCGATCTCACCGAAGGAACCACCGGGCTGTTATGCCTGGTGGTATGGGGCCTTAGAGGGCCCATAGATAAGGCCCGGCTATTATGCTGGGCCGTCTGGAATGAACTTATTATAGTGAGTGACAGTGGCGCTGGCATTTAAGCCGCCTCCGCGCTCTGCTCGGCCTGCTGAGGCTCAGGAGCAGGTGGAACGCTTGCTTTCATGGTTTCTATATACTCGCCAACTGCCGCGCCTCTGGTGAGGACGAAATCAGCCCCAACGGCCTCAATAAGATGGGTGGTGTATTCCCGCTTTCCAACGAAAACCACTCCATTAAAGCACGATGCACCGCCTTCTTTCATGGTCACTAACCTGTCTCTCTTGTCCTGTAGGTCCTTGATTGAATGCTTACATTCTTTAGTTTCATATTCAAAAGCTATAGTCACTTTGGAACTGTTAGCCCTCTTGAACGTGGCTATGACATCCGGTAGTTGATCTTTTCCGTAGTTGTTATCAACGGTCACGGTTTCCGCGTCTCTTAGGTAACATTCGCCAGCGAGAAGCGCATTTTGCAGATAATGCTCTTTTGTTTGTCCTCTGATCTTCCCGTCTTCTCCGAGTAGGGACCGCTTGAAAAATACAACCGTTTGAAGTCCTGTGCATGGGTTTCTAGTGGTTTCCTTTTCGAATCCATTCGGGTACTCGGAAGGATCAAGAGCTTTGTTGTACCAGGTCTTGCAGCTGACACCGAGATCATACACGATCTGAGTTACTGCGGTGTTTAGGCTAATTACACCATGCGTAGCCTCGGTTTCTTCGGCTTCTTCCAGGTCAAGTGGACCTTTCCCCAGTATCACTTCTCTTTCGAAGTCATCCAGAGCGTTGTAGTAGGGGATTTTGTGCCCTCTCATAATCATCAAGCCGTATCCCTTCCCAGGTGTGAGCAATGTTGATGTATCCTGTTCATTGAGCAGGAATTCCTTTTGAATCGGGCCTATATTGTCGGGCCTCCAATTCCCTAACAGAAGGATATAGGCAGTGTTCGCTTTCAACATATCAAGCATTTCTCGAGGGAATCCTGCCAGGTCCTGTGAAACGACCTTTGTGTACAGCCCCCAACTTCTACCCTGCCGATAGAATTTTTCAGTGCTGTTTTTCATGGTTTTGTTTTTGACCAGATCTGCACCCTCGTCCAATGTCATCAGTGTGCGTGTCACCGGAGCGCCGGGCTTTGCATTTGCCAGCTTTGTATACACAACTGACATTATCATCATCGTGAGAGCTTCCTGCACGTTAGGAACGCTTGTGAGTGCGCTCAGATCGCACATTATGAACTGGTTGCTCAGATCAAGCGCATTGTTGTTCACCAGGTAGCCTAAAGGACCGTTAGGCGTTAGCATAGCAGTGTTGTTATACAACGCTTCAATAGGTCCAGTCATTTTCTTATGCTTGTCATCCGAAAGCCAGCCTTCCAGCTTGTTCCTCATATCTGTGAAATTGGGCCAGAAGTTCCCGTTTCTCCACTGTTTGACGTTCTCTTGAATTACCAGGCCTTTTCCATCAATTACGTGGAATTCTTCGTAAAGCTCACTGAGCGCCTGGGTTAACCAATTCTTCTGTTGATCGGTGTACCCGCTGCCGATAAGTAGGCCTATTGATTCCAACAACATCGTGAAATGCGCCAGATAAGCGGCATGATATCCTTCTTGTGAGTCGTCCATGACCGATTCATCAAAGAATACCTGGAATAAGTTCGGATTTTTCCCGCCATGCCCGACTTTCCAGAGCATCCCGTTGAGTGCTGTACATACTCTCAGATGGTCCGTCTTTCCATCCTTTTTCGGAACGATATGTATCACATTATCCCCGTCCAAAAAAGCCCGTATGTCGTCTTTCAGTAGCTCCACTGACTTTCCAGATCCCGAAGGTGCTATAATGAGCGCGTTTGAGTTCGTTGTATTTGGATCATCGAAGTCGTAATATACAGGATTCCCGGTCCGGGTATTCATTCCAAGCATACGGCCTTTAGTGGAAAGGACAGGTTCCGGACTTCTCAGAAGGGATGTTTTCGCGCATAGGGCAGACGTTACCGACTTTTTAAAGAGGTTTTCCCATATGTAGGGGGTTGGCTGCATGGACCTGAAAGTTTCTGCCATTCCGCGACGTGGTAATTCATGCTGAATGATTTTTGAGTCACAAACAATCTCTATGCTGTGGATAGTCTTTTTGACTTCCTTCTTCGTGAGTCCCTGCACAGCCACCAATAGGACATGATGAAAAAGTCGAGTAGTTCCATTATACAGCTGTTTTTGGTATTCATATATCCCTTCCGCTGCGAAGTCGTTAATCGCATCATGCGAATGTAGGAACTTGTCTTTGCCTTCCTGGATTACGTTGGATATTTTGATGTTTCGCCTGGCGACTTCGAGAGCGCTGTTTTCATCAGCTGGGTTAAGAGGATAGATGATCTGGCACATCTCAATACTGGTTTCCTTCTTCGTGGCGATATCAAAAATTTCATCCATGAACCTCTGGTCTAAGTTGGTAGGGAAGTCCTGCCGATCTCCATATTTCGGGCTAATCCTTCCGATCACCATGCATTGGATGTATGTACCGTTGGTTTCCAGCCATAGCCCGTCCTTAGAAGGCTTAAACGCTATCGGCAACGCTGCGTCTATGGTATCTTTAAGGAGTTTGTTGTTTTTCCGTTTTTCTTCTTCCACCGTTTTAAATTTCTTATCCTGCCTTCGTTTGTAGATTTGGTTAGTTAGTCCGGTAGTGTATTTGTTCTTAGCTAGCGTTTCGGTGATCGTCATCAAATCAAGTCCTGTAAGTTTTCCATGTGGCTCATCTGAGCGCATATAATAGCGTAGTCGGTAGGGTCTGTGACTGCCTCAACCTCAATTCCGTGAATGTTCAATGATCCACCGTAGAGGTCCCTCACTTCGTCTATTCTATCGAATGCGTTTTCCTCGTTTGGTGTGTACTCGATTCCTATGAAAATTACGTGCATCCAACCAACACGGTTTTTTATATTATCGAAAAATCTTTTTTTTGCACTTAGCCCATTTCTAACAATCAAAGGCAAATTCTTGTTTTGTAGCTTCTTTTCATATACCGCTCCCAGGTTCACCAGGTGCTTGCTCTGTGCTCCTATGGTTTTGTGTACGATTCCTGCAGGCAATGAGTTGTACAGCTTCTCAATTCCTACATAGAACGAATCCGGGTCGTTTGAATCGGAAGGAGTGACCAGGTAACAAAATCCATAATTGCAATAATTCGTCTCGTACACTTTCATTTTTTTGAATCTAAGCCTTCCTTCAGTGTCTACCCCCTCTAACCCGGTCCATGCCATCCCCTTTTCAATGGTGTTTTTTGGGTCGAATTTGTAAATCTCGTTTTTCTTTGCAATGTTCTTTATTTTGAAGGTCGTTTTCATCTCGGTTTCGTAAAGTGCGTTTCCGGATCGAGCACAGGCGTAAACTAGGATCGTGATTAGAAACATTGAAGCAATGCACCCCACGACAAGCGGCGTGTTGTGTGGATGCTTGCAGAGCAGGCTAAACAATCCTATGATTGTAGTTCCGGAAACTAGGAATATTGCAATCTGCTTTTTTCCGTACCTTGCCGTCACGGGAGTGTCAATTTTGATCAAGGAGTTTGGTGTTTGGTTTGTCATTAGAGATACCTCGCGATTTTAACAATGGCCATCATAGTCTGTGGATACAGCAGCTTCCAGAGAATTGGCCATGTCAAGAACAGAAATTCAAGGCAGACAACCACAACGAAAAGCCCCAGATAAATCAATGAAACACTGTACCAGGCCAGTTCGTTTGATGCTGCGTACGAAACGACTACACAACAGGTCCAAATAATAGCGAACTGTGAGAGTATGAGACATATTTGAAAAGTTGTCGTGAGAATTGCCGCCCACCTGACTTTTTTAAAAGCGAATCCGATCCCGTACAATATCCAAACATGAGCGCCTATGACAATCATAACAAGCCGGGCAGCGAAGAAAACGATGGATACAAGCCAAAGGCAACCCATGACCAAGTATAGCCCAATACTATCGCTTGAGAAGGCGATCTGGTCAAGAACAGAAAGCATTTGACCCTCTACTAGAAAGTTGTTAATCTTGATGGCCCCGAAGAACAGGCCAGGACCTAACAGAAGCCAACCGCATGTATTCAGGTAATACTTTACCATATCCGACACAGCGACATATCCATATGAGCCTGTGACAGTTTCCAGCATTTCTGCAGAGTCTTCAGGGTTCACTTGCTGGCAAATCAAAAACAATGCGAGAATAGCCGCAAAAATTAGGATCGCACGAATGTAAATATTTCTCATGGTTGCGATTCGTTCCATCATGGATGGGTCTTTTGTGGGGTCTATAGTGTGTGCTGCTATCGCAAATACTGCAACTTGCGAATTGTCAACGTCTTTAGAGTCGTTGAGATCGCCTAATTGAAGCCCCCCCACTCCTGTAAAAACCTCGTTCACGTTGTCGATAACGGTGTTTTCGATGCCGTCTTGAATCATCTGTGCCCCCACAGATAATCCAGTCTTGTTCGTGGATGATGTGATGCTCACCCCCGTCTCTGGATTTTTCGTGATAGTTTCGTTGGTACTGTCAATTTTGATATACGACGCTGTCAAATTGTCGAGTGGAACCGCTGAGGGGTTGATCGTTAGATTTTCATCATCAGCCGCACCGGCTACATAGGGCATAAGCAGGATTGAAAAAATAAAAATGAATGGCATGAGTTTCATGAAAACCCCTCACCATTCTGTGACAAAACCAATGAAAGCAGCACCAACTTTCAGCGCCAACACTATAATAATAATAGAAAAGAAAGCTCTTCTTGATTTCAATTCATTTTCTACCGAATCCCAGCCCCCGAAATAAAACTTCACCGCTAAAAACGCAAGTGCGATAAGCGCCACTACAGGAACTATGGCATATGTGGTATCCATTACCCATTTCAGTTTTTCAATGTACGGAAGAGTTCCTAGATTTTCCATACCCTGACTCGAATCTGGAATCAGTGATATGCTTTCGTTGCTCGCTGCAAGTGCATTTCCTACGAAACCGGCGAGAGAACCCGCCGCCAATAACATTTTAGCTTTGAGAGACATATAAAGATAGTACGACATACTAAGTATTTATAACTTTGCTATGTTTATATACATAATACTAAACCGTGGGAAAAAAAATAATTAATTTATGGCAATGTCCATGATTTTGTACCCGGCGTACATTGCAAGCACCATCTGAACTATGAATTTGAGTGTAGCCATGAACGGACTTTCGCCTTCGTTTGTGTGATAAATGATTTCGATGTCTTCCACTTCAAACGATTCGTACGGGGTATAATATTTTATTTTGAGTTTTTCCGGCTCAAAAGTCCCGATTACAATGAGTTCATTCCCCATGTGAGGGATAGTTCCCTCCCAAATATCACATCTTGAAAATGCCGTGTATTGCAAGCCGGTTTCATCTGTTATTCTTTCACCTATCATGAATTGGCGAGTCGTTGTATTCTCGCCATATGTGTACTCTATCCGCTGCGTGGCGTTTGTGTGCGATATACTCACCTTTGCTATGGGGTTTTTAGTGTCTTTGAATACGTTTATTACTGCTTTTGCGGTGGTTTCCCTATGGAGGATCTCAGGAACCGGAGAATATGAATCCTGAAAGGTAGCTGTGGAGGTTCTTATCTTGCCCTTTGTTTTTTTTCCGGTCATGTGGTCATTTTTCACGGTGTACCAACTTGTCTTTACTTTCATTTCTGCGTAAGCTGTGCCGTTCTCGATTTTCACAGATATATTTTTTTTAATGTCCTGGATCACGCCAGACCACTGAATCAAATTGGGATTCCGAATTACCCTGGATTTGACAAGAACAGCGTTTTCATCCGGAATATAAGACATATTGTCAATGGTTATCACATCCTTGAAACCTACAATTTTCACACCGCCTGCTATCTTTCCCTGCTCGGTGTCTACCACTTGCAGCGGGATATCTTCAGCTGTCTGTTCTGTCCTGCCGGTGTCGGTAAAATCAACATCCAAAATATCAAAGATTGAGGAGAAAACTTTCTCACTCATCTCAACTGTTGGGGGATTATCAACGGAGATATCACCTACCGGAATTCCTAGAGTTTCGAGACCGACTGCGTCTTTAAATTCGTTGTCGTGCACAAAGACGCTGCCATTATAATTGTGAAGCCATATAGCCTGTCTTCCTGGATCTGCAAAGGTGTTGTTTGTCACTTCAACCCGATCAGTCATTTGCGGTTTTTTTGAGCCGTCATAACCGTGTGAGCTTCCCGTGTTAGCGATTTGCAAACCGGCTTGACCACCTTTCCAAGCCCCGTAACTCTCGCCAGTGTATGAAAAGAAAAGGTTGTCATACACTTTACAGTCTATACAATTGTCTAACCTTCCACAGTCGCTGGTTATTCCCGCGATTTTATTACCGTATGCTGCCCCTTTTTTAACGCATGAAAAATAAAATCCTTCGTGCTGACAGTTGCTTACTATATTGTTATAGAAAAAAACCGACTCTCCAAAAATGATATAAAAACCGTCGCTGAAGCTGTTGTAAAGCTTCATATCATGGACTTTTATATTATTTGCATACTGATTTGAGTATCCTTTAAGGATTATCAGCTTTTCACAATCGTGGTCAGTATCTGAGCGAGAATCTGAGTAACTTTTCGGCAAACTTCCGATGTTTCCGTCCATTTGAAAGCCGCAAATCTCGACGTTTTGCACTGGCTCTTTACAGGAAATCACACCGGTGGCCCCTGTGAACCATTGAGATGACCCACTCCAAACACGGACTATGGCGTTAGGATCTCCGGATAAAACACGGTTTGAGCTTATTATAATAGTGCCATCTATTTCATAGACACCCGCACTGAGATGCACATCTCCTTTTTCAAGAGCTTTGCTTATCTGCTCTTGATTTGAATGCCCACCATCCGGACTTAATGTAATCTGTTCTCCTGCCTGTGCAAGCTCAACCGAGTACAATATCACTAAAAACAGAAACATGAGTTTTTTAATCGTTGACTTTGATATCATAATAAAGGTAACACTACCAAAAGATATATAACTTTGCTATGTTTATATACATAATACTAAGTGAGGAGATGTTCAAGAATGCAAAAATCGAACAGCATCAACAAAGCAAAGCAGGAAATCACAGCATTCAAAAGAAAGCTCAAAATTGTACAGAATGACCTCATCCGAGCTTTCGAAATAGCAAAGCCGAGTCCCACTGAGAGCGAATCCTATGTACTAGAACAGAAGGAAAAGCGATACCAATGTATGAAAAAGCGACTTGCCGAAATGGAGCGCAATCTCAAGGTACTGCAGGGAGAACGGGAGCCGGAGAGAATCAAGCCCTGGACGGTCAGAAGGCCTGCTAATGAAAGCTTCCTCCTGGCTTTTGTGGAGGCCTGAAAATGATATCAGACACTGGCGAGGTAATGTTTACACCGGAAGAAGTCAAGAGACACTAAGGGTCTCGCTTCTGCATTTTACTTTGATGATGAGGCGGTCCATTAATTACCCTTCAATGGGGTAACGAAAAAACGCAATCATACACGAGTATCAATTATATACTGCCCGTCAATGGACCATGTGTTACCCATCAAAAAACGATTTTCTTTTTTTAAAAAACGTTATCCGGATTAGGAAAAGTCTTTACTTACCGATTTTAACCTAAATACCAGCTGATCCGGGCAGTTGCAGGCTAGATAATTAACACAAAAAGGGAAGAAAGAAAAGTATTAATCGTTTTCCACTTCATTGATTGTTTCGGTTTCTTCTTCATCGTCTTTCAATTCTACATAGTCCTTGATGATATGTCCACATGCGGGATTCGGGCAGCATAGCCCTACACGCTTATACTTTCGATTTTCAAGCATCCATGCGGTTTTTAGATATTCTCCGCATTCCGGGCAGATTTCTTTTATCTTTTTAACTCCTGGCTGCCCCTGTCTTCGCTTTTTTTCAGTCATAGTACCCCTCTTATATGTTCTACACTTTCGGAAAAGAAAGAAATTAAAATTTTGAGAGGTATTCATTTTCATACTCGTCTCGGAAGTTTGCACATGTCCTTAACAGGTCCGTTTGCCCAGGTCTTTTGATCCTCATCATGCTAGGTGTTACAAGCTCAAAAACAATTCCCTGTTTTTGGTATCGCTCCATCCCCTGCTTCAGCCATGCCTCAAAACTTAGAGGAGAGGTATTTCTTCTCCATGTTCGAGTTCCTTTCTGTGGTCTTCCTACCAGGTTACACGCGCTTGAATTTCCCAATTTGTACTCGTTGTAGTTGCTCATTTTGTTGCACTCCTGTTATCTTGCTGTATACCATAGTATGTAGTTGTTAGTATATATAGTTATGCTTTGTACCGTGGTATAAAGTGAAATGCGATAATAAAACGACACCGGTAGCGCGAACGATTCTAAGACATCCTAAGCGGTTTTAAAAGTACAGGATAACCAAACATACGACAATAAGCAAGAGCGTTTAACAGTGAGCCTTAGAATAAGCGGGAATTGAGAATATGAGCCTGAGAAAAAGAAAAAAAGAAATGAAGTTATTCACGTTTAAAAGTACCTGAACATTCTAAGTTTTCTCTGTATTCGTAAACAGTACAATGTTTAAAACAGTTGAGTTTTTTACATGGGTTTGCTTTGAATTGCTTATCAGATACGTTATACTCGTATCTCAGTTTTTTGCAAACTTTAGCTACTTCTAGTACATCATTTACACTCATTCTTTATGCCCCCTTAACAAGCCTTTCAATTACTGCCTGGTAAGTCTCATCCGGTGAATTCTTCATATCAGTAAGCTGCTTCTGAAGAGCCTTCGATATTTGTATAGTTGTTTTGCTCTCGTCCGGATCCTCGTCTGTGTCTAGGTCTTCCTCGAATCGCTGAAGGTCCGGGAACTTCTCGAGAAGCTCAGTATTCCCACTTGATACAATTGACTGGTAAGCCTCTTCCTCTGTGACAATTTCCGCGCTGCCCTGCTCTCCCTGCCATTGGGTCCCATGTATGAGGACATATTGACCGGATTTTCTAAGCCTGGTAAGTCCTAAGTGTCGGCCTGTGCTGCCACATGTCCAGTTTGAACCGTTCCAAAAATCAAGATTGTTGTTGTACTCTACACGGGCAATTACTTTACCGTCGTCGTAAACGTTCACTTTTGCCATGTTATTTTACTCCAATGTTTTGTTATAGCTTTACTATAGTCCAACTATAACAAGTACAACTATATAAAACAATCGTCAAACATAGTTACTATAGGAATAAGCGAGTTTTCAAGAGTTCCACTAGATGCAATGGAAACACATCCTTACAAAATCCTCTAAATTTTACCTACAATTGCCTATCAAAAAGGATCTTTCATTTTTACAAAATTAGTATGAAAAAATAATTTATTCGCAACAATTCGCAACACTTACTTATATATAATTTCTAATTTTACCTCAATTTCCATTGGAAAGTTTGAGTTTTAGGAAGTCCCAAAAAATGACAAATAAAGACAGCTTTTTTCTGTGATTTTGTTCACAAGCCGAATAAAAACACTATCGGGTAAACGTGCCTATGTGTTTAGTTAACAAGTCATTCCAAAGACTATAGACAGGATATAGAAAAACGCTATCAATAGAATTGATTTTTAGACTATGGTATTTTTCCCTTCGATACCTGTATCCTTCAACAGCAAAAAAGCATTTTAAACGTATAGGCGTTATAAAAAAGAATATTATAAAATTGGATAACCGAAGATCCCCTGAGATCCCCGACAGCGTTCATAATCCAACGATAGCCAACGCTGTTTCGAATTGAAAAAACCTTTTTCTATCGTTAAAACCTGGGAATATTCGAATTGTAGTGAACCAGTGTTTTTACAAAGTTAGGGGATTAAACCTGTATCAGGAAACTGAATATCACATATTTGACCAGTGAATTTTAGCGAACCAGACCCGCTCCGATATGAATATAATCCGAATAATTTCTGAGACTTTTTTTTCGGTTGAAACGAAATATTATTCAACGAGAAATCGTTATCAAGGAGCCTTTTTAGAAAGTAGAATAACGGTCTTTAACGAAATCTTATCGAAATATTTCGTTAAAAAATATGAGAAAAATTTGAATGAGGTTAAGGGTCGTGGGATGATCGAAACTACAGATAATCTTGCAGTAGTTTGTAAGAAATTAAAAGTTACTCTCACCGTACTTGAAAACTGAAAACAAAATAGCAGAGCAAGTTAACGTAAGTCCTAAAACTGTTAGAAACGCAGAAAAGTTCGCTGAAGCAGTAGATCAAGTCGCCAAAACTACCGGAGTAAGTCCACAAAAAATACTAGCAGGAGACGTTAAAGCAACTCAAAATTCAACATTCTTAAATCAAAGAACAAAATTTTGAGTTCATCTCATGCGTTTGACGTTGATTCTCTTCTGAAGGTTGCCAATAAGTTCAGCGTTAGCTTTAAGCAGGGATTCCCTGGAGGAGAAATTTAAGGAATTTTCGGGTATAGGGTTATCGGTTTTCATATTTTCTCTTTATATGCAAGTGGCTCTTATCTGACAGTATATTTAATTCCAAAGAATATAAAGTTATTCTTACAGTCTATATGAATAAATAAAATAATATTCACACTATGAATATTCATTCAGGAGAGCTACAGAAAAAAGAAAGGGATGTTCACCTCCATCCTCTCATATGAAGTTTGTTGGCATTGTATCCCACTTTCGCAGGACCTAATGACTTTTGATACTCAGGAATTTTCTTATTAAAATCCCTTGTAAACTCGTCAATATCTGATACAATCCCGTTGTATTCTTCCCTAGCGAATTTAATTAATGCCCTTCGCATAAGCTCCGAGATAGCCGGGGCGTCTTTACTGTCACCCATGTAACCCACTGTAACCCCGCTGC
>Ga0265294_10005191_pt1 | contig 15959 bp, 13 predicted proteins | sample MunlanPumphouse3_FD_192504 | JGI IMG/M metagenome (GOLD analysis project Ga0265294, IMG submission 192504) | Groundwater microbial communities from a municipal landfill in Southern Ontario, Canada - Pumphouse #3 | ecosystem: Environmental > Aquatic > Deep subsurface > Groundwater | place...
ATTCAAATTCTTCCTCAGATTCTACGACCGGCCCGTAATCCCAGAATCTGTAATCAACATTTTCTTTCCATGCAACATTATGTGCATTTAAAAATAAACACGGGCGCTGCTTAAATGCAATGAATTCATAAACCATACTGCTGACATCACCAATATACAAATCAGAATTGTTAAGATATGTTCCATCTGTACTGAAATCACTTCCAAAATCAATAATGATGTTGTCGCTTAGATAGTCTGAAAAATCAGTTCTGTAACCATAATGAGTTTTCCAGTGTTTTATTAAGATATGCGGTGCAAATATGAAATTATAATTTTTGTTGTTTTTAAAGTAATTTAACAGAAATTCTGAATATTTATTAAAAGATGTTAATTTTGGTTCCCAGTGCGGTGTGTATAAAATTACAGGATTGTCGTTGTCAAATAATTTATTTCCCTCAGGATTTATTTTTAACGAATAATCAAATTTAGGCCAACCTACGATAATTGTCTTTTTTTTTGCTATAATATTTTCCTCTATAAGCCTTTTTTGATGATATTTACCTGGTAAAAGCATGAAATCAAATTGTTTAAACCCTGGATCAAATCCATATTCACGATCTCCGCACCCGTGATACTGATAAATCAGCATTGGTTTTGTGATATTATTTTTTTTCAGCATTTTTGGAGTTCCGTGAGAGGTTGTTACAATACAGTCAGCTTCTTTAAGGTAATTCTTTGCTATTTTAACCATAGCATTAACTGAAGGATATGATTTTTTCTTGAAATTAAGGAATTTATATCTGAAAGGCTGTTTTAATTGAATGATTGTGGCTTTGCTTTGGGGATAAAATGCTTTAATTTTGTTTAAAGCATCGGTGTGTTCTTTATTGCAGGACAGGCATATTACTTCGACATTAGGATCTAATAAAGATAATTCCATTGCGATCATAGCACTGTGATATAAATGATGTAAACCGTAAATAAATGGAAATACAATTCTTTTCATATTATTCTGAATTTCCTTTTTTAATTTTTTCTGATATTGTATTCAAAACCGCTTCAGGTTTAATGTTTTTCATGCAGTTATGATGCCCGAGAGGGCATTTGTCTCCTCCATGTTTTCCGCAAGGTCTGCATTCCATTTCGAGCTCAATTAAAATATCATTTTTCCTGTAAGGATAAAAACCGAGGCTTCTTACCGTTGGACCGAAAATGGCAATGACATCTGTTTTTACGGCATTAGCTATATGAAGAGGCGCACTGTCATTTGTAACGATCAGGTCACATTTACTTATAAGAGCAGCAGACTGAAGTAATGATAATTTACCTGCCAGATTTACGGCATCTGTACTTGAAGCTATCTCATCTCCCAAAGAACTGTCTTCCGGACCGCCGACAATAAAAACTTTGCATTTTTCTGCTGTCAGAGATTTAACCAATTCAATGAAATATTCTTTAGGCCATTTCTTTGTAAACCATACCGATCCGGGCGCGATTGCTATGATCTTGCCGCGGAAAGACTCAACATCACCAATGAGACCATTAACAGTCTTATCATCTGACGCGGAATATATTAACTCTGTTTGCATATCAAAATTTTTGTCTGAAAAAGGCTTCAATAGCCTTAATATTTTTGCTATCTTGTGAGCACCTTTAACTTCAGCATGGTTCACCGACATGTCAAGCATCTTCTGCCTTGAAAATCCGTGCTTTGTTCTAATATTGCCGAACTTCATTAATAGGGAAGAAGTGATTGAACTCTGAATAGAAATACCAAGATCATATTTCTCTTTCCGGATATTTTTAACGCATTTAAGAAAAGAGAAGAATTTTTTAATCCTGTTCCTTTTATCAAATATAACAAATCCGTCAATATTTTTATTGTTTTTGAATACAGGCTTAGTTTGTGGAAGGCATAAAATATCTGTCTGAGAATCGGGATAAATTTCTTTCAATCCTCTGAGCAGCGGGGTTGTCAGTATAGCATCTCCGAGAAAAGCCGTCTGTATGACAAGTATCTTCTTCATTTAACTTCCAGAAGTTCTTTGTATAGATTTATATTTTTTTCGACCGTATTTTCTATGCTGAATTTTGAAACAGTTTCTTTACCGTTTTTGCCGATCAGGTTCCTCTTTTCCGGATCATGTACGAGTTCGAGAATTGCATTAGCAAGTTCTTCGTGGTTCTGTTTATCAACAAGAATTCCGTTTACACCGTTCTCTATCATTTCCGGTATTCCGCCTGCTTTTGCGGCTATAACGGGAAGTCCGATGCTCTGTGCGTCGAGAACGGAAGTTCCGAGACCTTCTTTTTTTGAAGCAAGCACAAAAATATCGAAAGCTTTAAGATATTTTCCGACCTCTTTCTGATAACCCGCGAAAATAAATTTATTTCCCAGCTTCAAATTCGAGTGGATCTGTTTTATCTCATTTTCATTTTTTCCTTCACCAACCGCTATGAAAACCGCCTGTTTTGCCTTGTCCGTTACGATCGCTGCGGCTTTTATCAGGTTAGGATAATCTTTGTGCCCGACAAGAGCTGCAACGGTTCCTATAATGATCGAATCTTTAGCTATGCCGTACTTTTCTCTTAACAAAGTATCAGTTTCGATATTGTCGAACTTATTAATATCTACACCGCTGTGTATAACTGTAAGCTTATCCTCATTTACTCCGCATTCAAGCATTATTTTCTTAATTTCTGACGATATACATACTATCATGTTAATTAGTGATGAATTGTATTTAAAACGGCTGAAGATATTTTTCTTTATCTTAAAGTCAACTCGTCTTACACCGATCAGCTTCAGTTTTCGACAGAATAATTTTACGAGAAGACCTATTGTGTGGGCATGTGCTGAATGAAGATGCAGAATGTTAAAGCCGTTTTTCCGGGCATAAGAAGCGATTCTGCAAGCTGAAAACATATCGAGTTCATTGCGCATGGGAATTTCAATATGAGGCAGTTCCTTATTTTTAAAATAGCCGGAAAGCTCAGAATCCGGCCTGCAAACAAAGACAGTTTCAAATCCGCGCCTGATAAGTCCTTCGAAAAGATAAACAGCCTGCTGCTGACCGCCTCTCCAACCCATTTCTGTGTCAATATGTAAAATTTTAATATTATTCATCTTTTCTTGATTTAACCAAATATTCTGTAACGGCTAAAGTTGCCTTATAATAATTAATCATTTTGTTATAAATATCATTTTTATTTTCTGTAAGTGTTATCACAGCTTCTTTACCAAATATTATTTTATGATCATTAAATCCATAATGCACTTGGTTTTCATCCAGTAAATTTGTGCCAACAGTTATGTACTCACAGTCAGAAAGAGACAGATTATACAATGTAGGCATGATATCTTTATGTGATCCAAAGACCGATGTATTAATATTTGTAGGTCTAATATCATTTGGGATATATAAATAAAACGGGATATTGTCTTTTTGCAACATTTCATTATCATCATACTTCATAATATTTCCCAATGTATTATCATCTGCTGTGGAAGCTATAATCGTATTTGATTTTAAGTTACCTGATTTTACTTTATCAATAAATTGACCGAGCATGTCAACAGCATATTGATAATCTTTCATTTTATTGGGATCAATTTCCTGATTAATGTGTTCTTTTAAAGTTTTTGATAAAATAAGAGATTTTCCTCTATAATTTTTAGGTGGATTATGAGGTGAATGATTATTCGTTGTCATAGCAATAATGAATTGTGGTTTGGTTGCATTTTGTAATTTACTGTAAATAAACTTGTAAACATATTCATCAAATACTCCCCACGGATGCATTACTTGACCTTTATCAATGCTTTCGTCTTGAATTAATGCTGCTCTTCCATAAACATTATCAAATCCTTGGCATGATGCAAATTTGCCAAGATCTCTCCATGATAAATCTCCACCGTAAATAAAGGAAGTTTCATAATTATTTTTTTTATATGTGAAAGCAGGGGCAAAATCAAAACTTGTTCTGATGTATTGACTGTTAGTAAAATTGTTACTATTGGGTCTTCCTGGTATTCCAAGAATAATTGATTCTAAATTTCCAATAGTACCGTTACTCGAAGATACAAAATTATCAAATAAAATATCTTCCTCCATATGCTTTTTAAAAGAAGTTAAAATATCAAAAGAATCAGACTGGAATTTAGTTATAGGCAAACCAAAGCTTTCTACAACAATTAATATTACATGACACGGAGAATTCTCCAAAAGTATATTTTTGTTTGTTTTATAAGTGATATTACTCAATAAATTTGATCTATTAATATCCATTTTATTTAAATGAACCTCAAATGCTTTTTCGATATTATTATCATATCCCATATCTTTTATTAAATCATACTTACCTTTGTTGTCTTTAATCCTCATCTTATATGCCAATATGTATGCCCTCACACCATTTAATGGCAACTGATTAATAAACTGGTTTGATGAAACATCAGGTATCATTTTTCCTAAAGGATACATTCCGAATGTTCCTCTTATTGACATAAAATTTAATACAAGTAACAGAATTACAAATAAAATTTGTTTTATAACTGAAACCTCATTTGCTTTACGGACTTCGGTCTTTCTGAATATGTATCTAATCATAAAAATCAGGATATATATATATATCCCACACAAAAAGAAAATCAATAAATAATTATGCTCCTCCAGAAAAGTAATCCATAAAGCTTTGATATCGTCATCAAAAACACCAAATACAAACATATTTATATGTTCACCAAAATAAGAGTAAAAAAGTTGATCTCCGGCAAGAAGTAAAGAAATTAGAAGATATGATATAGTAAAATAAATTTTTGCGAAAGAAGTAAAAAATTTAAATAAATTATTGTTTGATAATATTAATAAAACAATTAAATAAATAAGCGGAATAGCATGAACATAACCTATAAAGGTCAAATCCAGCCTTAATCCTAAAAAAAAAGCATTGAAGATATCAGAATAGTATATATTTTTTAAAGCACCTTCAAATTTTGCATAACGAATAAAAAAAACAAATCTGAATATTGTCATAAAAAATAGAAATAAAAAACTTACAAGAACTGTTTGTTTTAATCTTGCTATAAATTCAAAAAATGACAACTGGCGGTTATTTATTATATTCAATTCCTTTTTTCCACATTTTAAGATATTTAAGATATACGCCATAGGCTGAATTTACGCACAGAACGAATCCGGTTTTCCCATCTAAGAAACCAAGTTTTAAAATATACATTTTAACAAACTTCGCCAATCCTCTCAAAACTGCCGAAACAGGATTTGAAGCATGACCTTTTTTTGCCATTTCAGCTGCTCCGAGATCGGAATAAGTGTTCATTTTGTCTATGTGAGATGATATGGTCGGATATGTGTAATGTATCATAGGGTCACTAATAACTCCGATAGTCCCGCTTTGTATCTGCACAGATTCATGAACAGCTTTGTTGTTGAATCTGCCTTTGTTTTTATCAAACAGCCTTAAAGTGTAATCCTTGTCCCATCCGCAGTATCGGATCTTTTTACCGAGATAAAAAGACTCTCTTTTGATCCTGTATCCGGAATGGACTGGATTATCAAGGATTTTTAGCAGCCTGTCTTTAAGGCTGTCGGTTATCTCTTCGTCTGCATCAAGCACAAGAACCCAGTCATTTGTGCAAAGATCAACCGCTTTCTGTTTAGTTTTCGCAAATCCGAGCCATTCAGACAGTTCGATCCTGCAGTCATAGCTTTTACATATCCCGACAGTTTTATCGGTACTTCCCGAATCGACCACAATGATCTCGTCAGCCCAACGAACCGATTCAAGGCATCTTTTAATGTTTTTTTCTTCGTTCTTTGTTATTATTGCCGCTGAAAGTTTATTCATGGAATTCTCATTTAATTTTTTTTGATCCAGTCATACAAAAGTTTACCTCTGTTATTCCATAAAAGATAACCGGTGTTCTTGTAAATATATCCGCTCATCTGCGCGATTTCATCCTTTTTGCTTATCAGTTGGTCTATTTTATGCGCTAATTCTTCCGGATTTTCTGACTCAAAGAATATTCCAGTTCTATTTTCTTCTATCAGTTCCCGGTTGACAGGAAGATCGGAAGCTATTACAGGTATTCCATAAGAATAATAATCGAACAGTTTAAGCGGGGAGGTCAGATATCGGTTGAAAAATGTATTCTTCGTTGGCAATATACCTATAAGAGTTTGTTTCAAATACCTGTCAAGCTCATATTTATTTACCCAGCCGGTAATATTGACCTTGGATTTTATTCCTGAATCTTCTGCTAATTTCTTTATTTTTTCTATCTCGGCATTGTTTTTTCCGCCGATTATCACAAGTTCTGGTCTTGCTTTAGAGTATGGCAGCGCTTTAATTAATGTTTCAATTCCTTTTAAAGGATCTAAGGAACCGATGTAAGTTATGTATTCCCTGTTCTCATTTGACTCATGATACCGTATAATTCCCGTTCTGAAAACTTCCGCATTTATACATGGGAATTTCTTTTTATACAGATCTGCCTGTGATTGCTGCAGGCAGATAAGCCCCGAAAGGTAAGGAATGTATCTGTTCTCTATTCTTTCCTGTTTCCTTTTTTTTGAAATATCGATATCGTCTCTTAACGACAGATCAGCAAAGAAATCATGGGTTTCAAAAAACACCTTCACTCCGAGCTTGTTTTTAAGCCTGATCAGATAGGGAAGGAAAGTAACATTTCTTGTTATTACCGCATCGAGTTGTTTTTCTTTGGCATAACCTGAAAGGATTTTATAGATGCTGCGGAAATAAAATGTATTTGTGTTAAAAAAAGGCTTCCTTACCATTATGACATTTAAATTTTCAGGCTTCATGATGCCAAAAGTATCCTTAAATATTTGATCAGAGCTTTTTTCGGAATTTTTCTTAACAAAAAAACGGCAGGTTTCAAAATTTTCGGATAAGCCCAGACAGTTATAAGTGGCAAATGTCGTGCTCGGTGAATCTGAAGGCCAGAGACCTGTATGAACATAAGCAATTTTCATAACAATCCCAGATCAGAATAAATTTGTTTAAAGCCGTTTATTATCTTCTCAAAATTGAATTCCGATATAACATAATCCTCACCTTTTTTGTTCGGTTCTGTTTTAGATATCAGACTTGTGAATTTGTACTTTAATTCTTCATAATTTTGTATAGTTTCCGATCCTTCCATTTTAAAGCTCCAAATGCACAATCTGCCGACATTTAAAGCTTCAATTAAAGATAATGGCGCTCCTCCGTCATGTACCGGGATTCTGATAAAGACCTTATTTTCAATAAATTTATTTTGAATTTCAAGATTATTGATATATTTGAAAGTTGTAACATTTTCAGGAAGTATTTCATTTTCTTCTTTTTCATAAGGGAACCATGTGAATTCCGTATCCATATTTTCTTCCGCCAGCCTGAAAAGCATATCATAATTAAAAAATATCTTTCTTGCGGAAGGAATATATACTATCGCTTTTTTATCCAGGGGAAAATTATAATCTGTTTTTTTTACTTCGTGATTGATTATATAAACTATCTCATTGTCAACACCAATAGAATTGAGCTCTTCATTCAGAATATATCCAACTACAAGAATTTTTGAGAGTTTAGAGCACAGCTTTAGTTCAAAAGTTTTTCTTTTAGATTTTAGTATGTTATACAGATCCGTTCCCATAAAATGATCGATTATCTTCACTTTCGAGTAAAAACGGAATATGAGAAAATCAATGATCTTAACTTTTCCCCAAAAGAAGTGAACACAATGATAATCTTTTAATAAATTCGCTCTCTGAAAAAGTGTCCTGCCTCTCCATATATGGTCATTGAAAGAAATAACTTTTATATCTCCGGAATCCAATTTTTTAATAATCTTGACTATTGTATTTAAAAACCCCGGGTGGGTTATAATAAGTATTTTCTTAGATTTATTCATTTGGCCATGCTTTTATCCAGTATTTCTGCCAGATTTTTTGTTTGCATCCTTCTGTTAAACTTATTTTTAAGCTCAGTATCAGGGCTGACCGATCCATTTTTCACTTTTTTGAAAAAATCTGTCATTCTTCTCATGGAATCACCGTCGATCTTTTCGTTAGTGAAGAATATTTCAGAGGCTTTGTATTGCCTAAGTACATTTGTCAGTTCATCTTCCTTGTCCACGAAAGCTATTATGGGTTTATCCTGTGCCATATAATCGAACATTTTAAGAGGGAAGCTTGAGCTTTCGCCGTAATCGGTCAGAAGTATAAGTCCGATGTCGCAGTCTTTAATAATTTTATAACTTTCCTTAAGAGGCAGATATCCAGTAAATTCTGTTATTTCTTCTGTTCTCGGATATTTGATTACCCATTTTTTGTTTGACATATCATCCGAGCAGATGAATCTGAGATCATCTTTTATCAATAGTCCTTCTGTAAGTATGCTTTCAATGAAGGAAAAAAAGAATTCCGGGCTTGAAACTTTTTTAAATCTGCCGTTATAGCAAATCTTGATTTTTTCCGACTGAACCGCACCTATTCCGGAAGGGATGTCATCATAATCGAATCCGTTGTAAACAGTAAATACAGGTTTTTCGATGTTATTATTATTCAGATCATCCAAAATTCTCCGTTTGAGAGTTCTGTTGACTGTTGTTACAGACTTGCAGTGTGATAAACTTTTATTGTATTTTTTTCTATTAAGGTCAGGATATTTTTTTTTACCAAAAAGAGGAAAAGTTACCCACTCATCTCTCATATCTATAACAAGAGGAAGCCCGGATCTTTCCGCAATAACCGAAGCGATACACGACATTGAATGCGGAGGTGATGAAGTTAGGATTAAATCGATTTTCTGTTCTCCGATTATTTTTAGAGCCTTACGGATTGCTGTGATTTTCCAGCTGATCAGTTTATCAGGCTGAAAAAAACGGCTGAAAATCTTTTTTATTCCGCCGGGAATCATTTTGCCATAATCAGGCGAATAATAAATATTGATGTCTTTAATATCTTTCAGAAGTTCATCATCTCTTCTTCCGGTTTTATTTCCAGTTGTAAGTATTACAGGTTCATATCCGAATTCAGGCAGAAATTTTACGAATTTCGCTATTCTCTGAACATGAGCACCGGCGTTTGGTGGAAAATAGTATGACAATATCAAAACTTTTTTCACTTTTTCACCATTTTGTAATTCCTGAACCCGCCTATCTGTTTTCCGCCGTTGATATATTTTTCGATAAGTGAAAGCAGCCGGTATTTAAATCTTTCATGTTTGTGAAGTTCTCTTGCAGGATTAGGTTTTCCCGAATACTGAAGTTTATCTTTCCAGTTCATTTTTGAGATCATTTCAGTCATGACTGCAGGATGTGTTTCATTAAATACTGCAAGCCTGTCAAGAGGACCGTAATCGAACTCGTCTGATTTATCCTTATACATTTCAGCTACTCTTTTTTCGCCTTTGTGGACAGTATCCAAGGCTTTTTTCTTGTTCACCATTAGGTTCGGAGGCCTTACCCAGCCGTAATGATAGACATAGGCATCGATCAAAGCTACTTTCAGCTTATGAGTTCCCTCCTGTTGCCTGTAATTGATCCCGTCGAAGTTTGGTATTCTTCTAAATGACTGAGCCGATTCCCATGAATGTATCTCAGGATCATTTCTCACGATCCTGATCTCACGCGGATACCAGCCGTGACCTGCGTGGCAGTGATCATAATCTCCCCAAAAATGCCTGTACTTGAACAGCAGTCCTTCAACTTCTTTATTGCCAAGATATTTCTCGCAGGATGCTTTAATATTATCGAGATATTTTTCATGTATCACTTCATCGGCCTGAAGATAGAAAAGCCAGTCTCCCGAACAGGCATTTTTTGCAATGTCGGTCTGGTGGGCATTCTCCATTCCCCTCGGATATTTTTCAAAATCCCATACGGTGTCGATTATTCTTATCTTCGGATCATTGATCTCTTCGACCTTTTCTCTCGTATCATCATCACCCTTTCCTATGGCGATCACGAACTCGTCAACTATCGGAAGTATGGACTTTATCATTTCAACAACGGGGTAGTACAACTTTACACCGTTCCTGACCATCGAAAAACCGCTTATCTTCATCCCAAATCATCCATTATTTTCTTATCTCTTCTTTTATCTGCGTTGTTGAAATATTATCGGTTCTGGTCAGATATACTACCTCGCAGAATTCTTTAAGGAAATCAAATTTACCTTTCCAGTCTTCGCCTATGACAAAAATATCTATATCGTTCCTTTTTATATCATCGATCTTTTGATCCCAGTTTCTTTCCGGAATTACTTCATCCACGCATTTTATGGCTTCCACGATCTTTGATCTGTGTTCGTATGGATATGAGCATTTTTTGCCTTTGACAGCATTGAATTCATCCGTCGATACGGCAACCACAAGATAATCTCCAAGTGCTTTGGCTCTTTCAAGTATCCTTAAATGTCCGTAATGAAAGAGATCGAATGTTCCGTATGTTATTACTTTCTTCATTTAATTCCCGCCAGTGAGTTATGTCTCTTTTCAGTAATTTCTTTGCACATTTTCTCTAAATCATTTTCTAATACCGTCAGGTTAATTTCTGTTCTTTTAATTCTATCGAGCCATTCTATAGGAAAGTTTTTTATCCTTTGTGCCAGAATTTCAGGTTCACAGTGAGATTTTTTGTTGACGATACTTAAAACTTCATGCCAGTTGAAATCCATGTTGTAAGCAATGCTGAAAAGATCGAAAATATCTTTTTCTTCGTCTCTGCTCAGGATAGCCGATATCTTATTCGTAAGTATGTTCAGAATGTTGTCAATTCTGAAGCCGTTAATTCTTTCTGAATTACCCTCTCTGTAAACTCTGTCGTTAACGAAATCAACCTGAAGGAAATCCTTTATAATAAATCTGCTGAAATCACGGGTTTGAACTGGTCTTTTGTAAAGAATATTCTCGGATGATAATTTATCGCAGAATTCTTTAAGATATTCTCCGTACAGATCATCTCCGGGCACGAAAAAGTCGAGGTCGTCCGAATATCTGTAATTGTAATGAAACCGGTGAAGTGCAGTACCTCCGGTCAGATAAAATGAATTATCGAATGAAAAAACAATTTCGAGTATCTTATCCTGGATCTCATACAATTTTACATAATCTATCTTTTTTTCCATTCCAGTGCCTTTATGATATTTTTTTCACCGAATATAAGATTTCTCAGAACCGGTATTAAATTTTCTGATCTGGAACTGCAAAAGTCGCCCGGTTTAAATTCATTAAACATTTTCAGCAGTTCGTCCTTATCAAACAGCAGCATCAGATCATGCATTTTACTGCTTGAGTTATAAATAATCTTTTCTAAGATCTTTTTCTTGTCTCTTAGAGTACCGTTCTTTGACAGATTTAATATTTCAGCTGCTGTTACATTATAATCCCAGTAGCACTCTTTAATAATCCTCTCTATGTCGCTCTTAAGATATGCCATTATTTTCCTGTTCCGTTATTTTCAAACTGAATTTCATACAGCATTTTGTACTTTCCATTTGTTTTGAGAAGTTCATCGTGTCTGCCGATCCCGGAAATTTCACCTTTATCGATCACGACTATTCTATCAGAGTTCAGGATCGTCGAGAGTCTGTGGGCGATCACGATGACCGTTCTGTCCTTTGTAGCCATCTCGATGGCTTTCTGGACATTTTGCTCGGCTTCGGAGTCGAGAGCACTCGTGGCTTCGTCAAAGATCAGGATCGGCGGATCACCGACCACAGCTCTTGCGATACACAGTCTCTGTTTCTGCCCGCCGGACAAATTGGATGCTCTCGGACTCAGCATGGTCTGGTAGCCGTTCTCGAGTCTTTCAATAAACTCATCGGCATAGGCTATTTTTGCGGCTTTTTTTACATCTTCGATAGTGATTTCTTTATTCGAGCCGTATCTGATATTATTTTCAACAGTCTCATTAAAAAGTACTGATTCCTGCGTTACTGTTCCGAACAGATTATGTAGGTCTTTCAGTATGATCTGTCGGATATCGATACCGTCTATCTTTATGCATCCTTCGTTCGGGTCGAAGAATCTCTCGATCAGATTGACCAGCGTGGTCTTTCCGCCCCCGCTGACTCCAACCAGTGCGATTTTCTCACCTTTTGTAATACCAAGATTGATGTTTTTGAGTATCGTGGTATTTTCATATTTAAAGCTCAGCTTTTCTATTTGGAGATTATCTGTGAAATTTTTCTTTTCAACCGCGTTCTCTGATTCAGTAATATTGGCTTTTTTGTTGAGTATCTCAAAAACTCTGTCAAGTGAAACCAGCGCTCTTCTGATCTCCGTATAATATTTTGTCAGCTCTTTCATAGGATGCAAAATAGAGAAAACAGCGAACAAAAATGCTGTAAAAGCTCCGAAACTGAGTCCGGTTCCCGGATCAAGTACCATCTTTCCGCCTATCAGCAGTACAATTACTCCCGTAAGTGTACCGTTAAATTCTGAAAGCGGTACATTTACAGCCTGATATAGATGAGACTTTAGCCAAGATGAATAAAAATTGTGGTTCTCTTTCGCGAATTTCTCCATTTCGTGATCTTCTTTTGAATAGGATTTTACGATCTTGATCCCGTTGAAAACTTCTTCCATCTTTGAATACAGGCTAGAGTATGTCCGCTGTATCCGTTTGGAATATTTTTTAATTTTTCCGCCGATATAGGAGATGGAAAAAGCGAAGATCGGAACTACTACGATCACATACAAAAAAAGTTTAGGGCTTATAAAAAGTGCGATAAAAATGTAGATTAGCATCAGAGTAAAATCTCTTAAAGAGCCGAAAAAAGACTGAATGAAAAGATCGCTTACTATACTTACATCAGAAGTCAGCCGAACCTGAAGATCTCCTATCTTGTTATCCTTATAAAAACTCATCGAGAGGTCGAGATATTTTCTGAAAAGTATATTACGGAGATGCTCAACAGTCCTTCCCCTTAATGAGGAAAAAGTGATCTTATTAAGATAAAAAAATAAGTTCTTCAAAATTATCAGTATAATCATGCCTACAGAAATGACCATCAGAAGGAGGTAAGGGTCTGTAATGGCTAGAATTGATTTTAAAGAATCGAGAAATGAATCATAAACATTCCTGTCAAAAAGGGTTGAAAAGCTAAGGTGAGAGAAAAGTCCGTTTAGCGAATAAGAGAATCTTTCGGAGAACTCGGCGAATGTTTTGATTTCGTCAGAAACCCGTTTTGAACCAAATACATAGTCGAACAGAGGTACTGCCATGGTTACGCTTATTCCGCTCAGGACTGCGAATATCATCATGGTAAAAAGTCCTGAGACCATCAGTTTCCACTGTACGAGCATTATTTTAATAAGTTTTTTGATATTTTTCATGTTGCGGTTTTGGCTCCGTACTTTAGATTGTTCAAATATAAGGTAATATTACAATATTTTCAACTAAATTAAGTGTTGCTAAACATAAATGAATAATTTAATTTATGCGCATGAATTTCAGACATTCGAAATATTTCGGCATTTTAACACTTTTTTTCTTTTCCTTTCTCTATGTTGTAGTGAGCCTTACATTTTTAAGGTTAGGTTTTTTTGCCAGAAATTATCCTTCTGCTACGACAGAACCCGGGCTAAGTGTGGTTTTCAGGGCGTTACTTACAGGTTTAAGATTCGACGCCTCCGTTGCGGGCTATTCCCTTATGATCCCGCTTATAATAATGACTATGGGGATTGTATTCACCGTGTTTGGCGTTAAATTTAACCATTTCGTTAAAGCTTCAGTGTTTTCACATTCATTCTTTTTTTTGATAATTCTTATCTTGCAGTCTGTGAATGTTGAATACTATAGACATTTCGGCTCGAACATGACTTACCGTGACCTGCAATACTTATCGAGCCCTGAAGTATATTTATCTCTTTCGGCAGGGCAAGTCTGGTCAGGATCAGTGTATCTGATCATAATCGGATTTCTGTTGTTTTTATACATAAAGTCAACTTTATCCGTTGGCAGAAATATAAAATTGGAAACTGTTTCGCAAATACCGGCGGCAGTTTTGAACATTATTCTCACAGCCGGAATTCTGATCGTGGCTTCAAGGGGTGGTATCGTTCTGTCAAATCTGAACTGGGGTTCTTCTGTTATTTCTGCGGATGAAAAAATCAACGATGCGGCTATAAACCCGATATTTGCAATAGGTAAATCTTACGATCTTGCGAGAAAGAGTAAAAAAGGTAAACTTGCCGGTATGTATGACGGGAGTGAGATAGATCAGGGATTTATTGCATCCTACATTATAGGCAAAGAAGATTGTGAGAAAATTCCATCAGAAAATGTGTTTAGAAGAGTTACAAAAACCGGAAAAGAAAGAAAAGACCTCAATGTCGTTCTTATATTACTTGAAGGCTGGAACAAAAAATATGAAGACTCCGTCTGCGAAAGTATTGAAATTACTCCTTTCTTTGATCAATTGTCTGAAAAATCGATTGATTTTACGAACTGCTATGCTACCGGTCCCAGATCGAACAAGGGAATAGAAAGTGTAATTTGTTCAGTACCCTGTCAGTTCGGAATATCAGCACTAAAAAGGATCGAGGGCAGAAAACCTTATTTCAGCATTCCTTCAATACTAAAAAAAAGGGGGTACAGCACTTCTTTTACTTACGGCGGAGATATGGAATTCGACAACATGAAAGGATTTTTAAAAATTAACGGTATAGACAGATTTATAGGGAAGAACGAAATCGCACCAAAAGAGAGTTCTTCAAAATGGGGCGCATTTGACGAGGACACGCTGCTAAAAGCCGCAGGGGAAATGGAAGCTTTTTCCGAACCTTTTTTCTCATTCATTTACCTCCTTTCGAGCCACGAACCATTCGACCTCCCAGAAAAATTTAATAAGAAGATACATGGAGAGACTACACGGGAAAAATTCCTGAACTCACTTAATTATTCGGACTACTCGCTAAAAATATTCTTTGATGAAGTATCAAAAAAGGAATTTTATGAAAACACGATATTCGTTCTGATCTCTGATCACGGCAGATCTGCGAACGCTGATGTTCCGATGGACAGAAATAAATTTCACATTCCTTTCATAATTTTCTCAGAGAACGAAGATGTCATGGGATTCTCTTACAGTATCGATGATGTTTGTACACAGATCGATGTTCTTCCTACAGTAATGGGATTGCTTGGAGGGGAATACGAAAATGCTTCCTGGGGCAGAAATATCATGGATAGAAATGAGCCTCAGTTTGCCTTTATGACCGACGGAGACAAAGCCGGATTGCTGCATAACGGGATACTGCTTTTAAAATCCTATTCAAGAGAACCCAGATATTACGATTCCGGCAACAATCTCATCACTGAGCAACTGGGGCAAGACGAAAAAGACTACATTAAAACCATTCTTGCCAATATGCTACATTTCTCCAGTCTTCATTTGAATAAAGAAATACACGGGCAGTAGAGTTTAGTATAGGGATTTTGCGAATGATAAAAACGAATTACCATATGCACTCAAATTATTCGGACGGGAAAGCTGATCCTGAAGATTATGTGAAAACAGCGATCGAAAAAGGATTCGTTTCAATAGGGTTTACCGAGCACGGACCGACTAAATTTAAGAAACCCTGGGAGCTTAAACCTGAAAATGTTGGGAAATATTTCTTTGAAATAGATAGGTTGAAAAAATTGTACGCAGACAAGATCGAAATTTACTGCGGCCTCGAACTCGATTTTCTCCCCGGAGTAGAAAGCAATGACTTTTATGAGCATGATCTGGACTACAGAATAGGATCGATACACTATTTTTTTGATGATGAAGATATTTACGGGGTCGATTGCAATTTCGAGGAATTCAAGAAAACAATATTCGATTATTTCAGCGGCAATGTGAGAAAAATGGTCGGCGAATTCTATTCGAGGATTATTCAGATGGTAGATAAATTCCGCCCTGAGATTATAGGGCATTTTGACCTTATCAAGATAAATA
>Ga0265294_10005192_pt1 | contig 15957 bp, 14 predicted proteins | sample MunlanPumphouse3_FD_192504 | JGI IMG/M metagenome (GOLD analysis project Ga0265294, IMG submission 192504) | Groundwater microbial communities from a municipal landfill in Southern Ontario, Canada - Pumphouse #3 | ecosystem: Environmental > Aquatic > Deep subsurface > Groundwater | place...
CGAAGAGGACGTTGTCCGGCACCACGACCGCCGCACGGCCGCCGGGCTTCAGGAGCGTCATTACGTGCTGGATGAAGTTGAGCTGCTTGTTGCTCGTCTCGATCACGAAGTCTTCCCGGTGCGGGGCCTGGTTCGCGCCTTTGGTGCCGAAGGGGGGATTGGTCAGCACCACATCGTACCGCCGGGAGTCGGGCACCTCGTAGATCGAGTCGCCCAGTTTGATCTCCGGCTCGATGCCGTGCAGGTAGAGGTTCATCAGCGCCAGCCTTCGCGGGCGCTCGACGAGTTCCTGCCCGAAGTAGGTGCCTTTCCGGATACGCGGCGCAAGATCCCGGTCGAACGCCCCGCCGCCGGTCACCGCCTTCAGCCACTCGTAGGCGCAGACCAGGAACCCGCCCGTTCCGCAGGCGGGATCGGTGATGGTGAGCTCGCGGCTCTTACGCGGGTCGGGTTTTACACACCGTACGATCGTCTGGATGAGGATACGCGGGGTGAAGTACTGCCCGGCACCCTTCTTCCCCTCGCTTGCGGCCTTCTCCAGCAGCCCCTCGAACGCGGCGGCCTTTACATCGACGTCGAGCCCGGTCCACTCGGTCTCGTCGATCACCCCGATCAACTTCTTGAGGTTCACCGGGTTGTGGAAGCGGGAGAGCGCACCGGCGAAGATGTCGCCGAGCAGCCCGTCGGCCTTGCCGAGGGTGCGGAGCAGGTCGGTATAGTGCTCGGTGAGGTCGGTTCCCGACTGCTCTTTGAGCGTGGTCCAGTCGCAGCCCTCGGGAAGCTCGACGCCGCGCTCGTCGGCCATCTTGAGAAAGAGCAGATAGGTGATCTGCTCGATGTAGTCGCCGTAATCGATCCCTTCGTGCCTCAGCGTATGGCAGAATCCCCAGAGTTTCTGTACGACGTCACTCATGCCGCAATAGCCTCATTCAACTCGTGAAGAAGTCTTGAGAGCCGGTTTCCAAAAACGCGGTTTGCCCTCCCCCACCCGCCGTGATCGGCAAAGACGGGAATGGCCTCAAAATCCTCCTTATCTATTGAGAGGTTCTGAATTAAATGGGCACGTATCCTTTCCAGCCATGCGGCCTGTTCTGCGGTGAAGGTCTGTCCATCGAATATTGTCGCAAACGCCCGATCAATCCGCTCCTCCGCGGTGAGCAGTTCCTCGTCCTCGCGGGCGGCGTGCTTCACCATCGAGATGATATCGACGAGCGCCTTCTGGTAATGCACCTGATGCGCCCGCTGCAGGTTCTCGATGGTGAACCGCTGCGGTGTGGCCGTGAGTTTCTCCTTCAGTTCGGCAAGCGCGTCCGTACTCCACTCCTGCGGCCGGTCGAGGAGGATCCGGATGGCCTCGATCTTCTCGGGGTTCTCCTGGACGAACCGGGCAAAGAGGGTGAGATAGTCCGCCGGTTTGTACTCGTGCCCGGCCGAATCGCGCACCACCCAGGTCGACGCCACCTCGTCCTGCGTGTGGTAGTCGATGAGGAACGTCCGGGGAGGCCGGGGATAGTTCTCCAGAAGGTTCTGGAAGTCGGGGTTCCGGAGGATCTCCATCGTCCCGGTGAAGTCCTCCTCCAGCCGGCGTTGCAGAGAGACGGCAAACTGCTTCAAGTCCCCTCTATCGACGAACTTCCTGAAGAGGTCCCGCGCCTCGCCCGACATCTCCTTGTCAATCCGGTTCAGGCGCTTGACGAGCACGCGGAGGTTGTAGGCGCGGTCCCGGTTGTTCCAGATGTCATCGATGATCTTCGTGATCGGCTTTGCCTCCCTCTGCGGCGGCTCGGCCGTGATGCCGGTTGCCTGCCGGAAGTACTCGATCAATGTCCCGCCGAAGCAGTCGAAGACGGTAAAGTGCGATTTGTCCGGGTGATGCTCCCCTTTGCGCGTGCCTCTCCCCATCATCTGCTCAAAGAGAATACGGGACTTCACCGGCCGTAGGAAGACGATGTATTCAAGGTCGGGGATATCCACGCCGGTCGAGAGGAGATCAACGCTGACGACGATTCCCGGTAGTTTCCGGTTCCGAAACTCCCTTATTCTCTGCAGGGGGCGGTCGACCTTGCCGGTGATCTTCTGGACGAACGCATCCTCTCTCCCGAAGACCTCGCGGGCGGTATCGACGAGTTGATCCGCGTGGGATGTATGCGGGATGTCCTGGACGGCAAAGATCAGGGTCTTCGGGAAGCGGCCGTAGCGCTCCTCGTGCTCATCGGCGTATCGCTTGATCTCTTCGAGAATCTTATGGTTCGAGTCGATCGATGTGATACTCCGCTCGATCTGTTCCGAGGGGTATTCACGCTCGTCTTCTAAAATATCGAGCATCTTCTGTCCGGTCTCGGGATCGACGAGATCGACGGTCTCGCCTTCCTTGAGGAAGATCCCCTGCATCCGGACGCTGGACTCGATGGCAACGAGATCGTAATCGACCAGGTAGCCTTCCCCGACAGCCCGCTCGTAGGGATACTCGTAGACCTTGTGTTTGAAGTAGGCCATCGTATGCGAGGCGGGCGTCGCGGTGAGCCCGATCTTTATCGCATCGAAATGGTCGAGCGTGCTGCGCCAGATCGACATCTCCTGCGCGGTATACCCGCGGTGGCACTCGTCTGCAATGATGAGATCGAAGGCGTGGACCGGGATATCCATCTTCTCGGCGTCCTCCTCCGCCTCCTCCGTGCAGGGGAAGGCAGCAGCCTTGCCGAAGAGGTTGATCGTCATCCGCTGAATGGTTGAGACGTACACAAAGGCGTGTTCAGGCTGCGGATCGGTGAGGTAGGCGTTCGGCAGCACCGTGATATCGAAGGGATCGTCGTCGTCCAGGTCACCGCGGTGGAACTGCTGACTGTAGACCTCGTAGGTCTTATCGAACTTCAACCCCTGTTCGGTATCGAACGAGGCGAATGCGCGTACCGCCTGCGCTGCGAGAGCCCGGCGGTCGACGAGGAACAGGACGCGCTTTGCCACACCCGCTTTCATCAGGCGGTAGATGAGGTTGACCATCGTGAACGTCTTCCCCGTCCCGGTCGCCATCGCAACCAGCATCGCTCGATGGCGCTCTGTGATCGCATTTCCGATAGCGTTGCAGGCTTCGCGCTGATAGGGACGCATCCGGGGATTATCGGGAACCGTGGAGAACTGCGAGCATTCACGATCGAGATCGGCCTGCAGGCGTTCCAGCAGGGCATCGGGAGAATAGAAGGCGGCGATCTCCCGCGAACGGTTCAGGGGGTGCCGTGCATCGCGATACCAGATCACCTCGCCGTTGGTTGCATAGAGGAACGGGACACGGATGCCATCGAAGTTGAACGGCGTATCAGTGATCCCGCGGGCATACCGCTCGGCCTGCACAAGAACACTCTGCGGCCCCAGCGAGACTTTCTTTGCCTCGATGATACCAAGGATTGCTCCATTTACACAGAGGGCGTAATCGGCCGGACCATTCTCGGTCGGATACTCCTCGATGGCACATCGATCGTATGCACTGAGCGAGCGTCCTTCTCTGTAGGGAACGACATCCCAGCCGGCCGCCCGTAATTTCGGATCGATCCTCGATTTACGGGTCAAATATTCGTTTTCACTCATCGATGAGGCACACGAAGGGCGATAATTCAACAAAATGCCAATCGGTTTGATGTTGAAGTCTTGTTTATCGATAAATTAACTTTTTGATACTATTCAGGCAAAGGGGTTCGGATACACACCCGGCGATAGTGAGGTTTGTACCTGCGGCAGGCAGCGGAGAGCAGAATACAAGAAATTCCCCCGACTCCGGAAGCTAGGTTCATCCCATAGACACGACCCGATATCGCAATATTCCTAAGCCCGACCCAATATATGATAACTGAGTATGCATGGACGGGCAGCGCCCTAAAGCCCCCGGCCGTGCACCCCAGGGTTCAACCATAATCAAAAAAACGTCCAGGAGAGATCTCGTGCCACTTCTCTTTCTCACAACCGCAACAGCGCTGCTCGCGCTCTGCATCACGACGGACCGGCCGGCCGGCGGATCGAACGTCACCATAACCAGAACCGACGGCGACACCCGCGAGGGCTGCATCGACGTCACCGGCGGCCGGGTCTGGTTCCGGATCGTCGGTGCCGACAGGCCCGGAACGCCCCTCCTGGTCCTCCACGGGGGGCCGGGGGCGACCCACGACTACCTCGAACCGCTCGCGGCGCTCGCAGCCGAGCGGCCGATCGTCTTCTACGACCAGCTCGGGTGCGGGAACTCCGACCGGCCCGACGACCCCGCCCTCTGGACGGTGGAGCGCTACGTCGGCGAGGTCGGCGAGGTCAGGGAGGCGCTCGGCCTATCACGGGTGCACCTCCTCGGGCAGTCCTGGGGAGGCGGACTCGCAGCCGAATACGTGCTCTCCGCAGAATCCGGCGGTATCGAGAGCCTGGTCCTCTCCGCACCGCTGCTCGACGCCGACCGGTGGGTCGCCGACCAGCGGGCAAATCTTGCCGCGTTTCCCGACGGGACGCAGGAGGATATCCGGGAGGCGGAAGCGAGCGGGAACTTCGACTCGCCGGAGTACCAGGACGCCATGGCGGCGTACTACGCCCGGCATGTCTGCCGGATGGACCCCTGGCCCGAATGCCTGAACCGGACGTTCGAGAAGATCTCCCTGCCGGTCTACCTCCAGATGTGGGGGCCGAGCGAGTTCACCTGCACGGGAACCCTCCGGGAGTTCAGCGTCACCGGCCGGCTCGCCGACGTCGGGGTTCCGGTGCTCTTCACCTGCGGGGAGCACGACGAGGCATCGCCCGCGACCATGGCGTACTTCCGGAGCCAGGTGCCGGGATCGGAACTCAAGGTCTTTAACGGCGCCTCGCACGAGCACCACCTCGAAGAGACCGACGCGTACCTCGCGACCGTGCGTGAATTTTTATCCCGGGTCGATGCGGCACGGTGACCCGGGAGAGGCAAACCCACTTTTTTGCGCCCTGGAGAGATGTTTCGCATGCGTCAATGGAAACAGCAGGTGCCACGGTCTCAGGGGAAGGTATTCTCCAGAGCCGTAGTTTGAGAATTTTCCTGCCAAAGAAATGTGTTTTTCATAGCGGAGGGACACATCGGCCCATACGCAGGAGGAGACGTTGATCGGCAAGAGCAGCGAACATCTCGCGACACAGATCAATATTTCCGATAGATATTGCTCCGATTTCCAATCTCAATCACGGTGATGACCACCACATTGTCCTCGATCACAAGAATGATCCGGTACTGTCCTACACGAAGAGAGTATAGCGGACTGTTCTCGTGTCCCTTCAGTTTCTTAACGTGAAATCGGGGGTACGGCTCATCTGCCAGAGCATAGAGTTCTTCCTTAATCCGTCTGGCATCAGGATCCGGGATTTTATTGAGAACCCGCTCGGCAACCGGCATGAGGATGAGCCGCCAGATCATCAGAGGCCCCGTTCCTGAACATACTCTTCAAAGGGGCGACCCCGGCCGGCCCGCATGTCTGCGACGCTTTCTTCGATCCGCTGCAACGTCTCTTCGGAGAGCGGCTCCGGATCGATCAATACGTCCATAATCCGGTTGAGCGTCTCGTCATAACTCTCCCGGGGATGCACTTTCAAGGTATCCAGGCGGGACTTGGTCTCTGGTTGGAGTTGGATCGTGGTCGCCATAGTTAACTATGGGCGACCATAAGACATAATGGTTCTGTCGGGGCTACATGCTGAACGGGGTGCAGGCACGGTGACCCGGGAGAGGCAAACCCACTTTTTTTGCGCCCAAAAAAACGCCGGCACTCCCGTCGGCAGGGAGAGTATGCGCACCGCGCCGATCTCTCGGGCATCGAAACCTATATTGCCCGGCGAGCAGGATTACCGCCGCGGTGCATCATGAAGTTAAGTGCAAGAAACCAGCTTCCCGGAAAAGTAAAGGCCATCGATGAGGGCGTCGTCACCGCCGAGGTCGTCGTCGCGCTGGACGGCGGCGGCGAACTTACCGCGGTCATCACGAAGAAGTCCGTCGAGAGCCTCGGGCTTGCCGTCGGCAAGAAGGTCTACGCCGTGGTCAAGTCGACCGAGGTCATGGTCGCCATCGACTGAACAACCCACCCCTTTTATCCCGGGCAGGGCGGCAACGCATAAATAGGCCGGCAACCGTTCTGCCGGCATATCCCCATGGCACGAGAATACCCTCCCCTGCTGACCGCAGTCATCATCTGCGTCCTGATGACCGTGTTCGCCGTCGCCTACGCTCTCCTCGCGAACGAGGGCACACCCCCTCCGGCACCGCCCCCGGCCGGAACGCCGGGAACCCCGGTCGCGACGGGCGCCCCGGTGCAGGTTGCGTCCCGCACCTTCTCGATCAGCGTCGCCCCGTCGTCCGCCACCGCACGGCCGGGGGATACGGTCAGGTTCACGCTCACGGTACACCCCGAAGGCGGATTCTCCGCACCCATCGATCTCAGTGTCTCCGCCACGGCGCTCGGCGGCGTATACCGCGAGAACCGCGACCTCGGCACGATCTCCGCACCCTACCCGCCGCTCACCTACGAGGCCGCGGCCCCCGACCTCCCTCCCTTCGTCTCCACCGCGACCGTGGATGCCGTGGTTACGGCGACCGGAGGGGGCATCGTGCGGACCGAGCGGGTGCAGGTGGTCATCAGACGATAAGGCACCCGGCCGTTGCAGGCGGATCGCGGCACGTCCGGACCGCATCTCTCCTCTCACACTCCGAGATCCCGGACACCCGTCTACGATACCCCCAAATTGTTCTCGAATGTGCCAGAATTGCCCAAATCAGAGCGCGATTCTGAGGCGCCCACAGGGCCTCCGGGACGGTTACCGGGGTCGGCAGCCGTTACGGAGGATCGAGAGAATCTCTACGATATGAGGAGGATCGTGCAAACCCCTTGATTTCCACTGGAGATTTCGTCAGACGGCCCGGAACTGCCCGGGAAGGATAGGGCGAGGTACCGGCACCCGGTTCGGGATACCGGGAAAGACCGCTCTCTCCCGGGGATAACCCGGAGCGAAAAGAGGGCTGAGGGGCGGATCGCCGCGGCTCCAGCCGTCAGGATCACTCCTCCGCATCGAACCAGACGGGATCGGGACAGTCCGCCGGCCCGCCGTAGTTGATGGTGATCTCCTCGTCCTTCGAGATGGGGCGGTGGGCGGAGATGCGGATCGCGCCCTGGAGGTGATCGCAGACGTGATCCGCGTTCGCGTGGTAGGAGTGGTTGTAGAGCGACCCGTAGCCCAGCGCCACGGCGGCGAGCTCCCCCCACGCGAAGTAGTAGTCGAAGAGGTGCGTCTTATCGAGAAGTTCCTGCTCGTCCGCTCCGCCGAGCACGACCACCGGACAGGTCTCGATCAACTCGCCGGCCGCAAGATCCCTGCGGGCGAAGACGCCCCGCCCGCGGCACCCCGACGAACCGACGTATACGGTCTCCGGAGGGGAGAAGACCCCTCCCGTCTCCCTGGAATTGTCGATCATGGTTTCGCTGCGACTCCACACGTGCGGATAAGAGCGGTTTACGCTGCCGGGCAAAAAGGCTGCGGAGGCTCCGTCCCGTAGACCGGAATTCCGGCCCGGATCGCCTGCGATCCGGCATGCATCCCGGCCGGGAACCGCCGGCGCGGCAGAAGGGTGAGCGAAAGAATGTTGTAGTCGCACGACTCCACTGACCCTTCGGGAGGAGAGACGATCGGTGACGTCATCGTAGCGCACGACCTCTTGAAGCGGTTCGGAGACCTCGTCGCGGTCGACCATATCGCCTTCCGGGTCAGAGAAGGGGAAGTCTTCGGGTTTCTCGGCCCGAACGGAGCGGGAAAGACAACGACCATGAAGATGATCCAGTGCATCTCCCCCAAATCCGGCGGCACCCTGGAGGTCTTCGGGATGGACGTGGATACCCACCACCGCCGGATCAAGAGCCGTCTCGGGGTGGTGCCGCAGGAGAACAACCTCGACCCGGACTTCTCGGCCTACCGGAACCTGCTGGTCTACGCCCGCTACTTCGGCATCCCGAAACGAACGGCGGAGAAGCGGGCCGACGAACTCCTCGCGTTCATGCAGCTCGAGGAGAAACGCGACGTCCTGATCGACAACCTCTCGGGCGGGATGAAACGGCGGCTGATCATCGCCCGGGCTCTCGTCAACGAACCGGAACTGCTCATCCTCGACGAGCCCACCATCGGGCTCGATCCGCAGGCGCGGCACCTGATCTGGGAGAAACTCCGGAGTCTCCGGGCCGAAGGAAACACCCTCGTCCTCACCACCCACTACCTCGACGAAGCGGAACGCCTCTGCGACCGGCTGGTGATCATGGAGCACGGCAGAATCCTCGTCGAGGGCGCCCCGGCGGACCTCATCCGGGAGCACGCGGGAAACGACGTCGTCGAGGTCGAGCGGACGGAGAAGGTGGTTGCCCACCTGGACGAGCTCGGGCTGAACTACGACCCTGCCGGCGACGTGATCCAGGTCTTCACGGATCACCCGAATGACGTCGCACGCGAACTGCTCGAGGTCTGCCGGCACGAGGCGGCGGTGACGGTCCGGCCGGCAACCCTCGAGGACGTCTTTCTGCGGCTGACCGGCCGGAGCCTGCGGGAGTGAGCGATGATCGATATCACCGCGAGAGTACAGAGCGTCTGGCGGAGGAACTGGGACGCCTTCCTCAGGACCTACCGGGTGAACTTCATCCCGCCCTTCATCGAGCCGGTCCTCTACCTCCTGGCGCTGGGGTTCGGTCTCGGAACCTACATCGAGGCGGTCGACGGGATCCCCTACCCCGTCTTCATCGCACCCGCCCTCGTCTCGATATCGGTGATGTACTCGGCCTTCTTCGAGTGTACCTACTCCTCGTTCGTCCGGATGTACTACCAGAAGACGTTCGACGCCATCATCGCAACCCCGGTCGGCATCGACGAGGTGATCGCAGGGGAGATGATCTGGGGCGCCACCCGGGGGATGATCTACGCCACGCTGATGCTCCCCGTGCTCCTCCTCTTTAACGTCGTCTCCATGCCGTCGTCCCTGCTCCTCATACCCTTCGCGTTCCTCGCCGGCCTCCTCTTTGCAGGCATCGCGATGTGCTTCACCGCGATCACCCCGAGCATCGACGCGCTGAACTACCCCTCGTTCCTCTTCATCACCCCGATGTTCCTCTTCTCGGGGACGTTCTTCCCGCTCGACCTCCTGCCCGAACCGATCCAGTACTTCGCCCTCGCCACGTTGCCGCTCACGCACGTCGTCGGCTTCAACCGGGCAATCACGCTCTCGGCGTTCTCGCCGGTAAACCTCCTCAATCTCGCCTGGATAGCGGTGGCTACCATGATCTTCTTCGTCCTCGCCATCAGGCTGATGCGAAGGAGGCTCATCGTGTGACGGCGTTATCAGGTAAAAAAGGGTTAGAATCGGGGTTTTCTGTGCTTCGGGAGGCAGTCGCGGCAGTAGACTGGCCGACCCTCCGTAGGCTTGAAAGGAACTTCGCACTCTTTGCCGCAGTCAGCGCAGACTGCCTTGTGGAACTCGCGGGGGCGGTCGTCGTAAGAACGGGGGCCCCTGCGGGGGTATCTCTCTTCCATTGGAACTTCACTCACTTCTGGAAACAGAATTCATACTGGCTACTCAGAACCGGGGTTTCCTGTGCTTCGGGAGGCAGTCGAGGCAGTAGACCGGCCGACCCTCCGTGGGCGTGAAAGGAACTTCGCACTCTTTGCCGCAGTCGGAACAGACCGCCTTGTGGAACTCGCGGGGACGGTCGTCATACGATCGGGGGCCCCTGCGGGGGTATCTCTCTTCCATATACTTCAACCATGCAGATAGAGTCTGCACATACACAACTACCTGCCTGCATATAATAGATGCGTCTCGGGGATCCGGGGCGGCATGACCCGTCCTTCGCCGGCCTCTGCGTGGCCGGGATGCCCGGGACGGAGAAGGCTTCTCCAATGTGCCGGTTTCCCCCGGGAGGGAGGTGCGCGACGCAATGCTTTTATCGATACCATCCTATCGAAAGATCATCCAACTATGTACAGGATAACCGTTCTCTTTTGCAACCCGGCAGGATACCGGTTCTATTCCGGAAACGAAGCCGGGGGGAGTGGGCCGGCATGATCGACGAGGTCCACACCGACGAGCCTCCCGATAGCAGACGCAAGGGGAAACACCGGGACAGGAGGACAATCGGTCCGGTCCCGAACCTTGAAGACCATGTAAAACCCGACTGGTGGAGAGGAATCTTCAATCGCCTCTACTTAAAGACCGACGGCGACGTCGTCGACGACCCGCGGATCACCGAGCGGGAGATCGACCGGATCGCCCGGGTTCTGCACCTCCAGCCCCACGAAAAAGTCCTCGATCTCTGCTGCGGCCAGGGCAGGCACACCCTCGAACTCGCGCGCAGGGGCTACAGCGCCGAAGGCCTCGACCAGTCGCACTACCTGATCCAGCGGGCCCGGTCGACCGCGAAGAAAGAGGGGCTTTCCATCCGGTTCCGGGAGGGAGACGCCCGGCGGCTCCCGTACCGCACCGACACCTACGACGTCGTCCTCATCCTCGGGAACAGTTTCGGCTACTTCGACTCCGTCGAGGAGGATCTCCGGATCCTCACCGAGATCCGGCGCATCCTCAAACCCTGGGGCCGGGTGCTCCTGGACGTCGCCGACGGCGAGTACTTAAAAGAACACTTCCAGCCGAGGTCGTGGGAGTGGATCGACGACGCCATGTTCGTCTGCCGCGAGAGATCGCTCTCGTTCGACGACCAGCGCCTGATATCCCGCGAGGTGATCACCGACGTCGAGAAGGGCGTCGTGGCCGACCAGTTCTACGCCGAGCACCTCTACACCCCAGAGGCGCTCCGGCGGCTCCTTGAGAAGGCGGGGTTCTCAGGCATCGCCTTCCACGAGATCGCGACCGAGTCGCAGCGCAACCAGGATCTCGGCATGATGGAGCGCCGCCACATCGTCACCGCGCAGGTCAGGAAGGAATGGTCTGCGACGAAGACGAAAGGCCGGGAGACGGCAAAACACGTCGCGGTGCTCCTCGGCGACCCGGCAAGGCCCGACGCCCTGAAACCCTCCTGCACCTTCGACGACGACGACTTCTACACCATCGACCAGATGAAGGCGGCGCTGCGGGAACTGCCCGGTTACCGGTTCACCTACCTCTGCAAACACGAGACGCTGATCCAGGATCTCCCGCGGCTGAAGGGGAAGGTGGACTACGTCTTCAACCTCTGCGACGAGGGGTTCAACAACGACGCGAGGAAAGAACTCCACGTGCCGGCGCTCCTCGATATGTACGGGATCCCGTACACGGGAGCCGGGCCGCAGTCGCTCGCGTTCTGCTACGACAAATCGCTCGTGCGCGGGATTGCGAAGGAGATGGGGATCCCGGTGCCGGACGCCTGCTTCATCACCCCCGGCGACCGCACCTACGACGTCGGGATGCAGTTCCCGGCGATCGTCAAGCCGAACGCCGGCGACTCCTCGTTCGGCATCACGCAAGAGAGCATCGCCCACTCCATCGAGGAACTCTCCGACATCATCAATACGCTGCGGATGACGCTCGGCTACGACCGCTCGCTCCTCGTCGAGGAGTTCCTCACGGGAAAAGACATCAGCGTCGGGATCATCGGGAATCCGTCGGGATACAGCATGGTGCTGCCCGTCATCGAGGAGGACTACTCCGCGCTGCCGCCGAATCTCCCCCGCATCTGCGGCTACGAGGCGAAGTGGCTCCCGGACTCGCCGTACTGGAAGATCACCTCAAAGCCGGCGGATCTCCCCGAGGAGATCGAGAAGGTGATCGTGCGGTGCTGCCTCGCCCTCTTCGAACGCCTGGAGTGCCGCGACTACTGCCGGTTCGACTGGCGGCTCGACGAGCACGGCAACCCGAAACTCCTCGAGGTCAACCCGAACCCCGGCTGGTGCTGGGACGGTCACCTCGCCAGGATGGCGAAGTACGCGGGCCTGACCTACGCCGAGATGCTCGGCCGGATCCTGAAAGCCGCGGAGGAACGGTTTGGTATGGAGCCGGAGCGGGATACGCAGGAGGCCGGCAAGGAACACCTCCCGTTCGACCTCAGCCAGGAAACGGCCTGACCCCACTATTTTTTCCCCGGCCCACCCGGGCAGACCGGCAACCATCAGTATATAATATCCTCCGGCACATAGATCTGTCATATGGCCGACGAGTATCGGACCGCGACGGTCCAGGGCAGGGAGGTTCCTTACGATCCGGAGCAGCTGCGCAAGATCAGCGAGCACCCCTGCTACTCCGATAAAGCGTGCCACGCCTTCGGGCGGTGTCACGTCCCCGTCGCCCCGAAGTGCAACATCCAGTGCAACTACTGCATACGGGACTTCGACTGCGTGAACGAGAGCCGGCCGGGCGTGACGAGCAGGGTGCTCGCCCCGGAGGAGGCGCTCGATCTCGTCAGGAACGTCGTCAAGGAGTACCCGTACGTGAAGGTGGTCGGGATCGCGGGGCCGGGCGAACCGCTCGCAAACCCGGAGACCTTCGAGGCACTGCGGCTGATCCACGAGGAGTTCCCGCACCTGATCATGTGCATCAGCACGAACGGTCTCGCGCTTCCCGAGTCGATCGAGGAACTCGCGAAGTACGACGTCGGGAACGTCACGGTCACGCTCAACGCCGTCGACCCTGCTATCGGCGAGAAGATCTACTCCTGGGTCGAGTACGACGGGAAGAAGTACCACGGGCGCGAGGCGGCCGAACTCCTCCTCTCCCAGCAGATGAAGGGGATCGAGATGGCGGTCGCGAAGAAGATGTTCGTCAAGATCAACACCGTCTACATCCCCGGGATCAACGACGAGCACATCCCCGAGATCGCAAAGAAGGTCGGGGAGATGGGGGCGTTCACCTTCAATGTCATCCCGCTCATCCCGCAGTACAAGTTCGCCGACATCACCCCCCCGACGTCGAAGGAGAAGCGGGAGATGCAGGATCAGTGCGCCCCGTACATCAAGCAGATGCGCCACTGCGCACGCTGCCGGGCGGACGCGATCGGGAAACTGGGCCAGGACGTTCAGTCCTGCGTCTACCAGCAGATGAAGGATGAGAAGAAAGAATAACCTCTTTTTTACCCGGCGGCGCCGCCGGCCATGACGACGATACAACTCCGGCCCGACCAGCCGTTCGACCTCGACCTGACGCTCTCCTGCGGGCAGGCGTTCCGCTGGGAGCAGGCGGACGGGTGGTGGCAGGGCGTCGCCGGCGGCCGGGCCGTCAGGATACGGCAGGATACAAACCGGCTCACATTTACCGGGGCGGATGCAGGGTTCGTCCGCGACTACTTCCGGCTCGACCAGGACCTTCCCGGGATCCTCTCGTCGATCGACCGCGACCCGGCTATCGGCGCCGCCGTCCGGGAGTGCAGGGGGCTCCGCCTGGTCAGACAATCTCCGTGGGAGTGCCTGGCCTCGTATCTCTGCGCCACGAACACGAACATCCCGGCGGTGAAGCGGCGGGTCGCCCTGATGGCGGAACGCTACGGGAGACCGATAGACGAACCCTCCGGCAGGGCATACGCGTTCCCGGAGCCGGAGGTGCTCGCCGGGGTTCCGCACGGGGACTTATGGGACTGCAAACTCGGCTACCGGACGGACTACGTTCGCGAGGCTGCCGGATATGCGGCGGAGCACCCGGACTGGGCGGAGCGGATCGCCGCCCTTCCGTTCGAGGAGGCGCGGCAGGCGCTGATGCAGTTAAAGGGCGTCGGACCGAAGGCGGCGGACTGCGTGCTCCTCTTTGCGTTCGGATTCTTCGAGGCGTTCCCGGTCGATGTCTGGATACGCCGGATCGTGGGGGAGACGTATCTCCCCGATCTTGGCGGCAAAAACTGCACCCCGGCGGAGTACGAGCGGATCCGGAGATTTAGCCGGGACTACTTCGGGGAGTATGCCGGATACGCGCAGGAGTATCTCTACTGCGCACGCGGCCCGGCGCGCCGGGCGCAGTGAAACTCACTCGTTCCGGTTACGGATCCGCTCCAGGATGAGAGCGACCGCTGCGAGCAGGGCAAGGATGATGATACCAGCGAGGCCGAGGATGGCGATACCCACAATCGGGATGGGTACCCCGCACACCGAGGTCACGGGCGAGGCGGTGGCGATGGCGACTTTTCCCATTATCAGGGGCGGCACAAATTCCCCGTCGGCACCAGGAGGCCGTTGCCGCGCCATCGTCGTGTTGTAGAGATGCGCCCTCGTCTCCGGGGGCATGCTCTCCAGGAACTCGGGGCAGACCTGCTCATAATACTCGCCGACGGAGGCGTTCTGCTCAAGCATCTGCTGGTATATCTCCGCGTGCGACTCGTTGAACGAGTAGTTGATGGGGATCTCCCCGCCCGCGGCCGAACCCGGCACGAGAGAGATCGCCGCGAGCAGTGCGAGGAGGAGAACATATCCCTGCTTCTTCATGGTCGTCATCCGAGGGGCCGGGAGTCCGGCAGCCTCCGGCTATGACCAGTGATAGACGCCCGGGGCATAAAGCCGTTGTGGGGTTCCGACCCGGCAAAACTCGCGATGAACCCGTTATCCTGCATGCCGAGCACCTCCTCCGGCGCACCCTCGGCCACCACGTTCCCTTCTTCGAGGAGGCAGAGGCGATCGGCGAGTTCGAGGGCGTCGCGGAGGTTGTGGGTGACGACGATGCAGGGGATGCCGGCGCTCCGTATCCGGTCGCGGAGTTCCATTCGCATCGCGGCCTGCGCCCGCATATCGACGGCGGCGAGCGGTTCGTCGAGGAGGAGGATGTCCGGGTCGAGCACCAGCGCCCGGGCGAGGGCCACCCGCTGCCGCTGCCCGCCCGAGAGCCTGCCGACGTTGACGTCCGCAAGATCGGCGAGGTTCATCGCGCGAAGCTGGTTCGTCACGGAGAACGCGATCTCCGGCCGCGAGACCTTCCGGCAGCGGAGGCCGAACGCCACGTTCTCAAAGACGGTCATATGCGGGAAGAGGGCGTAGGACTGGAAGAGGTGGCCGACCTTCCGGCTCTCGGCGGGGACGTCGATCCCCTCCTCGCCAGAGTAGAGCCTCCTCTCCCCGAGGACGATCTCCCCCCGGTCGGGGGTGAGGATGCCGGAGATCAGGTTCAGCACCGTGGACTTGCCCGCCCCGTTCTCGCCGACGAGGACGAGGGTCTCCCCGCACCCGACCGAGAGCGTGACGTCGAGAGTGAAGTCGCGGAGTTGCCGGACGGCAGAGAACGAGAGCATCAGAGCCTCCGCCGGGTCATGATCTTCACCGCGGCGATCACCGCAAACGATATCACGACGAGGACGATCGCGAGGCTGATCGCGGCATCGAGGTCGCCCTGCATCGTCGTGTAGATGGCAAGCGGCATCGTCTGGGTTCGTCCCTGGAAGTTTCCGGCAAACATGATCGTGGCGCCGAACTCCCCGAGCGCCCGGGCGAACGAGAGTATCGCACCCGAGATGAGCCCGCCCCAAGCAAGCGGGATGGTGACCCGGAGGGCGACCTTCATGGGGGATGCCCCGAGCGTCCGGGCCGCATCCTCGTAGATGCGGTCGACCGCCTCGAAACTCGCCCTCGCCTGCCGGATGTAGAACGGCGAGGCCACGAAGACCTGCGCGAGGATCACCGCGACCGTGGTGAAGGCGATGCTGATACCGAATTGGTCGAGGTACTGCCCGACCACGCCCCGGCGGCCGAACGCCATGAGGAGTGCGATGCCCGCCACCGCCGGCGGCAGGACGATGGGGAGATCGGTGAGCGTATCGACGATCGCCCTCCCCGGGTAGTCGTGCCGGGCATTCACCAGGGCAAGCGGCGTCCCGAAGACGACGACGATCGCCGTGCTCACCGTCGCGGTGGCTAGCGAGAGGGAGAGCGCGTCGAGCACCACCGGTTCGGCGAGCGACCGGAGGAACGCCTCAGGCGATATGCGCAGGAAGAGCGAGGCGACCGGCAGCGTGACGAAGAGGAGGAAGAGGGCGACGAGGGCGG
>Ga0265294_10005193_pt1 | contig 15957 bp, 6 predicted proteins | sample MunlanPumphouse3_FD_192504 | JGI IMG/M metagenome (GOLD analysis project Ga0265294, IMG submission 192504) | Groundwater microbial communities from a municipal landfill in Southern Ontario, Canada - Pumphouse #3 | ecosystem: Environmental > Aquatic > Deep subsurface > Groundwater | place...
GGAAACCGGCCTTTGTAGTGCCGCTTTCCTGATCCAGGCAGACGGTATAGTTGATGTTGAATGTGGGAAGGTAATCGGGGTAAAGAACCAGGTCATTGTCTCCGCCACCGATCCATTTTGCATCGTTCCAAGCCCGGATGGAAGGATTCATCAGCCCGGTCTCGAACCAGGAGACGGCCGATAGCTTTTCATCTTCCTGGTCCCACACCGTCACTCTCCACCGGTAGCCTGTTCGGGGCTGTAACGGCTTTCCGTCGTAGGGAATGTTCAACGATAGGTCAGAAAGCACTTTGCCGCTGTTCCATACTTCTTTTCCCGCCTCGTCGGTAACCACAACCTGATAAGCACGTTGTGACTGGCCCTGTTTGGAGGATTCCATCTGCCAGCTGAATCGGGGCTGCTCGACATCGATCCCCAGCGGAGACTCTTCGTATTCCACCTTCAGGGATGTCACTTTCGCGGCCGAACAGGCGATTGACACAAACAGAAGTGCCACTACTGCGATACCGACTACTACTCCCTGTTTTTTTTGTCCGGGAAATCGGCTCTTTGCCTTGTTTTCAGGAACGATCCGTTTTTTCTTCAAGAGCTCGCGACGATTTGTCATGGTGAAACGGGTTGATATCTGTTGCAAAAGATGTTTCAATTTTTGTATACAAAGTTCATTCGTCCTCCGGGGGCAACATCCCCGTTGAGGTACCAGTCCATGGGATCTTCCTGCTGCATGTTGTCGCTCCACTTAAACTCAAAATTGAGCGCCCTGCTTTGTCCGGAAAGAAGTGCAAGCGGAAAGCTATACATCAGTTTGTTACCTTCTGTTTTTGCGCTCACCGGGCTTATGGTCTCCCATTCTCCGGCAGTATACTTCTGCAATTCATTACCGCTGTTGATTCTTAAGTCGTAACCCATCCAGCCGGTGGCATGGTCTCTGTCCGTGTTGATGTAGAGCCTCATCCAGGTCGCATCATCTCCCTGGATGATCGGGCCTGCTGTCTCTGCCAGGAAAAAGATATCCTGCTTATCTCTTGCTACTTTCATTGTGACCAGGTCATTTCTTCCGGTAGTGTTGAGATAATGGTTCTGAGGGGTAAGTACAGCTCCCGGATGATCCCTCTTTTCTGTGTCGCCGGAATAATCCCGGTAAAGGAGTTTGATTTCTTCCCAATCTTCCCATTTCTTGATGCTTTTCTCATCACCTGCTTTTGGCAGCGGATACATACCTTTGTATTTACGGATGTTCACCACCATTTGTAGGTAGTAATTGTCCTTTAATCCTGCAGTCAGCGTAGGTTCAATGTCCCTGCTGTATTCCGGACTTGCCTGGTCACAAAAATAGGAGTGCTCCGGATTGCCGTCGGTACTGCCCCATCTTCCAGCTATCCATTCGTTCCACCCTGTAATAAAGATAAACGGTACATCCTGTGCCAGTGCATAATCCCACTGTTCCTGGAAATTATAACCCTGAAGGATGTCTGTTTCGGGATTACCCATTTGTCCGTTTCGAAAACAACGTCCCCAGTTATCCTTGTTCCCGTAGAAGGCGGATCCTCCCATTCCGGCAGTGGGATTGGGATGCTGTGATACCGATACGTTGATGATTTCCCTTTCCCCTTTCAGGTTCTTGTAGACATGTTGAGGACGGACAAAGTCAATCCAGGGCCATCCGTTATCCTGGTTCGGTTCATTGGGCCATTGCGATTCTCTGAAAGTAAAGAATGATTGGTAATTCTTCTCCTTCGCCTCATTGGTTCTACCCACAATAAGCGGTTTCCCGTCCAGATAATACCAGGTTTCCGGGTATCGGATCGGTGCTCCATCCCGGTAGTAGGTGTCAAAAATCTTCTGCATCGATTTACCCGATTCGGTATTGGTGTAGTAGACCAACTTAGGTGGATTCACTCCCTGCTTTTGGAGGGTGCGGATGGCTTTCATCAGTTCGTGCGATTGTGTCTCGTATATCAGGGCATTGGTCGCATCGATCACTAGAAAATCCACCTGCGCATCGGTCAGTAGTTGCATGTTTCTCAGGTGAACCCAGTAATCATCACCCCGGTAATAGCCATAGATTGGTTCTCCCCAAAAGTAATAGCGACCTCTTTCCGGGGAACCCCAGTTTTCGTGATCCCCGTCTTCCAGCACCTCCGGGTGACTGGGTATGATTGTGCTGAGGTCCCATTTATTTTCGGAGGTCTTCGATGCTACATCTCCCTGCCAGAGAAAGTAGAAAATCCCCACGTTACGGTTTTTTTTGAGATCACCGACCTCATCATGGAGGGGAAGTACCCGTCCCAACTCGTCACTTCCGGCCAACGGTTGGAGGATACCGGACGTTTCTTTCTCTGGTTCATTGGTGCCGGGTAAGTTGATTGGGTCATTCTCTCTGCAAGAACTGCTCATGGTGAGCATGGCTACTAATAGTAGAATAATGGAATGTATGGTTTTCATTTTTTTTTCTTCATTTCTTACTTCCAAAAACATTTCTTACGGCTTCCAGGTAACCGTATTTCCAGGTAGTGTCGGGTTCCAGGTAACTTCCCTCTGACCATTCGTTCCATGCGTTGATGGTGACCATTTTCGGGTTAATTTGGTTGTCATCGACATATCTCTTCGCCTTAGAGAGGTATTTCTCGAATTTCCGGGGAGTGGAGTTGTGTATGTATCCTGCTTTGAACGGAAACCGGGGATTGGCATCCCAGCTTACGGTGACATTGGGAAAGTAGGTCATCGAGAACCGCTCTTTGAATCCGGCCCACATATCGGTTGAGGCATCTCCCCACACTTCATAGTCTCCGTCGGGATTCTGAAGGTGTGCCCAACAGTAGTTGGTCAGGCTTTTGAATCCAAAGAAACTCAGTACCTCCTCCTGACTTTTTATCGGATCACCGGGAACACCCTCTATGCTCGAAGGCAGCGCTTCCCACAATATACCCTGCAAATGGAGTCCCGGGAAACCTGCTTCGATGGTCTTTTGTCTGAAATGGTCGAGTGCCTCTTTTGTCTTCTCTGCTCCTCCCAGACCCTGGATGAGCGTGTTGAGTTCATAAATGCAGAAGATCGGTTCTCCCTCAATTTTCAGGTAGGAGGGATCTTTGAAATACTGCGAGATAACTCTGTCAACCACAATGTCGAACTGTTCCCTGTCCACTTCTCCTTCCCAGTAAATGGAGTCCACCCTGGGGTTCTTCACGTCCCAGTAGGTGGTGGCGTCGTGATTGGCCCACATCAGGTAGAAGTTCATTCTGCCTTTATTCGCATTTAGAAAGCCGTTGTTGATGCAACGTTCCAGGAAGGGTGCTTTTTCAAACCAGTACCAGTCGAAGATAAAGGTGTTTACCCCATATTCGAGGGCTGTCGTGATCTTACGATCCATATCCTCCGGATTCGCTTCATCCAGATAACCCCAAAGGGGCACCTTGGGTTGTGGATGTCCTTCCTCTTTAGGGAGAGCGTTCCGAATAATTTCCCACTCACCGGTTTTCTCCGGGAAGAGAAATTCGGATCGGGGTTCATAATGGTAAGCAGGCCAGTAAAATGCAGCCACCGTGTACTTATCTCCCTTTACCGTCTGTTCTTTTTTTGAATTACAGGCAGGAATAAGAACAAGGAGTGAGATCCACAGTAAGGAAAGAGAAATATTTTTCATATCATAAAATTGATTATTTATTCCATTTTAACCGGTAGTTGAATCGTCTGTTGGGTGCAGTATCCCCATTGAGTGCGAAGGAGATGGGGTCTTCCAGCTTCTCGGGATTGTCGCTCCATTTGAAGTCCATGACCAGGTGATCTCCGTTGACGGACAGCAGGTGAGCGGGGATTTCAATTTCCATCTTATTGCCGTTGTAACGGTATGAAAGATCACCGGTTTCAACCCATTTACCCTGTTCGTATTTCATGAGTGTAGTCTGCGTTTCACTCTTTACCCGGCCATTGATCAGGAAATCATAACCATACCACCCTGTCTCTGGGTTGTGGTCCGCATCGATCAGCAATAGCATCCAGTTCTTGTCGGTATGGGGAGTGAGTGGCGCAACGGTCTCTACGTAAAAGTAAACATGTTCTTTTGTCAGCGCGGCTTTACTGGTGATGATATCGTTTCTTCCCGATTGATTCACATATTTGATGCCTGCATAACCGATGGCATCCCTGTGCCAGGTGTCTCCTTTGGTATCCCTGAACTCATTTTTCACTTTTTTCCACTCCTTGAACTCTCCATCGATGCGAATAGGCGAATATCCTTTCTGTTCCGGAATGGGACGAACACCCTTGTATCTTCTGATATTCTGTGCCATCTGCATGTAGTAATTGTCGGTGTAGCCTCCCTTCATCGGTTGGATGCCGCGATTGAATTCGGCATTGTACTGGTCTACGAAAAAGAATGGATTGTCTCTTCCCAGCCAGGGTGTGGTACCGCCATGATCCGGCTGGTATTTCCCGGCAGTCCATTCATTCCAGTCGTTGATATATAGAAATTCAGGATTGGCAGCCAGTGCTTCATCCCATCGTTCCTGGAAATAGATCCCGTAAGCGGTCGGGTTATCCACATTCTTCTTCAGCCAGGGGACATAGGCCGATTTGGGCATGTCAAATTCATCCAGTTCGGGTTGTCCATATTTTCGGGACCAGGATTTGCCCACTCCCATGTTTTCGTCGGTCATGGTGACGGGATGTTGTGCGGTGGTGACAGCAGCCTGTTCTCTCTTGCCATTATGAAGGGAGAGCAGCTCTTCAGGTGGCAGGTCTTTCACGCGTGCATCAGCCATACTGTATCCGAAGCTCCAGTTGTCTTCAGTGCCCACAAATCTTTTGCCACCCCATTCATAATACCCCCACCACATGGTCCTAAGGGTGAAAAACTCTTTCACCTCTTGGGTATAATCAAGGTAGAACTCTTCCGCATAATCGGGGTTCTGATAATGGGGATGGTTCGGGTCGGTGGCTGCAGCGGCATCATAATGTGGGTTGGGATGTTTGATCTCAGAACCGTTGGCGTCGAAGGAAGGTGTTCCGTTATAAAGTAAAAGCGGTTTCCCATCCCAGTAAAACCAGAGATCCTTGTACTTTTCCTCTTTGTATATTTTGTCATACAGATCCTGTACAACGGTGATGGAGGGGCCATTGAAGGACCAGAAGGCGAATTTCGGCACTTTGTTGCCCTCTTTTTTCATCTCCTGCATAATGCGGAAGGTGACATCCCATTCGTCCCAATACCTGACGGCATTGGTCACATCCATGATCAGCACATCGACGCCTGCGTCAGCGAGCATGGACATGTCTTTACGGATCACGTAGTCGTCCTGGCTCAAGAAATATCCCATCTCCGGCTCACCCCAATGATAGGATCCGGTATACCAGAGGGGGTGATCCGCCTTAAATCGTGCGGTCGGGTCCTTAGCCAGGATTTTTGTGACATCTGCCTCATAGGGTTGCTTCTGATGAGCCAAATTCTGGGTATGCCAGGTAATGTAAAAGATGCCTACCACCCTTCTCTGATCCTTCTTCAGGGGGCCAGCCTCCTCGTAATCGGGCATCTCCCGTCCCACACCATCGGTGGCTACCCAGGTGTCGGCATAAAGATCTCTGTAATAATCCTCTTCACTTCCGATCACCCTATTGTTTTTTTGCGACTGTTGGGAAGGTCCGCAGGAGAAGAACATCATGGGAACCACGATTGATGTGACAAACCAATTTAACGTCTTCATATTGTTCGTGTTTTTTAGCGTGATGTAATTTCTGGTTAAATGCTGGTTCATTAATTTTGATACTGCAACGACTGAATCGTGACTGGCCCAAACAGCCCTGAAGGTTGTAACGCACTCTGAGCGTTGTAGGGGTTGACATAGCACCAGGTATCCCTTTCTGCTTCAGGTAGATTGAGATCCCCGATCAACCGGTTCATCCAGTTGTTCACGACCTCTATTTCCAGTTCGTTTTGACCCGGTTTGATCCATTGTGTGATGTCGAGCTTATAGGGATAGGTCCAGACCCCTCCGGCATAATTACCGTTAATTTTTATTTTAGCCATTGCGGTCAGGTTCCCCAAGTCTATTTCAATGGCCTTGTTATCAGTATTCTCGGGGGCGTTGAATGCCATTGAATAGGTGGCTGCTCCGGAGTAATACTTCACGGAATCGTTCCGAGAGGTAGTCCAGTCGTGCAACGTTTCAAAGATCATCGGATTTGAGGGCCCCCTGAGAGCAGGATCAAAGGCAACGTTCCAGGGGCCTTTCAGTTCTTCAATAATTTCGGGTATCGGATAATTTGCTGTGATGTCGCTCACCGCCTTTTTCCCGGCTTTGTTCCTGAATACAACAAATATACTCTCGTAAGGAGCCAGCTTCACCGGTACTACTGTACTGTTTTTATTGGATGTAAATGCCGGAAGAATCCGGATAGTACCGCTGGTGGCTTCCCACAGTTCCGGCTGTTTGCCGGTTACCCTGAATTCAGGGTGGATCACTTTCTCCTGATCCGTTTGGTTGGAAAGGAAATAAATCTCTATCCCTCCCATGGTCCGGTGTCCGTAGTGAATGGAATTGTCTTCCGGCAATCTGCAGTCGGGGAGAAGGTTGATACGGTCAAAAACCTCTTCCAGCGATAGACCGCTCATGATCATCCCTTTTCCGCATGTGCTCTCTTTGATTGTCTCACCGTCCAGATCAGTCCATAGTTCGTTTGCCATTTGTTTCACCTGTATGTCCGCTTCCGGTTGGTTTTGTTGGCTGGGGGATCGTTTTGGTGCAGGCCCTAGTATGCAGGCTCCTTCGTTGACCAGATCCTTGATTTTTGTCAACAGTTCGGGACGCATCGTTTCCTGTTTGGGAAGGACCAGAACGCGGTATTGCGTGCCGTGGGGCAGTGTCAACATGCCATCCTTGACGCTCATATCCCGCAGGATCACTTCGGCGTTGATATAATCAAACTGGTAACCCCGGGGGAGGGCAGGATCAGCGATACCGGTCATTTTGGGCGCATCTTCGCCGATGAAGTATGCCACATCGGCCACATTAAGGCCCTGTTGCAACATGAAATTAGCTCGTTTCAGGTATTGAGTAAATAGGTCCATTTGGGAGAACCAGCTGTTTTTCCGGTCAAATTCATTCCCGAACCAGGCATTCACACCGGGATTTTTTTCTTCGTAGGGCTGCATGATGTAGAGATGCAGGAGCGTATTGTTGATTCCTTCGGCAAAGAAACGATCGGTACGTTGTTTCATCATCGCCGGATGCCTGGAGTAGGCGGGTCCGCCCGAAGTGTTCGATTCAGCGGAGATTTTGGTTTTCCCGTAGATGTGTCCTGCGGATGTGGCCGCACGGTTCTCTATATCACCCAGCTCACCCTGACTCCAGAATTCACCGCCAATTTCATCGGACTGACCGCCATACATCAGGAACTCACCCGGAAAACCCCAATGACCGTAGTTCTCAAGCCATGTGGTTAACCCATGTTGATGACTGACATCTCTTAGCCCGCCTACATAATCGTAGGCGACCTTGTCTGCGATCATTCGCCTCAGGTCCCAGAGAAAACGGTCCGATTCCATCCGGCTGTTGACTACATAACCTCTGAAGACCGGCAGGTAAGGGAAGGGATCATATCCGTAACGTTGTTCAAATTCATTCAACAAGCCGTCGGTGAAATTCTGTCCACCTGTCTCATAGCTGTCCTGGACCACCACCTTGAAGGTCTGTCTGTCAGCTTCAGGTATCCTTCTCAATATTTCACCAATAAAACGGTCGAAATGTGCAGCCGTCCATTTCCTGCTCATCTTATCCACCTCCAGGCCGGTTGCTTCTGGTGAGGCGGGTGAATTGGTGACACCAGTGGGAGCCATGCCCATCCTTAAAACGATCCATTCTCCTTCCGGCACATCCCAGGTGAGCACTCCCTCGCTATTCAGCTGTTGTGTGAGGTCGATGATTTGTTGATCCTGAATTACCAGACTCTTGTCGTCCTCTTCCGGTTGTTCCGGCCAGAGATAGTCTTTCCAGTAGGGGAGTGGGGTGGGATGCATCTTGGACAGTGTTTTTTCACTGTAGCGTTCCACACGGGGGACACCACTCAGACTGACTTCCGTGAGTCCACCTCCTGAATAATTGGAAAGAATAAGCCTGAAATCATTCGATCGGGTGGCAGGGAGTGAGATCGTGACGGGAGCAAAACGGTCAAATCCCACATTCAGTGCCGTGTTGGATCGGTTGATGGTAAATTGAGCAATGGTTTGGTAGTTGCCCTCACCCTTATTGACCTGTAACTCTGCTTCAGCCATGATTGGCTCATGGGTTATCTGGATGGTGAGGCTTCTGGCAGTAAAGGGTTCTTCTGATTTGAAGTGGATCGCAACTTGATTCTCCCCGGGCAGGTTGACACCTGTCAGCGGATCATTGTCGGTCAATCGTGCCAGGTTTGCAATACGGGGTGTGCTCTCTATCACTGCATTTTTGTGGGTTAATAACAGATCGTCACGCATTAGATTTGGGATCGCGATCACCTTCACATCCTGAAATTGTTCGTTTGGTTTGCTGAGAAGTTGCGTGATGGTTTGTGGCCCTTTCACCTCGAGTTCCGATGAGGCCAGGTAGCGCATCGACTGTTCCGGTTTGATCCATGGCCCCCCTGACTGGCTCCAACCGGGTGAGTTGAAGATGCCGATCTCAATATCCAGGTCAGTAGCTGTTTTCAATGCAGTATGCAGGATTTCCCACCACTCCTCACTGAACATTTTTATTTTGCCGTAGGGAAGATCATCAATTCCGATGTTGCCAATGAAGGCGCGGTTGATTCCCGCCTTTTTCATGGCATGAAGGTCTTTCACTGCACCTTCTTTGGAGATATTATCCGAAATCCAGTACCAATAGACACTGGTCTGGATGGAATCGGGAGGGGTGACAAATCCACTCTCCAATTCCTGGGAGAGTTGTGTAAGGATTGCGTGTGGATTTTGCTTACACCCAACCAGGTGTATAATGCTGATCACAGCCAGCAAGATCGTCATTTTAAGTTTCATATGGCTTCGTTCTTATGTTAATGATTCATTTTGTATTTTCATGGATGAAATATGATTTCATACTACCTATAAATATATTAAAAAAGATGGCATAATGAGTGGGTGAGTGATTGATATTTTTTGAAACGGATGCAAAGAGAGATGTATCCGGAATGTATCTGCTCAATATTATTTTCATATCTTAACGATCAATTGAAATTGAGAGTCAGTAAATAGTTTCCCGATGGAAAGCCATATCGCATTATCTTCCCTACTTTTTCTCTTTTCAGGAAGAGACAATCTGCAATATCTTTTCCATTTACGGTCCATTCTCCTTTATAGGGTGGGATCACCAACCCGGTAGCGTTGGGTGGGATGGTAATCATCCATTGTAATGTTTGATCCTTTTTCTCCCAATTACTTGAAACAATTCCATAAGGCGTTTCAATTTGGGCCTTCGCCCAGGGCAGGAAATCACAGAAAAGGGGCTCAAAACGGATCACCTTGTAGCCCAAACCGGATGGATCGGGGGCTATTCCGGCGATCTCCTCAAAAAAGGTGATGTCGAAACCTGCCTGCATCGGGTGATTATAGGATGCACTAAGAGCACCTTTGCGGCTTATTTCGTTGACGGGTAATAATTCCCACAGGGTAGTGGCATCCGCAGCGCTCCACATCCATTCAAAGCTGTGTTCCCCCTTTTTGGTAAACATCTGCCATGCTGCTTCCGCATTTCCGTGGTGTGCCAGCATACTTCCTATCCTGCTTAACCCGAAAATGCCGCAATTCATAAATCCTTCACTGTGCCGGTTCATGTTTTCCACGATGGATCTGCTTACATCTGCTTCATCCCCTTCGGGAACAATTCCAAAGTCAAGCGCCATGGCGTTGGCTGTCTGGGAGCCAAATGTCTTATTAACCGGATCATACATCACGGCTATCAGTTCTGTGGCGATCTCTTCCTTCAACCGGGCAAACAAAGCTTCATCCTCCGTGTGACCCAGGATAGCTGCCACTTCATGCATGATCTTCACATCCAGATAATGAAAAGCGGTTGAGGTGAACTCAACAGGAGTCTTTTCCCCTGAATCATATCTTGGCGGACACCAGTCTCCCAGCCCTTGATATACAATAGATTGTGTCTCCATCTCATAAAGTTTCTTTCGCTCATCATCTTTGGCCAGGTTATTGACATAGAAGGCCCATTGTTTCATCTGGGGGTAAAAATCCGACAAAAGCTGTTTGCTGCCGTAATAGACGTAAATCCACCAGGGGAGTTGCACCTGGACGGTTCCCCAGTCAGGAGAGGCCACACCGCACAACCGTTTTCCCGGAGCGATCATATAGGGTATGCCGGATGCCTTGTGGGTGAAGTAGAACGTATTGTTGTATCTTTCGTGAAAGAGGGTGTTCTCTTCTTCCCTTGCTGCCCCGGAGCGGATATCTTCGAGGTATTTGTGCCAGAAATTTTCCATTTGGAAATTGACATTCGCCATTTTCACATAGGCATGCACATCTCCCAGCCAGCCGCATTTTTCCCTGATGGGACAATCAGTAGGTATGCCATGTAGGTTGCTCTTGACTGTTCGAATAGCCAGTTCATGTAGTTTGTTGATCTGTTCGTCCGCACAGGTAAACTGTCCCGTATTGTTCACATCGGAGTGTACCACAATCAACTTCAATGTTTCAAGGTCTGGTTTTTCAGTCAGACCCGACAGTTCCGCATAGCGATAGCCGTGATAGGTGAAACGGGGAGACCATGATTCTACTCCTTCCCCTTTACAGATATATTGGTCCTGGAAGATTGCTCCGTGATGTATCCATCCCGTGGATTGGAAATCGAGTTTGTTTGATGGGTCAATGCTTTCTGCAAAACGAATGGTCACTTTCGTACCTTTCGGTTGTTTTACGTTCAGCAAGGGAATGCCTGCCACGTTTACCCCAAAATCATATACCCAGTTTCCCAGTGAATCCTGCCATATTTTTTTCGCGGTGAGCGTTTCTTTTTTCCTGATGGGAGGGATCAATTGGGGAACCAGACGGGGTGGGGTGTTTGCGGTAGCCAGCCGGGCTTTGTCCCAGCCGTCGGACGATGAACCCGGCATGTTCCAGTGATTGATTTCATAATTGGCATCGTAACTCTCCCCCAGGTAAATGTTGCTTTTGCGTATGGGGCCTTCGGTCCATTCCCATTCTTCGTCGCTTCCTACCATCATGTAAGTGCCATCAGTGTATGCGATCTTCAGTTGTAGCCGTAACATGGGGTCTCCGTAAGAGAAGTCCGCTCCGCCCCATGCATCGTTCTGAGAAAACCAGCCGTCACCCAGCATGACCCCGACAGTATTCTCTCCTTTATTAATGAGATTGGTCACATCAAATGTACTGTATAGGGCATACTGTTCGTAATTGGTCTGCGCCGGATCCAGGAATCGTGTCGGATCCACAGGCTGACCGTTGATGTACAGCTCTCCCGCTCCCAATCCACAGAAATACAGCAGTGCTCTTTCAACACGTTTATCCTGATCGGAAAGGAACTTTTTCCTGAAATAGGGGAGTGCCCGTTCCCCGGCGTTTGGATAGGTAATCCATTTGGCTTTCCACGATTCTTCTTTCAGCAGACCGACGGAAAAACTGGCCGGGTCACTCCACCGGGACATTTGGTCGTTGTGATCCCATATACGGACCCTCCAGAAGCAGGAAGATCCTTCGGTGAAGTGCGTTGCCGGCTGAATACCAAATTGGTCGCCCGAGAGTTGTTTGCCTGACTTCCAGATGTCCGCCGCTCCATCTTCGAGCAGCTTCCTGCTTGAAGCGATCTCAACTTCCCAGGCGGTCTGAAACATACCCGGCTCTGACGATTTGATTTTCCAGCTCAACAACGGAGCATCAATCCCTTCGGGATTAATTAAGTTGCCACATTGTAGCTTATCTGCAAATGCACCGCGGTTTCCTTGCTGGCATGCAGTTAGAAGCATGAAGCATACAACTGGGATAATGATTGTATGACTGAATCTAACATGGAGCAATTGGGTTGTTACTTTTTCCATATCTGTTATTTTATGGGATCAAACGCAATACCGGGTAAGGCGTTGAATGAGTTATCTTGTTGTGTCCGATTGATTAACGGTAGGTGAGGTCGAGCCATTTGCCTGACAGTGTTTTATCTGCGTGGAACTTCAGGTTCCCCGCTTCAACTTTGCTCCGGACCGTATGATTTCCCTGATGGAGATAAATAGACCGCTCCAAAGATGGCCATATCATGTATGGGATTATCATATAATTGGGAACAGACGAGTACCAATTCATTTTATGCCATTTTTCGATCTCTTCATTGTTCCCGTAAACAGAATATTGTAATGCGGAGAGAGACAAAACAGACAATAGAAATCTGATTTTTTTATTCATACGTTTGCAGCTACCTTTTTTTAACAAGTACACCTGTTACCAGTATATTGTCTTCTTCACTCATTTTTCACTGAATTTATTATATTCCTCTAACGGAGTAGGAACTCTTAAAAATGTCCATTTCCTGGTTATAGTTAATAACTGTTCCGGAATTTCACCTTCATACCCTTGGATAATCCCTTCGATCTCACCTTTATTATTTCGCCATAAAGCAAGGTCAACCCTCTCATCCATATCAATGATAAAATCTCTGGTTTTAAAATATTTTAAACCTCCTGCTGCCAGTGCCTGAACCTGACCCTCTTTATCGAGTCTGACAGCTGCAACACCTATTGCATTAAATGTCACCGTATTTTTCCCAACTTTCATACTTGAATGGATGACATCACCGGACGGGTTATTTTTTCCCGAGACCTGGATGAGGGTTCCATCAATTAAGCGGGCATATCCCTGTGTGGGAGTTGTATTTGAAATATATCCAAAACCCTCCGACAGCCGTGTTGCGGGGGTCTGAAATTTAATATTTCGCTTTTGCAATTCTTCAGAAACCTCTGATACAATTGTTTTTGTTTCTTTTACAACATCCATCTGCTTTGGTAAAGCGGCGTTTCCGTCAAAAGCGTTACCTTCAAAATCAAATGTCCAATCACCCACCCGAAAGAGTTTACTTGGCCCCTGGGTAGCCTTATTAAAAAAATCGGCAGTGGATATTTTTTCAAATTCGGGATTGTAGAGAATTACTACTGCGTATTGTTGTTGTCCATATCTCACCCATCCATTTTCGTCAATGTATAAACTGCCGTCTTCTATTTCACTGGTGGGGATTAAGTCCGTTGGAATTCCGGTTTGCCAGAAACCATTCACTAAATCCATACCGACGTCATCGAAAGACAAGCTGAGCGGGTTTATTGCCGCGGGGTGGCCGAAGACAACTGCCACTGGACAGTCCAATGGACTTTTGCATATGTAATTTAACAAGCGTACTTTGTTTTCGGCATGCATCAGTTCTCCGCTAAAGAGTTGCGTATGCCTATCCGAACGTTTTTCTTTACTGGGATAGAGAGGATGGTAGTTGACTCTGCCTCCGGCGAGGGCACAACTCCATATCTCCTCCTCATAATTACACCTGTTGGTTGAATAATATTGGTTATACCAGACGGGACTGTCCCATTTTTTTGCCAGGGCGGTACGTATGCCAATAGGCGTGACTTCATCTGTTTGTGCCCAATCGCGTTTCGCCGCCCACCAATATAAGCCATTTTTTTTACTTTCCAATCGATTGGGATAAGGATACCATGTGGGATGGGTTACTACTGCAGCATCCGGACCAAAAAACTCTTTTACGGTTTGATAATAGTGATCTTCTAATATTATATTTTGCTGTCGGTTTAATTCCATATAATGGTTGATCGCCTTATATCTTTCTTGTTCTTTCCCTTTTATGCCGACGGACATTAGCAGGCAGTCTGCTGATAATTCTCTTCCTCCCGTTTTTTTTGCATAAGAGACAGCGTAATGTTTGGAATACCAGAAATGTTTTCCTGAGACCATTCTGTCGGCAGGGATACTTGGCGGAAACCCCCATTCATCACGCATTCCTCCTGCCAATGGAATATCCGAATAGCTTTTAATGATATTGCGTGTAAACTCCATCATATGAGGGGCAAAAACATCAGGGACAAGATGTGTAAACGTGGCCATTATACATGCATGTAACACCCTGTGACCATTATTTTCCGGGAGCTGCACCACTATCGAGTCTCGTGAGGATGATGTTACTTTACATTTTTGGGTGATATCTTCGAGTGATTCTGAACGTATAAGGCCTTCTGATGTTTTCTCATATCTATATACACGCAACAATGACCCTTTTAAGGAAATGTAACGCGTCCTGTTTCCCGTCATATGATCATTAAGATCGATACTCCTGATGGTGGCATCGACGGTTTTTTTTTCTGAAAGTGGAAATTCTTCAAGCCATAATGATTCCTGAAGCTCATCAGGATACAATGCTTCGAATTTTCTACACGCCAGACGAGGATCCAGATCCACTGCTATTTTTATTCCTCTCTCGCGAGCATAGATAACTGCCTGTTTTACTTGATTATGTACGTCGATATCGGTGATGTCTCTTCCGGCAACCCTGATAGCCGTCGTAAGGAGATTGTAGCTGGAGTGCCTGCTTACATGGTCAATAAATCTTTTGTAACCGTCGGGTTTGAACTGTTCTTCACCCCAGAACCATGCTCCGATTACAGGAGGTACCCGGTAGGGGATATATCCCGATTTTTCTGTTTGGGACAGTGATCCGAAATATGGTTTCTCCGGTGGTGCTTGGTTGCCTATTACAACAGCAGTCAAACAGTGAGTCACGAGCAACAAGAGAATATATTTCATGTAATTTAAATTGTTAATTATCAGTTATTATTGTGCGAAATTTAACCGTAAAAATATTTATTAGGAATGGGTTGGATAAATGCACCCAATAAATCCTATTCTATTTTTGTCAATCCTTCAAAACTGAGGTAATTCTCCGAAATATTCAATGCATCAACGGTGTTGCGCGTTTCTATCGTCGTCAGGATATGCGTGTTAAAACCTCCTCCCGCATCGTTATTGTATACCCAGGTCGGCGTAGGCCATAGGCATGCACGGAATTTTACTGTACGGTAGAAATCCATCGAAACCCCACTTTGTCCATGATGTGACATTTGCAAGTAATCACAGTCCAGTTGATTGTGAAAAGGACCCTCCAGCAATTTATTACCTGCTTCTTTTCCCAAATCACCGAGGAACAGGACCGATTTTAGCGGGTCCCAGGCTTTGATGACCATACTCGAATTGTTATAGGGATTGTTTGTCAGTTCTTCATTCTTGATGCCGAGTATGCGAAATGTGGTGTGACCAAAAGTGAAGGTCATGCCCAGTGCCGCTTCGGTTAAAAGGATCCCTGATTTTTTTGCTGCTTCATAATACCTGATCGCCTCATCTTTGCTATCGGGTTCTCTTCCCATCAGGGCTTCCGAGAATGTGGAATGGCATATTTGCTTCACCCGTATTCCCATAGGATTCTCCAGTATACGGGTGAAAGCTCCGATATGATCGGAGTGGGGGTGCGAGACAAACCAACAATCCACCACATTGCCCAGGGATCCGATAAAACCGCGCAGGTATCCCTCTTCTTCCTTGACTCCTCCATCCATTACGATCACCTTTCCGTCATCGGTTTGTATGACGTACGAGTTCCCAATGGTATTGATCTGTGAAGGCAGCTGCCACAGGGTAAAGGTATCATCCTGAACCGAATAAGCGGGTTGCTGGTTGAAGTAACCCATTTTCCGCCACCGACGTTCGGTATTTTTCACACGCTGGCGGAACTCGTCGTAGTTTTTGTTTTCGGCTTTTGTCCATCCGCATTCTGCATAGGCTGCAATGCGCGGAAACGTTTGATAGTACAACCGGGTCAGGTTCGGGGTATATTCGCCCCACATCTGGCACCCGAGTCCGGCAATCCTGGAGGCTTTCTCTTTTGCCAATGCCTCGGGTAGCGGATGAAAAGAGTAGGCTTT
>Ga0265294_10005194_pt1 | contig 15956 bp, 14 predicted proteins | sample MunlanPumphouse3_FD_192504 | JGI IMG/M metagenome (GOLD analysis project Ga0265294, IMG submission 192504) | Groundwater microbial communities from a municipal landfill in Southern Ontario, Canada - Pumphouse #3 | ecosystem: Environmental > Aquatic > Deep subsurface > Groundwater | place...
GTTTGGAGTAGAATGGAATAGAGATAAAATTACATGGTATGTAGATCGCGTGTCAGTAAGGCAAATTCCTAATAACTTGTGGGGTACAGGTATACAAAATCCTCTTGTAATTATCATAAATTTAGCATTATTTCCACCATCATGGAATAAGTGTCTTTTAGATACCACCCTCTTTCCTGCTTATATGTATATTGATTATGTAAACATTTATCATCTAAAAGAAGATAGAACAGGTATAATAAATGCATGTAATTATAATTTTGATTTGTATGATAATCGTGTGAAAAGAAATATAACGATAGGAGGGCAAGGGTGTGGCAATACCATAGAAAATGGGAAAAATATTACATTAAGAGCTGCCGAATTTATTCAAATTAATGGGGAATTTACGGTAGAACCCGGTGCTGAATTTTATATGGATGTAAACGAATTTTATTAATAAATATAATATCATGCAACTAACAACAATTAAACTTTCATTCTTATTATGTATTTTAAGCTTTTTAATCTCCTGCAATAAAGAATCAAAAGATTACAGAGATGAATTTGTAGGAAATTATTTATGTCATCAAACAGGAGGTTGTTATACTTTAGATACAACTTATCCGAAAATTGATACTACGCTTTTGGTTACGGTTACAAAAGTAGAAGATTCCTTAATTACTATATTAAATGTTACATTGAAACTCAATCCAATTAGCGGAACTTTTGGCGTAGATGAAAATGGATATGTAATAGAGTATCCTGGAGGTTCCGGATATCGTATCTTTAAAGGATATTTTTCTAATGATAGTATTGTATTTCATACATTTGGTGGTGGTCATGGAGGAGGGTGTAATTATGATTATAAAGGAATAAAACAATAAATATGAAAATACTTTTTAAATTATTTAAAATAATTTATCCCAATTCCTTAAACCGCTCCAAGGCTATTTGGCGTTGTGCCGGTTCGGGATTAATGTCGATTAAAGTGCTGGTTGATTGCAATAAATCTAAAGTGAATAGTTTATTTTTCAATACACTGCCGGTATGGGTAATCATTTTAATGACTTCGCAAACTTCCATACATCCTATTATACCCGGCAACATACCGAATACGCCGACAGGAGTTGTTTGTTCTTCTTCCGCCTGCGGATATAAACAACGATAAGTGGCCCCGCCTTGATAGTTAAAAACGGATACTTGTCCGTAAAACTCCGAAATAGCTCCGTAAACCAAAGGCTTATCCAATCCCACACATACATCGTTTAAGAGATAACGGGTAGTATAATTATCGGTACCATCGATAATGATATCGTAGTTTTCCGCCAACGACAGGGCATTGGTTTTCGTAAACTTGACATTATAGGCTTCGATGTTTACTTCGGAATTAAGTTTTTGTAAGGATTGTTTGGCTGTCAGTGCTTTAGGAAGCCCTATTTGTGGTTCACGATACAAAATCTGCCGTTGGAGGTTGTGCAAGGAAACCGTATCGGCATCTACCAATCCGATTTCTCCGATGCCGGCTGCTACCAAATATTGGCTGATGACCGAACCCAAGCCTCCTACACCTACCAAGAGTACGGAGGCTTTGCCGATTAAACGTTGTCCTTCCTCACCGATTTCGGACAACATGGTTTGACGTAGATATCTTTCCATAATTATTGTTTAAATACGTTTGTAAATGATTGTTTATATATTTGTTTCACTTCATGCATATCTATTTTCCTTTGCAATTCACTTTCGATGGAAGTTACTCCTTTGTCCACAAAACCGCAGGGATTGATATAATGAAAATAGTTTAAATCGGTGTTAACGTTCAAGGCAAAACCGTGCATAGTAATGTAATGACTGGCACGTATGCCGATGGCACAGATTTTACGGACATTGGCTTTGTCAATATCCAGCCACACACCGGTGGCTCCTTGTAAACGGCTGCCTTTAATACCGTAATAAGCAATGGTTTGAATAATACTTTCTTCCAAACAATACACATAATCCTTTAACGAAAGATGCATAGCCGCAATATCGAGGATAGGATATCCTACCAATTGTCCCGGACCGTGATAGGTAATATCTCCGCCTCTGTCGATATGATAGAATGTAGCATTTATTTTTTGGAGAAAGGCTTCGTTTGCCAGCAAGTTGCTCGCTTTGCCGTTACGCCCAAGGGTATACACATGCGGATGTTCACACAAAATGACCTGAGGTGTAATGTCTTTTATATCCAAGTCGGGATTAATTTTTTTATCAATCAAACTGTTGAAGATATGTTTTTGTTTATCCCAAGCCGTTTGATAATCGATGAGTTGCCAATCGTTAAAAATCATTTTTATGCTAATTTACTGTTAATATACGCTTGTTCGGCCATATAGGAAGAACGTACATAAGGAGCACTTTCCACGGCCTTAAATCCCAATGCCAAACCTTTTTCTTTATAAAATGCAAAGAGGTCGGGGTGAATGTATTCCACGACATCAATGTTTTGAGGTCCGGGTTGCAAATATTGTCCGATAGTAAACAATTCACAGCCCACGGAACGTAAATCTTCCATTAATTCAACCACTTCATCTTTAGTTTCGCCTATTCCGACCATTATACCCGATTTAGCTACAATACCCGATTGGGCAATATATGCCAAGGTTTTCAAACTGGTTTTATAATCGGCACGGCTACGTACCTGAGGCGATAATCGTTTTACGGTTTCAAGGTTATGACCGATAACATCGGGTTTTGCATCGCAAACCTTTTGTATCCATTCCGCTTTCCCGTCGAAATCAGGAATTAATACTTCTATCTTCGTTGCCGGATTCAATTCACGAACGGCGGTAATACAATCAAACCAATGTTGAGCTCCTTTGTCGGGAAGGTCGTCGCGGTCGACGGAAGTGATGACACAGTAGTTTAAATGCATCAAACGAATACTTTCGGCCAGTCGCATGGGTTCCTGGCTATTCAGTGGAAGCGGTTTCCCCGTTTTGGTAGCACAGAACTTACAAGAGCGGGTACATATATCGCCCGATATCATAAAAGTAGCGGTTCCCATTGTCCAGCATTTGCTTTTGTTCGGACATTTACCACTCTCGCAAATGGTATGCAAATGATGCTTGCTAACGGTTTGTTTTACTTTTTCAAAATTCTCACCGGAAGCTATCTTCACTTTCAACCATTCCGGTTTTCTAAGATTCTCAGCCATTGTGTATTTCCTTCTAATAATATTGACTGCAAAGGTACACCAAAAAATAATATAATGTAAAAGCTAAAAGTAAAATATGGGAATTCATGCATTGAGATGTTATTTAATAAGCATAAATAAAAGCAAGGCGATTATCGGAATTTTCATCGAAAATGACTACTTTTGCAAAAAAAAATCAAAAGAAAGATGAGACCGGTAATCGTACGATTTGCTCCCAGTCCGACGGGACCTTTACACATAGGCGGTGTCCGCACAGCTTTATATAACTATTTGTTTGCCAAACAACACAAGGGCAAAATGATTTTACGTATCGAAGATACCGATTCCACCCGTTTTGTGCCTGGTGCCGAACAATACATTATTGAAGCTTTTGAATGGCTGGGTATCGAATTTGATGAAGGAGTGCATATTCCTAACAACCAAGGCATATCCTACCGTCAGTCGGAACGAAAAAGCATTTATAAACAATATGCCGATGAATTGCTTGCCAAAGGTATGGCATATATTGCTTTCGACACACCCGAAGAGATAGAGGCCAAACGAAAGGAGATTCAGAATTTCCAATACGATGCTTCCACCCGCATACAGATGAAGAATACCTTAACCCTTACGGAAGAGGAAGTTAAAACACGTATGGCCAAGGGAGAACAATACGTGATACGTATCCGCATTGAGCCGGGAGAAATAATTAAGGTGCATGATCTTATTTGCGGTGAAGTGGAAGTAAACACTTCCGTGTTAGACGATAAAGTCTTATGGAAATCGGCCGATCAGCTTCCTACCTATCATTTAGCCAATATTGTGGATGACCATTTGATGGAGATATCGCACGTTATCCGCGGCAGCGAATGGTTGCCTTCAGCACCGCTACATGTATTGTTATATCGTTACTTAGGATGGGAAGACACTATGCCGCAATTCGCTCATTTACCCTTACTGCTTAAACCCGAAGGAAACGGCAAACTCAGCAAACGTGACGGCGACCGTTTAGGTTTCCCCGTTTTTCCCTTGGAGTGGCGAAGTCCCGATTCCAACGAAATAGCTATGGGCTACCGTGAAAAAGGATATTTTCCCCAGGCTTTAATTAACTTTTTAGCCTTACTGGGATGGAACCCCGGTACGGAACAAGAACTGTTTAGCATGGAGGAACTCATCAGTGCTTTCTCACTCGACAGGGTAAGCAAGTCGGGAGCCAAATTCGATTTTGAAAAAGCAAAATGGTTTAATCATAAATATTTGCAACTAATTCCTGTTTCGGAATTAGCCGATAAATTTATACTTGTTCTGAAAGGAAAGGGAGTTGAAACGGAAAAATCCTATGTGGAAAAAGTAATTGAGCTGATTAAAGAAAGGGCTACTTTCGTAGAAGATTTCTGGGAAGCATCGGCTTTCTTTTTCGTCCGTCCCCAAACCTACGATGAAAGTGTGGTCAAAAAACGTTGGAAAGACAATACCCCACAACATCTTCAAGCTATTGGAAACATACTAAAAACCTTTACTCCTTTCCGTCCGGAAGAAGCACATAATGCCGTTATGCAATATATTTCCGAAAAGGAATTAAATACAGGTCAAATAATGAATTGTTTACGATTATCTTTGGTTGGATATGCCAAAGGACCGGATTTATTTGCCATTATAGAAATGATAGGCGTAAACGAAACGCTGGAACGCATTCAATTAGCTATAAATAATATAAAAATATAAATGAAAATGAAAAAGACCATTCTCGTAACCGGAGGAACAGGTTATATCGGTTCGCATACAGTAGTTGCCTTGCAAGAAAAAGGCTATGAAGTGATTATTGCCGATAATTTGGCAAATTCCGATAAAGGGGTAATTTATAACATTGAGAAGATAACAAAAGTTCTTCCACTGTTCGAAGAAGTAGATTTGGCCGATGAACAAGCTTGTAAACAGCTTTTCGACAAGCACAAAGTGGATGCTGTTATTCATTTTGCCGCTTATAAATACGTTAATGAATCGGTGAGGGAACCTTTGAGGTACTACAAAAACAATTTTCATTCACTTCTGAATGTTTTGACCGAAATGAAAGCACACCAAGTGCCTCATATCGTATTTTCTTCTTCTTGTACAGTTTACGGTACACCGGAACAACTGCCTGTTACCGAATCCTCTCCCGTACAAAAAGCCATGTCGCCCTACGGAAACACCAAACAAGTGATAGAAGAAATCTTAACCGACTGCTGCAAGGCCGATGAAACCTTACATGTTATTGCCTTGCGTTATTTTAATCCCATAGGGGCTCATCCTTCCATACAAATAGGAGAAATTGCCAAAGGAATACCTCAAAACTTACTGCCTTATCTCACACAAACCGTGATAGGCATACGCGATTACTTATCCGTTTTCGGAAATGATTACGACACTCCCGACGGCACTTGCATTCGCGATTACATTCATGTGATGGATTTGGCTTATGCCCACGTATGTGCCATTGAACGGATGATGCATCAGGAAATGAATGATAATTACGAAGTCTTTAATGTAGGAACCGGCAATGGTTATTCGGTATTAGACATTATTCAAACGTTTGAAAAAGTGAACGGTCTAAAAGTAAATTATCAATTCAAAGAACGACGCGAAGGCGATATTGCCCAAATATGGGCTGATACAACATTGGCAAACAATGCCTTGAAATGGAAAGCAAAATATAATTTAGCCGATATGTTGCTAACCGCCTGGGAATGGCAGAAAGCCATGCAAGGGAAGTAATTCAACTAGCACTTAAAAAGTACATCTTCGATGTTCTTTTTTGAGAAGATTCATTTTTATGACTATAAAAATAATTCTTATAACTACAAAAATAATTCCTATAACTATAAAAATAATTCTTATAACTATAAAAATTAATCGTATAGTTATATCCTTTCACACGCTGTTTTAGTGTCCCATTAACACTGTTAGGATTATAGATAATAATGCAAGGAATTCGGTGGAATATGCAAGAAAACAATTTTTAAGAGTAAACAACGTTAACTGTCATACGAGGAAATCAGCATATGGAGAATGAAAATTTTATTGATTATGTAAAAATTATGTTTCGTTCCGGTAAGGGAGGAGCAGGCAGTGCACATTTAGCCCGAACGGCACAAACCCCCAAAGGCGGTCCCGATGGCGGTGACGGCGGCCGAGGCGGACATATTATTTTGAAAGGGAATGCTCAGTTATGGACGCTTTTGCATCTTAAATACACCAAACATGTGTTCGCCGAAAACGGAGAATCGGGAAGTAAAAATCAATGTTTTGGTAAAAACGGCAAAGACAGTATCATTGAAGTACCTTTGGGAACCATCGTTAAAAATGCCGATACCTTTGATGTTGAAGCGGAAATATTAGACGACGGACAAGAAGTAATCCTCCTAAAAGGCGGTCGAGGCGGACAAGGCAATGTGCATTTTAAATCCTCCACCTTTCAAACACCCCGTTTCGCCCAACCCGGTGAAGAGGGCATTGAAGCTTGGAAAATATTTGAACTGAAAATATTGGCCGATGTAGGATTAGTAGGATTCCCCAATGCAGGCAAATCAACATTTATTTCGACCGTATCCAATGCCAAACCCAAAATTGCCGATTATCCTTTCACAACCCTGAAACCAAATTTGGGAATGGTGAAATACCATGATAAATATTCTTTTGTCGTTGCCGATATACCCGGAATTATCCAAGGAGCTTCCGAAGGAAAAGGATTGGGATTAAGATTTTTAAGACATATAGAACGAAATTCCGTCTTACTGTTTATGATATCCGTTGAAAGTGAAAATATTAAAAAGGAATATAAGATTTTACTTCAAGAATTAAAGAATTACAATCCCGAACTATTGGATAAAAAACGCATGCTTGCCATCTCGAAATGCGATATCATTTCTCCCGACGAATTGGATAAAATTAAAAAGAAAACACCGTCGGATATTCCGGTTGTTTTCCTTTCCTCACACATCCAAATGGGAGTTAGCGAAACAAAAGATCTCTTATGGAAGTTATTAACAGAAGCAGATTAAATTTTTTAACTATATGAATGTTATTCTATATGACGATAGTCATCGTGAAAATTTGTTACCTCTTACTTTCACTCGTCCGCAATCCGAAATTAGAATAGGTATATTAACCCTGAAAGAAAAATGGGAAAAGCATTTGCAAACAAAGACTTCCTACTTAACCCAGCCTTATCTTGCAAAGAAATATCCTTTACAAAGTACGAAACATAATATAATGATTGCCGCTTCGGTATGTCCGAATCCATCGTTAATCAAGGCTATCTATCAACTGGAAGAAGGACAAAGTTTGATTTACAAAGGACAAACCATAGCTCACTGCGTAACATCCATACCAAAAGATATCCTTAGTTATTGTGGGGAGAAAAAAGAGTTTTCTGCTTCCTGTTTAATTATTGAATATCTGTGGAATATCTTTTATCATAACGAAACCGAGCTGCGTGCCGATTTTGAGCTCATTACAAAAAACAGAATTTCACAAACATTGAGTGCAAGCAATACCTTAATCGGCGATGTAAAAGATATTTTCATAGAAGAAGGAGCCGTTATCGAAGCATCGATTATCAATGTAAAAGACAGCAAAATTTATATAGGCAAAAACGCCGAGGTAATGGAAGGAAGCCTATTGCGCGGCAGCATCTCCCTTGGGGAACATTCGCAGATTAAGATGGGAGCCAAAATATACGGAGCCACCACCATAGGACCTCATTCAAAAGTGGGAGGCGAAGTGAACAATGTGGTTATTTTCGGCTATAGCAATAAAGCCCACGATGGCTTCTTTGGCAATTCCGTGATAGGAGAATGGTGCAATATAGGTGCCGACTCCAATACCTCTAACTTAAAAAACGATTATGGCAAAGTTAAACTTTGGAACTATCCCAAGAGAAAATTCGATCTTACGGGCTTACAATTTTGCGGGTTAATCCTTGGCGACCACGTTAAATGCGGAATTAACACCATGTTTAACACAGGAAGTGTAATAGGAGTTTCCTCAAATATTTTCGGAGCCGATTATATTCCGAATTTTGTCGGATGTTTTCGTTGGGGCGGAGCAAAAGGCTTCTGTGATTGTCGGTACGAAAAAGCAGTAAGCATAGCTCAAAGCATGTATGGAAGACGACATAAGGTTTTTGATGAGGTAGAACAAGAAATATTATTAGAGGTTTATAATCAAGCAAAATCATGGAATGAACCTCAATTTTAAATGTAACTTCCCTATGGATTATTTGCGTTAATAATTCAAAGAGAAATTATTACAATTAATTTATAAAAAGCATATTCAACATAAACAAAAAAGTACTACTTTTGCACTCCTTTCAGCGGATGTGGCGTAATTGGTAGCCGCGCTAGACTTAGGATCTAGTGCCGAGAGGCGTGGGGGTTCGAGTCCCTTCATCCGCACTGTTCGTAACTAATCAACGTGTGCTTTTGCGTTGATTTTTATTTTATATAGAATTATTATATTTGTTATTTCTTACTATTAAAATAATAGTATTTTTGTAAAACATTCATGTAATTCATAAGTGTTTGAAATAAATGGAATAAACACATATAATCAAAACGCCGAATCATTCCTATGATAACCGAAGCTCACAATAAAGATGAATTAAAACACATTTTATCTTATTACAAAGAAATTCAAAATTATTTACGCAGCCGTACGACAATAGAGCAACGAAAAAGGATACGAAAAGCTTTTTCATTGGCTTTGAATGCCCACAAAGACATGCGCCGTCGAAGCGGCGAACCCTATATTATCCATCCGCTCGAAGTCTCGTTGATTGTATTAAAAAAGATGAATTTAGGAGCAACCTCTGTCGTTTGTGCGCTATTACACGATGTTGTTGAAGATACGGATTACACCATCCAAGATATTGAAGCACTGTTCGGCGAAGAAGTAGCACACATCATCGACGGATTAACCAAAATCGATGAAGTTTCAGATACACAACTTTCCATACAAGTTGAGAACTTTAAAAAAGTATTGTTAACGCTCAGTACGGATGCCCGTGCTATCTTAATAAAAATTGCCGATCGCTTGCATAATATGCGAACCTTGGATGCTATGCCTGTGGAGAAACAACAGAAAATAGCTTCCGAGACCATGTATCTGTATGCCCCCTTAGCCCATCGGCTGGGATTATATTCCATTAAAAGCGAAATGGAAGACCTTTCCATGAAATACCAAGACCCGGGCAGCTATCAATATATTGTAGAACAAATACAAGCTTCGCAAGCTGAACGTGAGTTATTTATCAAAAAGTTTATTGAACCGATACAACAAAAACTAAACGAAAAAAACATTCATGTCGAAATTCTCACTCGGGTTAAATCCATCTACTCTATATGGCAAAAAATGAATAAAAAACAGATTCCTTTCGAGGAAGTGTATGATTTATTTGCCATTCGTATCATCGTTGAAGGAGAATCCGAATATGCCAAATCGCTATGTTGGATGGTATATTCGATAGTTACCGACATTTACCGACCGAATATGGAACGCCTGCGCGATTGGATTTCCATTCCGAAAGCCAACGGTTATCAAGCCCTTCACACCACGGTGATGAGTCATACCGGCAAATGGGTGGAAGTGCAAATTCGTTCCCGCCAGATGGATGCCATTGCCGAAAACGGCTTGGCTGCTCATTGGGTGTATAAAGAAGACGGGAAAGCAGCCTATGAACAAGGAGTGGAAAATTGGTTGGCAAAAGTAAAACAATTATTGCAGAATCAACAAGACATCAGCTCCTCCGATCTTGTTTCGGGTATGAAAATGAACTTATATGCCAAAGAAATATTTGTTTTTACACCCAAAGGCGATGTACGTACTTTACCCGAAAACTCAAAGGTGATTGATTTTGCCTACGAAATCGACCCTGAATTAGGCAATCATTGCATAGGAGCTAAAGTGAATAATAAATTAGCCCCCGCTTCACAAGTCTTAAGAACCGGCGACCAAATTGAAATCATTACTTCCACCAAACAAAAGGTGCAAGAAGAATGGTTAGGTTTGGCGGCAACATCTAAAGCTATTGAACACATTACAGATGCTTTAGCTAAACAAAAAGAAGAAAAAATAAAAATCGGAAGAGATAAACTCAAAGCATATCTGAAAGAAATTAATGTTGATTTCGACAAATCAAGCCGAAACAAGTTAATGGTTTTTAATAGTTGCAAAGATAAAAGAGATTTGTATTTGGGAATTTATGATGGCAGCATCCCCTTAAACAGGGTGCGACAATGTTTTTCTCCCTTTGCCATATTTTTCCGTATGAAAGTAATTCTCAAACCAGTGTTTATTTTTATGTTGAAATTAAGGTATTTAATTACCTTAGATTCTTTTATACGGAGAAAAGTATCAAAAAATCCCAAACTACTGAGCGAATCGGTCAGCAATATCAAACAAACCATTGCCACTTGCTGTAATCCCATTGCCGGTGACTCGGTTATAGGAGTAATGATTTCGGATTATGAGATTGAAGTGCATCGTACCAATTGTTCGGTAGCCATTGAACTCATGGCTCGTAAAGGCGATAAAATCGTCAAAGCTAAATGGCGCAACGAACAACAAAACGTTGATTTCCTCGCAGGAATTAAAATTAAAGGGTTCGACTATAAAGGTTTGGTTAATAATGTTACAGCTGTCATCTATCAAGATTTCCAAATTAACTGCCGTTCCATGAATTTCGAATCCAGCGAAGGTCTTTTTGAAGGAACGATTATACTTTATATTCATAATGTGGAACATCTGCAAAAACTCATCGAAAAACTCAAAACCATCGAAGGCATTAAAAATGTTGAACGTATAAATTCATACTAAAAATCATGCATACTTTTCCCTTTTCTAAGTCATCTCCCATATTCCTCATTCTATGTTTGTTCACCCTGTTTTTTATCAATTCATGTAAAACAAAGCAGGCAGCAAGGACTCCACAAGTTGAACAAACCCCCGCTAAAATACCTGTTAAAGCAGCCTACAAAATACAACAACCCGACTACCAATGGTTTTCAACACGCATGGATGCAAGAGTGATTAATACAGATAATCAAAAGGAAATCGTAAAATTAGCTGTCTTTATGGTGAATAAAAAAGACAGCATACTCTATATCAACGCCAGTAAATTGGGTATTGAATTTGCCCGTTTGGTGTTAACACCTGATAGCATAAAGTATATCAATCATTTGAATTCTACTTATTTTATTGGAGATTATTCCGCTGCCTATCATTTGTTTGGCTTGCCATTAAGCTATAATATGCTTCAAGCTTTGCTTATGAACTCCGATTTTGCCGATTTTGAAAATGATTTTAACGTTATTACAAAAAATGACACAAGCTATTTAATAGATAGCAACCGCAGACAAAATAATGCTCGTTTTAGCATTAACCAACGCATTGTGTTAAACGAAAACGACAGAATCATTGAAAATCATATCATACACACATTTACCTCCGATACCTTAACCGCACAATACAGCGACTTTTTTAACGTAACTACACTCTACCGTAGTCCGAAAATCATTGATATATCCTTACAACGACAGAATATACGTTTGATACTCACCCTCAAAGAACCCAAAATCAACGTGCCGGGACCCACTTATTTTAAAATTCCTTTGAAATATACCCTCATCGAAATAAAATAACATGACAGCCACTCAACCCCAAGAACTTATTAAAGCAAAAGCACTGTCTTTAGGCTTTGATGCTTGTGGCATAGCTTCATGCAAAACATTTGAAAAAGAAAGCCGTGTCTTAGAGGACTGGTTGAACAATCGCTATCATGCCGACATGGATTTTATGCTTCGCAACCGCGATAAACGTGAAAAGCCCTGTTTATTACACCCCGAAACCAAAAGCGTTATTGTTGTCTTATTGAGCTATCACAACCCCGATTATATACCTCATAAACAATCTGCCTATCAAGTGGCTGAATATGCATTGGGCAAAGATTATCACAAGGTTGTCAAAACCAAATTACATCTCTTTTCTTCATATATAAACGAACTTTTCCCTGAAGCCCTAAATCGATGCTTTGTCGACTCCGCCCCCCTCTTCGAAAAAGCTTTCGCTGTGGAAGCCGGATTAGGCTGGATCGGTAAGAATACCTTGTTGGTAACTCCCAAAGGGTCTAAATATTTTATCGGTGAAATTTTTACCAATATTCCTTTACCAGCCGACAAAGCTTACCACAAAAACCATTGTGCTAACTGCAATCGCTGCGTTGAAGCCTGTCCTACCCATGCCTTAGACCTTCCCTATCAACTCAATGCCAATAAATGTTTGTCCTATCACAGCATCGAACGAAAGCACATCGAATGGGACAATTCCATAAAATCCAATCATTACATCTACGGATGCGATATCTGTCAACAAGTTTGTCCCTATAACGCAAAAAAAAATACTACTCAGGTTGAAGAATTTAGCATTAAACCGCCATTCCTTCATTTTACAAATGAGGATTGGGAACAAATAAATCCCGACACTTTCCAAGCCTTATTTACCGATTCGGCCGTACTTCGAATAGGATATCAAAAATTTAAGGAAAACATTCGTAGAGCCAAAGAAAGTATAGAATAATCTATTTTTACAATTCCCCGCTAAATCTACAGCTCGGGCAAAATAACTCCAAAAATGCGTCAGGCTTGCAGCTTATTTGCGTAATAGCTGCCATGTTGACAGTAAAACGAACTTGGAACAAGATTTGACCTTTACAAAATGTATCAAAATGAAAGGAGAATCAAAAATTATGAATATTGAAAAATTTACCGTTAAAAGTCAAGAGGTAATCAGCAAAGCACAAAGCATTGTATTAGCCAACCAGCAACAGCAAATGGAGAATGCTCATTTGCTGAAAGCAATTTTCGAAGAAGACAAAGACATTATTCCTTATTTATTAAAGAAGAACAACGTCAACCTACCCATAGTGAGTCAAGTAGTCAACAAAATGATTGAAGGCATGCCCAAAGTGAGCGGGGGCAGCGGTGTTTATTTATCGAGTGCCGCCAATCTAGCGCTACAAAAGGCAGTAGCCAGTTTAACAGAGTTTAAAGACGATTTTGTATCGATAGAGCATCTCTTGTTAGGCATATTGACATCAAACGACAACACTTCGCAACTACTTAAAGATAACGGACTAACAGAAAAAGGACTCAAACAAGCTATCTTAGAATTGCGCAAAGGCAGTCATGTTAACTCACCCCATGCCGAAGACAGCTATCACGCCTTGAATCGTTATGCTCGCAATCTTAATGACTTAGCACAGAAAGGCAAACTCGACCCAGTCATTGGGCGGGAAGACGAGATACGCAGGGTTTTACAAATACTCTCTCGTCGAACGAAAAACAATCCTATATTAATCGGTGAGGCCGGTGTTGGGAAAACAGCCATAGCCGAAGGATTAGCTCACCGCATTGTTTCGCTCGATGTGCCTGAAAATTTGAAATCTAAACAAGTATTTTCACTCGATATGGGAGCATTGGTAGCCGGTGCCAAATACAAAGGCGAATTTGAAGAACGACTCAAGAGCGTTATCAAAGAGGTTACCGAAAGCGACGGCGACATTATATTGTTTATCGACGAGATTCACACGCTGGTAGGTGCCGGTGGAGGAGAAGGCGCCATGGATGCGGCCAATATACTGAAGCCTGCCTTAGCAAGAGGTGAACTCAGAGCCATTGGTGCCACTACTACCAACGAATATCAGAAATTTATTGAGAAAGACAAAGCGTTAGAGCGTAGATTTCAAGTGGTATATGTCGATGAACCCGACCGCTGTTCTTCTATCTCTATATTAAGAGGACTGAAAGAACGATACGAAACTCATCACAAAGTAAAGATATTAGATGAAGCCATCATTGCATCGGTCGATCTTTCACAACGATACATAAGCGATCGGTCGCTTCCCGATAAAGCCATTGATTTGATTGACGAAGCTGCCTCGAAATTGCGTTTGGAAATCAACTCCGTACCTCAACCTTTAGACGATATAGAACGAAAAATACGTCAATTAGAGATTGAACGCGAAGCTATTAAACGTGAAAATGACACGGAAAAAATCAACGACCTCAGCAATCAGATTTCAACATTGAGTCAGGAACGCAATGCCTTGAAAGCACGATGGGAGCAAGAAAAGGAATTGGTAAATAAAATTCAACAATATAAAAACGATATTGAAGAATATAAGTTTCAGGCTACGCAAGAAGAACGCAACGGCAATTACGGGAAAGTGGCTGAGATAAGATATGGCAAAATAAAAGAGTTAGAAGCCTCTATCGAAGAAGCCGGCAAGCAATTGCACGAAATTCAAGGCGAAAATCCTATGATCGACGAAGCCATAGGTGCCGATGACATAGCAAGCATAGTAGCCCGATGGACAGGCATTCCCGTAAGCCGTATGATGCAAAACGAAAAAGAGAAACTTCTTCAACTTGAAGATGAACTGCATAAAAGAGTCGTCGGACAAGATGAAGCCATCGAAGCCATAGCCAATGCCATACGCCGTAGCCGTTCCGGACTCCAGGACAGCAAACGTCCGATAGGCTCTTTCATTTTCTTAGGCACAACAGGTGTCGGTAAAACCGAGCTGGCTAAAGCTTTAGCTGAATATCTATTTAATACCGAACACGCTATTGTTAGAATTGATATGTCCGAATACCAAGAATCTCACTCCGTATCGCGCCTCGTGGGTGCCCCTCCGGGTTACGTAGGCTACGACGAAGGCGGACAATTGACCGAAAAGGTTAGACGAAAACCCTATTCAGTCGTATTGTTCGATGAAATTGAGAAAGCTCATCCCGACGTATTTAATATCTTATTGCAAGTACTTGACGACGGACGATTAACCGACAATAAAGGCCGAGTGGCTGATTTTAAAAATACGATCATCATTATGACCTCCAACATCGGCTCACACATCATTCAAGATAACTATAGCAAAGTAAGCGATTACACCGATAATAACATACATGAACAAACCCGCTTAGACGTTATGCAATTGTTAAAAAAGACCATACGTCCGGAGTTCTTAAACCGTATTGACGAAATCGTAATGTTCAAGCCCTTAAGTAAAAGTGAAATTAAAGAAATTGTCAAGTTGCAAATCAACCAACTAAAAGTTCTTTTAGAAGAAAACAACATTGGTATTCAGCTCACCGAATATGCCTACAATGCGCTGGCAGAGATGGGCTACGACCCACAATACGGCGCACGTCCCCTGAAACGTATCATTCAGAAACATATACTCAACAATCTGTCGAAAATGATACTCGCCGACAAATTGAGCAAAGACGCTCAAATCACCATCGATGTGATTGACGAAAATTTCGTTTTCTACAATAAAAGCCCGAAAGAAAACATAGAAGAACCCTCTTGCTAATTATTGGACAACAAAACACCCACTAATCCATCTAATTTTCATTGCGCTAATGCTTACGTTAGCGCAATGATTTTTTTAGAGATAAAGACTTACTTTTAAGCTTTATTTGTCTATTTTTCGCCTTTTTTCCCCTTGTTTGAATTTCATGCGCAACAAGGTTCAAAATGTTGCGCAACAATGTTTCATTTCTTGCGCAACAAATGATCATTTCTTGCAGAACAAATTTTTTTTCTTGCGCAACGTTTTAAACTTCATGCGCAACAAATGAAAGCTTCTTTTGCAAATCATTTTACACTTTGCTTTTTTTTTGCAAAAAAGAATGATTTTCGATACATTTTGATTGATAAAAACCCCCGTATTTTAGGTCGAATGTAGTTCGAAATACTCGTTCAG
>Ga0265294_10005195_pt1 | contig 15955 bp, 14 predicted proteins | sample MunlanPumphouse3_FD_192504 | JGI IMG/M metagenome (GOLD analysis project Ga0265294, IMG submission 192504) | Groundwater microbial communities from a municipal landfill in Southern Ontario, Canada - Pumphouse #3 | ecosystem: Environmental > Aquatic > Deep subsurface > Groundwater | place...
CGATTCCTTTCTCGATTCCTTTCTTGATCCCCTTCTCAATTCCGCGGTTGGTGGCATATAGGAGACAGTCCTCTTTCATTCTGCGGTTTTCTTCCTCAAGCAAGTAGGAGTTGACCAGTTCTGGTGTAACGGTCTTCATGCCGTAGCGCTTCTGGAACTCCTTGATTCCATCACTCATTGAAAGGTATTCCTCTGCTGTAATCATTGTGTCCTCCTTCAGCCCTGCCTCAAGCATGTAAAGCCAGCTCAATAGTACCCCGGACTTCTCCCTGTGTAAAGACTTGCGTTCGAATGCTTTCTTTGCCTTAGGAAGGTCAACGAGCACAATGAGAAGATTTTCACGAAGCTTCTGATGATCCTTTCCTCCGTCCTCTGCATTGCGAAGAGTGAACCCAGCCATATACTGGTCTTCATCAAGATCAAGCCCAGGATTGAATCGGCACAGTGCGATAATCCGTGAACGTGGAATGTCAGCGTACTTCATTCCCATGCGCATGGAGTTCAGCTGTGACCTTCCGGAGTAGGCAAGCAGCCGCTTAGCAAAGTGCTCTTCGGCAATCAGCTGCACTTCAATGTCAAAAACAGCCTTGTCTGACTTAGCCATCACATCAAGGCAGAACCATCTGCCATCAGGGATCTCACCAGGAATCAGCTTCTGTGTGGTCACCGAGCTTATTTCAGCTTTCTCAGGATCAAAACGCTCCACAACAGCATTCACCAAATCTCCTATCATCATGTTGGTGCTTTCTTCAGGTCCCTCAAGAATTGTCATGAACGCACGATCCCAAAGCGGATCGATTCTCGCTTCCTTAAGTGTAGGATTGTGCTTTCTTCCCTTTTCTTCCATTTACATTTTTCCTCCAGGATAGTACAGATAACAGAGCTCAAGCCCTGTGACCTATATAGCGGCGAAAAATCAGTTTTGCTGAGAAGTTTTTATATGATAGCTTAAAAATACAAGATTAGATCATATTCTGATGTATAATCAGAAAACAGGCTATTTCAATGAAGAAGGACTCTGATTAAATCCGGCCTTCCTGCTTTGCGAAGCGCTTCTGTTACCAGACTTCGGTTTTCAGGCTTGTTGAACTGGAGAAGGGCACGCTGCAGGTGGCGCTCCCTGCCTTTTGGAACAAAAACCTTTGCAAACTCCTGGCCGGGGCGAGGATCGATTCCAGTATAGTACATGCATGTGGATACAGTAGAGGGAGTGGGATAGAACTCTTGAACCTGGTCAGGAACAAAACCCTGCTGCTTCAGATACAGAGCCAGCTTAATCGCATCAGAAAGTGTCGATCCTGGATGAGCAGCTATGAGATATGGGATGAGATACTGACGCTTTCCCTCAACTCGGTTTGCCTCTTCATAAGCAGCCTTGAAGCTGTCATAGACCTTTACAGGGCATTTACCCATCATGTACAGGACATCAGGGCAGATGTGCTCAGGTGCAACCTTGAGCTGTCCGCTTACGTGATTGCGGACCAAAGTTCGCAGAAAGCGTTCTCTTGTCTCAGGCGGTGCAACAAGCATCAGATAGTCAAACCTGATGCCGCTTCTGATGAACACCTTCTTCACTCCAGGAACTGCCGAAATTGCTGCAAGGACATTCATGTAACGCTCATGGCTGTCCTGAACATTAGGGCATGGAGATGGGAACATGCACTGGCGCTGCGGGCAAGGACCGCTTTTCAACTGCTTGGAGCAGGCAGGAGCTTGGAAATTGGCAGTCGGTCCGCCTACATCATGGATATATCCTTTGAAATCAGGATGAAGGGTCATCGAACGGGTTTCCCTGACCATTGACTCAATGCTTCGAGTCTGGATTATCCGTCCCTGATGGCTGGTGATGGCGCAGAAAGAACAGCCGCCGTAGCAGCCTCGATTGCTTGTTATGCTGAACTGGACCTCGCTCAGGCCTGGAACCCCGCCTGCCTTGTTGTATGATGGATGGGCAAGACGGTTGTAAGGAAGTTCGTAGAGGCTGTCCATCTCCTCTGTCGTCAGCGGCTTGGCGGGAGGATTCCGTACAACAATCCGGTCTCCCGAAGGCTGCATGAGACGCATCTTCGAAAAAGGATTCTCGTTTTCAAGCTCGATCTGGAATGCCTGCGCATATGCAATCTTTCCCGCTTCTGTCGGCGTGTTGCTTGATTTGTCTCGCTCTGAGACTTCCTCGAAGCATGGCATCATAATGCAGTTCTGGCCAAACCCTGATGCTGTGCAGAATGCTGTTCCAGGAATATCAGTGATGGACGATATATCCTCGCCATCTGAAAGCCTCCGGACAGCTTCAAGGGTCTGCCTCTCGCCCATGCCATATATGAGCAAATCTGCCTTGCTGTCAAGAAGAATGCTTCTGCGGACAGTGTCGCTCCAGCAGTCGTAGTGGGCGAACTTCCTTAGTGATGCTTCGATTCCGCCGATGATCAAGGGTTTGGCCCCGAATACATGCCTTGCATGCGAACAATAGGTTATCAGAGCTCTGTCTGGCCTGAGGCCGGCTTTTCCTCCAGGACTGTAGTCGTCGGTGCTGCGTGGCTTGAGGTTTGCAGTATAGCGTGCCACCATTGAATCAACGTTTCCGGAGCTGACCATGCAGCATAGGCGTGGTTGCCCGAGCTTCAGAAAATCCTCGTCGCTGTCCCACCTGGGCTGGGAGATGATTCCTACAGTGTAGCCTTTGCTCTGAAGAAGCCTTCCGAGAAGCGCGGCGGCAAACGACGGATGATCCACATAGGCATCGCCTGAGATGAAGATGATATCTAGCTGCTCTATTCCCATCTGATCCATCTCTTTGCGAGACATCGGAAGGAACGGGACCGGTTTCCAATTAGGCATGAAAAGATGGTAAATCAAAGAACTGTTATTGTAAATAGCGTTGCATTTACTTTTTCAAATGTGAATAATGATGGTTTTTCGTTTGACTTGAGTCGTCTTTAGGAGTAATATGTAGTATGTCCCATTACGCTTTATGCTATGGGACTATTTGTTTATTAGGAGACTTGCTTGTTAAATCGCGACGCTATACCTTCAATCACTTTCTACGACCAGGACTTCGTTGATCTTTATGATCGATCGTGGGTTAAGATTGATGAGCAGTGGACTGCTGGAACTCCAGAAAATGGATTCCAGGGTTCCTATCTTTCTTATCCGGATCAGAAATACTTCCATCAGTTCGATGCCTGTATCTCCTCTCTTTTCCTAAATTACAGCAATCTTGAATACTCTCCGTATACGATGGTTGACTATTTCTATTCCAAGCAGGAGCCTTCTGGAGCTATTAGAAGCGAATACAGCATAGTTGACGGTTCGCCTCTATTGTCGGCGGACAATCCAGAAGGGATCACGCTTCCTCTGTTTGCCTATGTTGAGTTCCTTTATTACCACAAAGTGGGGAACAAGAAGAGACTTAAGGAAGTGGTTCCGATTCTTGAGAAGTACTTTCAATGGATCACAACAACATTCCAGAAGGAAAACGGACTGTGCAATGTTCCCGTAGCGGCATGCAATACTGGAAATATTCCTCGTCAGAATGTCTACTATCCAGTGGATTTCAACTCGATGATTGCAATGAATGCCCTGTACATGTCCATGATTGGAGATATCCTGAATGACAAGGAGCTTAGCTTCCGGTTCAAGAGAATGTATTTCTCTTACAAGACCAGAATCAGCAATATGATGTGGGATCCGGACAAGCATTTCTACTTCGACCTTGATGCAAATGGAAACAGAACCGACTTGGTGCATATCGGCGGGTTCTGGACCATGCTTGCCGAGATTCCGAACGATGAACGCGCTTCCTATTTGATAGCAATGCTCAAGGATCCCAAGGTATTCGGAACGGATAATCCTTTCCCATGCCTTCCTGCTGATTCTCCTTATTTCAGCAGCGATGGAAACGGCTTCTGCGGTGCTGTGCTTCCTGTATATACATACCTGGTAATCAAGGGGCTTGAGAAATACGGGGAATTCATCTTCGCACGCGAAGCTGCAATCCGTAATCTTTATTTCATCCTTGATACCCTGAGTCCTGAAGAAGGCAAGACTGGGGAAATGTGGGAAGCATACCTTCCGGACAAGGAAGGGGCTCCACAATTCTCTGATGAAATCGGATTCCCAAGAAGGCGCCTCCTTTCAGGTGTATGCATTGTTTCGATTACACTCATGATCGAGAACATCATCGGATTCGATATCTCGCTTCCTCGCAAGACCGTGTACTGGACAGTTCCTGATCTTGAAACGATGGGTATTTCAGATCTGTCTCTCAAGAAGAACATGATCACCATTCAATCAAGCCGCAATGCCCGCGGATGGGAGATCAGGCTTGAAAGCGAAAAGCTTTATTATTTCACGATTGAGATTCTTAACGAGCATAAGAAGAAGACTCTTCCTATTCCTAGCGGAAAATGCTCGATGCTTATAGATAAACTGTAATGAGCTGGATTGGAAAGATAGTAGGCGGTGCTTTAGGTTTCGTGTTCGGCGGTCCTCTCGGGCTTATCGCCGGTGCGTCTCTTGGTCATCTGTTTGACAAGAGCTCCGAACTTGCATCCCATGACCGGATGGAAGAGAAGCCTGAAAGCCGTTTCTATAGCAGCACATCTGCAACTGAAGGCGAGAAGAGGCAGATGATCTACTTTGTCAGCGTCTTCTCGATGCTGGCGAAGATCTGTTCCACAGACGGCACGGTGAATCAGAAATCCAGGGACAGAGTTGAAAAGTTCATTCAGGATAACATGGGATCGAATGGACAGTCTGTCCAGCTTGCACATAACATTTTCGATGAAGCCCTGAAGAGTCAGTATTCTTTTGAAAGCTTTGCACAGCAGTTCTACAGCTACTTCGGCGGCGATACGAACATGCTTGTGACGATGATGCATATCCTGTTCCAGGTTTCGATGGCAGATGGTTCCATGACCGCCGCCGAGGAGCATCTGATTGATCAGGCAGGAATGATCTTCCATTTCTCATTCTTCACGATGAACAGCTTCAAGCGCCAGTATCAGTTTCAAAGCGCTTCATCAGGGTATTCTTACAGTTATAGCGAGCCGCAGCCTCATGCTTCGACGCACAGCTATGACGTTCTGGGACTGACCCCGGATGCTACCGATGATGAAGTCAAGAAAGCCTATCGCAAGCTAAGCATTGAATATCATCCTGATATGGTTGCATCAAAGGGACTCCCCGAAGAGTTTGCAAAGTTTGCAACTGAGAAATTCAAGGAAATAAACTCAGCCTATCAGGACATCAAGAAAGAAAGAGGACTCAAGTAGCCTTACTGAAGGTTCGTCCGCCCGCGCAATGAACGGGCGAGTGTGAGCCTGTCTGCATATTCCAGGTCTCCGCCGATCGGAAGTCCGGAAGCCAGCCTTGTTATCTGAAGATCCTGCCGATCCTTGAACATGCTCTTGATGAAAAGAGCAGTTGTGTCGCCTTCATCGGTAGGGTTGGTTGCAATTATCAGCTCCTTGAACCCGCCTTCTGCAATTCTCTTCTTGAGTGATGAGAAGTTCAGCTGCGAAGGCCCTATCCCTTCAAGCGGGTTGATTGCTCCGCCAAGGACATGGAACAGTCCGTTGTATACGCCGCTTGAAGCAATGGTCACTACATCCTGAGGCTGCTCCACTATGCAAAGCAGCGTTCTGTCACGGGTCATGTCGGTACAGTACGGGCATGGATCTGTTTCCGTGAAGCTTCCGCACACGCTGCATGGAAAGATCTTGTCCTTTATGGTTTCGATCTGCTCTCCGAGCGTCTTGTTGAAGCTGCCGTCCGTCTTGATCAGATGGTAGGCCAGTCTGGATGCAGTTTTCGGGCCGATCCCTGGAAGCTTCGAGAGTGTTCTGGCTAGTTCTTCAATTGCGTTCATCATCACCCCTGAAACGGCATTGAGGGGAAGTTCGAACGGGCGACTTCCTCGGCTTTTGCCTTCAGCTCTGCAACAGCGCTGTTGATGGCGGAAGCCAGAAGAACTTCTACTGTCTGAGCCTGCTCCGGCTTGAATATTGCAGGATCGATGCTTACGCTGGTGACTTCAAAGCCTCCATTCATCGTTACCTTGATCAGTCCAGCGCCAGAAGTTCCCGTTGCTGTGATGGTCTTCATCTTTTCCGTCATCTCATGAGCCTTCTGACTGAGTCCTGGAAGGTTCTTCAGCATTTCATATGGATTCATTCCTGTATTCCTCCGAACATTTTCTTAATTAATTCTGCTGCGGGATCGCCGCTGTCAGCTTTTGCTGCGGGCGTTTCCTTTACTTGATCTTTCTCTGTTTCAAAAACAACAGCACCATCGAATCCTATTGCTTTCTTGAAAAGCTCGTGGAGAGCCTTGGTGTTGTTTTCCGCATTCTTCATGGCAAAAACCGATCCGAATGTCAAAGTTGCGACATTGTTTTGAAAACTCAGCTTCTTAGCCTGCTTGACTGTCGTGAAGAGCACTGGATCGTGTTCTCCTGCAAACGCAATGATCTTCCCGATATCCTGGCTCCCGAATGCTGAAGGCTTATCATCCACCGGATCAGGTTCTGCTTCCGGCTGCACAGGAAGCGGCTCTTCTTCGTGCGATTCCGTCTTCACGGGAATCTGAACTGAAACCGGCTCAGGCTTGGTCTCTGTGAACAGAGCCTGTTCAGGCTTGATGTCCGGAAGGTTTCTCAGCTGTGCATTGGTCGGTGTGAATTTTCCTTGGATCAGATCGTTCTTCAGCCTTGCAAGCTGTTCGATTATTAGAGTGTTTGATGCAAGATAACGCAAAGTGTTGAGCCTGCTTATTGCAAGTTCAAGCTCAAAACGTGGGTTGAGAGAATACCTGATGTCCCTGAAAAGCTGCAGGAACATTGAAAGGGCAGTCTCAAGCTGTTCTTCGCTGTATGCGTTTCTGATCTCCGGCGGGAAGGCCGAGACCTGCTCTCCAAGGATTGATTCGCTTGTGATTCCCTTCCTGATCAGAAGGAGAACCCTGAAGTAGTCGGCCAGGTCCTTGATGCATTGCTCGACGCTCACACCATGAGAAATGAGCGAAAGCGTCGAAGTGATGGCCTGATCCTTCTGCCCTGACAGGATGTGCATCATTATTTCATTAAGACTGTCGATTCCTATAAGCCCCAGCTTGGAGCGGATCTTGTCCAGAGTTATTTCGCCGTTTGAGAAGGAAACGACCTGATCGAACAGCGTGTAGGCATCTCTCATCGATCCCGTTGCTTCCTTTGCAATCCAGAACAGCGCCTGATCTTCTGCTTTCACATTGATTTCTGCGCATGTGTCTGAAAGGAGCTTCTTGATCGTCTCTATATTGAGCAGCTGGAAATTGAACTGCTGACAGCGCGAGCGGATCGTTGCCGGAACTTTCTGAGTCTCGGTGGTAGCGAAGATGAATATGACATACTCCGGCGGTTCCTCAATTGTCTTCAAAAGGGCATTGAATGCGCTGTTGGACAGCATATGGACTTCGTCGATTATGTAGATCTTGTATCTTGAGTGCTGAGGCGGGAATGAAATCTCATCCTTGATGTTCCTGACATCGTTGACAGAAGTGTTGCTTGCACCATCGATTTCTATGACATCAGTACTGCATCCACGGGTGATTTCCTGGCAGTTCGAGCATTCGCCGCACGGATGATCCGTTGGCCCCTTTTCACAGTTGAGCGCTTTTGCAAGCAGACGGGCAGTGGTGGTCTTCCCGACTCCGCGAGGGCCTGAGAAAAGATATGCGTGGGCAATATGCCCGGTTGTTATGGCATTTGTCAGAGTGGAGGCCACAAACTCCTGCCCAGCCAGTGCTTCGAACTGCTGAGGACGCTTTCTGGTTGCTGTTACTTCGTATGCCATGAGAAACTCCTTTCACGAGTATAGCATAATAGAGCCCCGACTTCAATTTTCAATAAGCTGCAAAGCACAATGGTCGTAGTCATGATGTGAATAATTCCCTTGAACCAGTAAATGGTTTACTGTTTTACAATTCATCATAAAATTCTAAGTAATCGGTACAACCTATAACTTTTCCAAACCGTTCAACCCGTTCAACCCGTTCAAACCGTTGGCAAGCCGTTCAAACCGTTCAAACCGTATACGCCGTTCCTGCCTGACCTGAAAATTCGGGAATTCGTTGTTTCCGGCATGAATATTTCCAGAAATGAGGAAATTGAAGTTTCTGCAGAAGCTCGTGGCGAAGAATGAGGGATTGGCCAAAGCAAATTCAAATTTTGCATGCCAGAGGATAATTCATTTCCGGTTTACAATTGTTCAATAAGCTGCAAAGCACAGTGGCACGATGATGGATGCACGGATAGCGAGTTGTTGTTTGGGTAAAAAAACGGAGACAAATCGCCTGCATCACACCAGCTGACCACTTACCGTTGCTGTCTTCCGACCCTGGCGGGGTTGGGTGGCGCTGGTTGCGCAGAATCTGTCTCCGAACGGAGAGAGTGGGATTCGAACCCACGAAGCCTTGTGAGCTTACACGACTTCCAATCGTGCACCTTCGACCACTCGGACATCTCTCCAGTTGCAGAATAAGACCACCAGTGACGGAGAGAGTGGGATTCGAACCCACGGTACGGAAAAACCGTACAACGGATTTCGAGTCCGTCTCCTTCGACCGCTCGGACATCTCTCCAGACGAGACCAAGAGGATTCGAACCTCCGACATTCAGATCCGCAATCTGACGCTCTATCCAGCTGAGCTATGATCTCATTGCTTGGTGGTCAAATCAAGCACGGACTATTTTAGTTATTGTTCTGATTTGTGTCTAGTGGTACCCATGTAAATCAACGAAGTTAATGGCTTAGCTATTTTTTATATCAGATCAGACGGCGGAATGCTCATATAATTTCCGTATAGAAATTTTTTGTGAACGGTGTAACCTTTCTTCAAGGCATTTGTTATCACTAATGCAGACCGAAGAAGGGGCATGAAGGAAATGAAGAAGACTGCTATTGCATTGATAATGATAATTGCGGCGGCATTGTGCCTTTCGAGCTGCGATGGAGATGGAACTCATCTTATCGGCGTATCGCTTAACACAGGGAAAAGCATTTCAGATGCTGATTACTTCGAAGTTAAGGTTGATGCCGGCAGTGAAGGACAGATTCTTTACCGAACTCCAAATTCGGTATTCCCTTCTCTCCTTCAGATTTCCGTTCCGGATTCGAGCACCAGCGTGACAGTCTCTTCATATCGGATAGAAGAGGGTTCATCGAAACTCGTCGGCACTGGAAATGCCGCGATAACGACGAGCAATTCGGACGATATTGAAGTCGTCATGACGACAGTAATCTGAGTCAGAAAACGGAAACAGTGTTCTTGCCCTGTGATTTCGAATAATAGAGAGCCTTGTCGGCTTCTGTGAATGCGTGAAGATACGTCATTCCAGACCCGTGTCGGTCAATGCTCCTATGCTGAGCGTAGCGCTGATTCCAAGCTCTTTGGTAGAAGATTCGGCAAAATCCTTTCGGAATGATTCCATTGAATTCAAAATCTGACCGCGGTCACACTGAGCCTTGAACAGAATCATGAATTCATCTCCGCCGACCCGTCCCGTGGAAATGAATTCTGATTGAAGTGAGAAGAAGAGTGCCGACGTTGTAACGGGTTATCTCATCACAGTTCTCATGGAAGTAGCTGCTGCTTCTATTGCGTAACTTTCGAAGATACTCAACTGCCTTGTTCATTTCTCTTATCACTCCATGCAATTCCCCACATGTAATAAAAAAAGAAACGCACCAGGAGAGATCCCAGTGCGTTGTGATATTCGGAGAGGCGGGGATTCGAACCCCGGAACCCGTTACCAGGTTAACTCCTTAGCAGGGAGCCCGATTCGGCCACTCTCGCACCTCTCCAATAAAATATCCATGTCAAAGCGGAGAGAGAGGGATTCGAACCCCCGGAGGCTTGCACCTCAATGGTTTTCAAGACCACCTCCATCGACCTCTCGGACATCTCTCCAATGGCATCTAACTATATTAATTGAAACTCAATTTGTCAACACCAGATGATGCGTATCTGCCCATTTGAAATATTGGACAAACCCTGATTCATCGCTTCCATTGATGCATTGGCAATGCGTCCTGAGACCTCCACTTTGTCCGAAAATGTTTCTTTCAAATCTACTGCATTCAGCTGATTCAGCACACGGATGAGGCTTTCATGGAGTTCATAGCCTACTGTGACGCAGAACCCTGTCCTTTCAGTGTATTCCTCTGAAGGCAATCCCGCAACGGCAGCCTTTGCCGCTTCGCAATAGGCTTTGACAAGCCCTCCGGTGCCTAGCAGGGTGCCGCCGAAATAACGGGTTATAGTAAGACCGACATTGAATAGTCCGCTGCCCTTGAGTACCTCGAGGGCGGGGCGGCCGGCAGTATTCTTCGGCTCATGGTCATCGCTTTGAGAGAACTGGGTTCCAACCACTGCGGCGTGTACTACATGATTTGCACCAGGATTATCCTTTCTTGTCTGTGCAATGACAGCTTTGAGGTCATCGAAGCTGCTGCACGGGAACGCAGTTGCAATGAACCGTGATTTCCTGACTTCTGTTTCAGCTGTAAAAGACCCTGTAGGTATACGCATGAAGCTATCATAGCACATTGCTTTGGAATGGAGGAAGACTCAGACTGAATGGAGGAATGGATTCGATGCTGCTGCATCGACGGTTGCATCCAGCTTTGAAGCAGCCAGATCAAGAGCTGCAATCTGAACAGAAGAAAGGTTCAGCTTGAAGACTGCTTTGACATCCTGTTCCAGCTGGTTCGTGTTCCGTGCCCCAAGAAGAAGGACATCAGGATTCTTTGACCGGGCCCAGCTGTAGCAGACTTCCTTTGGATCTCCGAAAGAAGCAATCAGATCAACAAGGTCTTTAAAGGCCGGATTTGAACAAGATTTGAAGCAGAACATATTACTCCGGGCATCATTTGGCATTGGCTTCTTGCCCAGCAAGAGACCAAGCCCGAGAGGGCTGTAGCCGGATATGCGAATATTGAGGCTTCGGCACAGCTGAATCTCATCATCAAGACCCCTTGTCCACAGAAGCGAGACAGGACGTTCGACCCACGAAATCGGAAACAATCTAGAAAGAATTCCAATCTGCTCTGGATCAAAGTTTGACAGTCCTATGCTTCGGATTATTCCATTGTCCATGAGCTTTTCAAGCTCTTGAAGGTTTCTTCTGATATCGAAGCGGCTGTCAGGATAGTGAAGATATACAAGATCCAGGTACTGGCACTTCAGTCTCGAAATGCTTTTCTCTACGGCAAGTGAAGCAGATTCGCACGGCATGATCTTCGTCGCCAGGAAGATGTTCTCTCTGGCTTCTGAACTGATTGCCGATCCAATGATCTGCTCAGAAAGCCCATTGCCGTAACCTTGAGCTGTATCAAGATGAGATATGGAAGACCTAAGGGCAGCCCGTATGGTACGCTTGCTGTCAATGCCGTTCTGGGAATCCCAGAATCCGAACGAAGGTCCGAATTGCCAGCAGCCCAGTCCGATTTCCATCAATCATTTCCTTCTTTTTCTTCTTTCTTGCTGAACTTCAGCGAAAGCATCTTCTCTCCATCGAAAACCGATACGACAGAGAAATGCATTCCAGAAAGAGCTTCTGGCAACCAGTAGCGGTCGTCCTCCCACATCCTGTCGAATGGAATAACCGAGATAGGGCACCAGAATCCGCGTGCTTCATCTGTTTCATGGATATCTCCTGAGAAATCTTCGCAGAAGTATACATGCCCGGCCAGAGTGGTTCCGTCCTTGAACTGGAAATGAAGCTTCCCGATGTGTACTGGGTTTTTGATATCAAGTCCTGTTTCTTCCTTGTATTCGCGCACAGCAGCTTCCACGGCGGTTTCTTCTGGTTCGATATGGCCGCCAGGGACATTCACAAGGCCTTTGCCAAGCCCTGTCTTCTTGTCAATCAGCAGCACTTGCCTCTCTCCTGACTCCGTGGTTCGGAAAAGATAGGTGATCACGCAGTTCTGTTCTGCTTCCCAGTTGTTCCAGTCGATTTCATCCACCGATGAGGGTATTTCAGGCTTTTCAATTTCAGGTTCCACGAACTCCTCAGGATGCTCCTTCTGATAGCATTCATCGCAGATGTTGCCATCAGATCCGATTATTTCCTTCCATTTGAGGCTTGCTCCGCACTTAGGGCAATGAAGCCTGAAAGGCCAGAAACGGTCGTGCATGATAACGGCCACTGAGATTACAATTGCCAATGCGACGAACACGAGCCAGTCCGGCCAGCCTTTTGCAAGAATAAGGGCAAGAGCGATTTCAAGAACCAGTGCCAGAACTGCGAGAAGCAATGTTGCCATCCGCTTATTGAGGCTTCTGGGAAGGTAACGCTTCTGCTGAAGGTTCACCAGCAGGATAATAAGCAGGAACCAGAGGTAGTTCTCTGCGATTTTCTCAAGAATGGAATGGAATGACATTGGATTGTCTCCTTTGCTTGATAATAGCATAATGAAGAGGCAAGGACAATTTCTTTGAAGATGTTGATTGCTTCCATGCCGTTTTTGGGGTAATCTAGCATTGCTATGGCAAATAAAGATTCAAGCAGTACAGATGATTTTCTAAAGAGCCTTGGGTTTCCTTCAATCGAGATCCACTCGGCTTTCACTCATTTTGATTTCTCTAAACCAGGCAGGCGCGTCCTGCTCATAGGACCCATGGGTTCTGGAAAGACAGAATTCGCTGCAAGGATCTGGCGTGATGCGGCCATCGCAATGAAGAAAAGCGATGCAGTGAAGGAGTTCACTGCAACAGGAGTCGTGGATAGGCGCAACGTGTTCTTTGTCCGCAGCGACCTGGACAATGCCAGATTCGAAGATTATCCTTCTGATGCTCTTCCATACAGAGGAGGATACATCCGCTGCGGAGAGAACATTGCAAGAATCAAAGACAGCTTCGGGCTTGAACAGGTCCTCAACGATAATCCCACAGTAGGGACTTTCATTATTGACGAAGCCTCGTTCTTCGATGAGCGGATAGCCTATGTAGTTCGCAAGCACAGCCTTTCACGCGGAGTCATGTTCATATTCCCGACTCTTATCCTTAATTTCCGCAAGGCAATATTCAACTCCACGGCAAGACTTATGCTTGATATGGCAACAGATGTGATCCCGCTCACTGCATACTGCGACCATCCTGACTGCCTTGCCAATGCATTCTATACTTACAGGTACTACAGAGTTGAGGGCCGTGAATGCCCTGCGCTTTTCTTCGATCCTCTGATTGTCGTTGGAGGTGACAAGACCAAATCCGGTTCCTGGTCGCCGAACTACTGCTCAAGATGCGACATGCATCACTTCCTTCCAGGCAAGGAATATACGTTCTTCACCCTCAAGCCTCTTGCTGAGGAAGCTACCAGAGGAAATGCAAAGCCGCTTCGCACCGAGCTTGAAAGGCTCCATGGCGACAAGGAGAACTCGCAGCTGTATCGGAGCATACTTGAGCGCTATGGAGATTCTGATGACAGGGAAGTATACCTGAACTCGATTCTTCCTGATTTCATTGCCGAGAAAGCGCTTAGCTACCTGATGTGCGAGCAGAATCTTCTTTCTGAGGATATGGTGGTGAAGCTTGCATCGGACCTGAAGCTCAACACCGAATACCTTTCAAAGATACTGTCCGACAATGGAAGACTTGTTAACTTCGAACAGAGACTTCTGTTCTGAGAGGGAGGTGCAGAATGATACACAATGCTGTAATCGATGAAATGCTTAGAAGAAGGAGCGTACGCTCTTTCAAAGGCAATCAGATCAAGCCGGAAGAACTTGAAACGGTTCTTGAAGCCGGCAAGTGGGCCGCCAGCGGAAAGGGAGCACAGTCTCCGCGCTTTGTCGCAATACAGAACAAAGCAGACCGGGATGAGCTTTCCAGTCTCAATGCTGCTGTCATGGGCAAGGACATCGATCCGTTTTATGGAGCTCCGACTGTAGTAGCAGTCTTTTCCGATCCTTCAAGGATGACTTATGTAGAAGATGGCGCTCTTGCCATCGGCAACATGATGCTTGCCGCAAGCTCAATTGGACTCGGCTCCTGCTGGATTCACAGAGCACGTGAAGAGTTTTGTACCGAGCAGGGGAAAGCCCTGATGAAGAAATGGGGAATTCCAGAGAATTATGTTGGAATAGGGCACTGCATTCTTGGCTATCCTGACTGCCCTCATGCAGAGGGAAAACCTAGGAAAGCTGATTATTCAGTGATTGACAGATAATTCAAAGGCCGCCGGAAAACCGACGGCCTCTGTTTATTCAGGAAAGTTCTTTCGCTGCCTTGTAGACTACATCAACAAGCTGAGGAATCTTCTCAAGGTCTATGCTGGAGAATGCCAGACGGATATGATGCTCGTCCAGACGGATCACTCCGGCTTCGTACTTTGAAAGAAGAAGCTGTCTCAGATCTTCGGCATTGCAGCCGCAGCGGAATGACATGAAGTATCCGCTGTTGAATGGAAGAGGCTCGAGATAGGTATCGGCTTTGTGCTTTTCAAGCTGAGCCTTGAGCTCATGGTAGCGCATTCCGATCTTCTCTATTCCTTCTTTCTTGCTGCTTGCATAGTCCGGGCTGGACATTGCATGAAGCAGGGCATTCTGACCTGGAGTGCTGCATGAAGACAGGCTGCCGCGGATTGCTCCAAGGGTCTTCTGCATCAGAGCTGTGTATTGGGCTTCGGTGAAATCCTTGCAGCCGTAGGTGAGGAATCCGACTCGGAATCCCCAGGCCATCTCTTCCTTTGTAGCCGCATCGCCTTTGACAGCGAGGATGTTCTCATGCGCATCGCACAGCCGTGCGAACATCGACTGCCTGCATACATCACGGTCAAAGAACAGTCCGAAGTAGGCATCATCGCACATGACGAGGATCTTCTTTCCTCTCTCTGCCTTCGAGACAAGCACTCTTGTGATTTCGTCTGCTTCTTCTTCGGTCGGCGAATAGCCTGTCGGATTGTTTGGGAAGTTCAGGAATACGAATACCTTTCCGGTTGTGTCGGAGTCAATCGCCTGGGACAGTCCTTCTGTGTTGAAGCCTCCTTCCTTGAAGAAAGGATAAGGGACAATGTTCGCCTGGCGCTGTTCTGTCAGAATCAGATTGTAGTTCTCCCAGTACATGTCCGGAAGCACAACAGTGTCGTTCTTGTCTAGAAAGAGCGATGCTGCAATGCTGACTGAGCTTGTAAGTCCGCTTGTCACAATCGGAAGTGAAATTGACTTGCCTTCAAGAAGAGGGTTCTTTATCCTCATCTCTTCAAGCCATTTCTCCCGGAGTGCCTGAACGCCTCCCATCGGAGAGTATGGGAATATTTCTGATGGCTTCAGCTCATCTGAAAAAAGAGTTCTCATCGAAGAAATATACATCGGGCTGCCATTTTCTGTGGCAATGCCGATTGTTGCATTGAATTTTCCGGCTTTCTTCTTCGCTTCGCCCGATTGAACGATGATTCCTTTCGGAACATAAAGCCTCTTTCCATAATCAGACAGCAATACGTCTGCCGCCGTCCTGTTCAGAACCTGGTTGAGGTCCTCTGCAAGCTGGTTCATTGTTTCCTCCTGTTTGTTTGTATTATCGATTTTACCACAAACTCAGAAAAAGCCAAACCAAAAAACACAGACATGTCAGAAAATGCCAAATAACAATATGTGTATGTATTAAAATGCAGATATTTGCACAATTCAAGGGCAGGCTGTACAAAATCGGAAAAAATGAGTTGTGGATTTGCAAAACCTCTTGTAAAATGAAACATGGTCTGTGAAAGGAAACAAAAAAAGCGCAGGCCATTTCATTTTATTTCATGGAGGTAGAAAATGGAAAAGAAAAACGCTCCGGTGAAGAAAGGCGGTATCCTTGGTTGGTACTTCAATTTCAATCTTCTGTACAGGATCCTTATCGGTCTTGTAATCGGTGCAGTAGCGGGAATCATTTTGGCGGCAAGCGGCGTAACAGCTCTTCCACCGTGGTTATC
>Ga0265294_10005197_pt1 | contig 15952 bp, 18 predicted proteins | sample MunlanPumphouse3_FD_192504 | JGI IMG/M metagenome (GOLD analysis project Ga0265294, IMG submission 192504) | Groundwater microbial communities from a municipal landfill in Southern Ontario, Canada - Pumphouse #3 | ecosystem: Environmental > Aquatic > Deep subsurface > Groundwater | place...
CCTCCCCGTCAGCCCCACCCCCAATAGCGATATCCCCTTGAAATCCGTGCCAGATGCAACCAAAGAAAATCGTCAGGTACGCAACCCCCACGGTCCACTGCACCGGGCTTTTTCCGCGGTGTGACTGTTCTTGCATCCCTCCTCTTCATGCCCACTTGCGTTCGCGACATGACGACCACAAGTCTCGGTCGCCAGCGAAGCCTCCGCAGGGATATCCCCACGTCAACGCGGCCTGCCGGCGGAAAAATTCTTTACCGGAGCAGGTTTCCTGAGAAACAGATCGGCCGTTCTCCCCCCAAACCACAAGTGCTAATATCGAACCTACTGCATACCTGATCACGAATGGCTGATCTCCTGAGTTTTTCGCTGCTGAGTTTCTCTTCGATCCTCATCGTAGTGAACCCGCTCGCAGCTACCCTGATCTTCGTCTCCCTCACCGGCACGATGGACCAGGCAGCGAAACTCAAGGTTGCACATGACGCAAGCCAGTTTGCCCTGGTCATTCTGCTGATCTTCACCGTTGCGGGCGGCTGGATCCTGCAACTCTTCGGGATCTCTATCGAAGCCTTCCGCATTGCCGGCGGCCTCCTCCTCTTCGGCATAGGCATGGACATGGTCTACGCAAAGACCTCCCGGACGAAGATGACCGCTACCGAGAAGTACGAAGGGCAAGACGCGGACGAAATCGCCGTCATGCCGCTTGCAATCCCGATGATCGCGGGGCCCGGCGCCATCACCTCCGTAATCGTGCTGATGAACGAGGCAATGGGCATGAGCGTCGCCGCAATTGCCGTCGTGCCGCTCGCTGCCGTTGCGGCCATCGGGATCACGTATGCGATGATGCAACGTTCCGATGTCATTGTCCGACGCATCGGCCAGCGGGAGTATCGCGCTGTCAACCGGCTGATGGGAATGCTCCTTATCGCGATCGCGGTCCAGTTCATCCTGGTCGGTATCAGAACCGCCTTCCCCATACTCACCGGAGGGGCCGCATGACACCCGACCTTACACTTCCCGGAGCCACCCTGATCAGCACCTGCATCATTGCAGGCGGAATCCTCATTGCAGCGCAGATATTCGCTGTAGAAGTCCCGTTCGCCTCGTACGTCATGGTAGCACTCGCGATCTTCATCGTCCTCGGCGCCGGCATGCTCGTTCTCTCCTGCAGGAGCCGGGGCGCAAACCCGTCCTGACGATGACAAAGATAGCGCTTGCCCAGGTTGCCGGCGGTGGGGAGAGGCCGGCCAGAATGCTTGAGGCTGCCGGTCGGATGGCCAGGGAGGCCGCAGCAGCGGGAGCATCGCTCATCTGTTTCCCCGAACAGTTCGTGACCGGATGGTCACCGGAGGTCCTGCAGGGTTCCGGCGAGCCCCTGGGTGGCCCGCTCACGGCCGCATTCGGACGGATTGCACAGGATAACGGCATCACAGTCGTGGGATCGATCGTCGAAGCGGTAGAAGGGCGCCCTCCTAAAAACACCGCCGTGGTGCTCGATGCAGGCGGTGAACCCCTCGCCGCCTACGCGAAAGTTCATCTCTTCTCTCCTGACGGGGAGGACCGACACTACACCGCAGGCGATCGGATCGCCACATTTACCGTCGACCATACGACATTCGGGCTTGCCGTCTGCTACGACCTCCGGTTCCCGGAACTCTTCCGCATCTACGCCATAGCAGGGGTGGAGTGCATGCTGGTGCCGGCCGCGTGGCCGTGTTGCCGGCTCCCTCACTGGGAGATCCTGCTCCCCGCACGGGCTCTCGAGAACCGGTACTACGTGGCCGGGGTCAACACTGCCAGGGGACCGGGCGGGCCCTACTGTGGAGGGTCGCTCATCGCTGACCCGGACGGCACCGTTGTTGCCCGGGGCGGGAACGGCACGGAACTCCTCTTCGTGGAAGTCAGCCCGGCAGCAGTCCATGAAGCCCGATCAAGGCTCCCTTCACTTTCAGACCGCAGAAGTGACCTTTATCACCAACTGCTCTCCAAACTGTAGAGATATTCCATGCGGGGTGACCAGCACGTCTCACTCAGTCTTGCCACGGCAGCGCTCCTTATCGCTCCCTGGGTCACCAGCACCGACCCGGTCCTGCTCGCTGTCCTCCTCTTCGGCATCTTCGTCGGATCGCTTGCGCCGGATGCGGATGCCGTCGACGCGGCAATATTCAACGGCCGAATTGCCGGGGCGAAAGGGAAGAGAGGCCAGGTCGTCAACGGCTTTGCCGTGGTACTGCCGATCTTCGGGTATACCATCAGGTATCTCATCTACTACCCGCTCTCCCTCGTATTCCTGCTGCTCCTCCGGAAGAGTTACCGGCACCGGCACCGAGGGCTGCTCCACTCGTTTTCGGGTGTCGGGCTGACCAGCCTGATCCTCTCCGGCTACCTGGCCCTCATCCTCATCTGGCTAGGGTGGCCGCTCACGCTCCTTCCGGCTTTCGGGTGCGCATTCTTTGCAGGCTGCGTCCTCCACCTCATGGAGGACACCTGCACCCCCGCCGGCGTCGCCTGGCTCTATCCCTTCTCCCGGCGTCGGATGGCAGGCCGCGTTCGGGCACTGGGGGCCTTTGAGATGCGTCCGACAGCCTTCACCATCGTGCTCGCGATAGCAGCGGCCGGGATGATCATCGCACCGTTCGTGACCACCGCATCACCGGAGGGACTCGGGTGCCTTGCGCTCGTCACCACTTCCGCGCTCTGGCTGCTCTTCATGCTCGTTTCTCGCGTCCGGCGCGAGCGACCTCGCCGGTAGCGCGATCGGTCCCGGCCCCCGATACCATATCTATACGTATCCGCGCGATCAACGATTTTCCATGTACCGTCTCGTCTGCGTTCATTGTGGTGCAACCTACACACCGGACCAGATCATCTATACGTGCAACCGCTGTGGACATCTGCTGACCGTCGAATACGACCTGGACGGCATCGACGTTTCACGTGACAAATGGAACCGGCGCCCCCTCTCCGTCTGGCGCTATCGCGAACTCCTCCCGGTTCGGGGAGAACCGGTCTCTCTCCAGGAAGGAGGCACCCCGCTCTATCACTTGAAGAACATCGGCAAAGAACTGGGCCTCTCCGAACTCTACGCCAAACACGAGGGGATGAACCCGACCGGATCGTTCAAGGACCGCGGCATGACCGTGGGCGTCAGCATGGCCCGCGAACTCGGGATGACGACCGTCGCCTGCGCGAGCACCGGGAACACTTCAGCAAGCCTCGCTGCCTACGCAGCGAAGGGCAGCATTCCCTGCGTCGTCCTCCTGCCTGCGGGGAAGGTGGCTCTCGGCAAGGTCGCGCAAGCGCTGATGCACGGTGCGCGGGTCATCTCCATCCGCGGCAACTTCGACAAAGCGCTCGAGATGGTACACGAGCTCTGCATCAGCCAGGGCCTTTATCTCTTAAACTCGGTCAACCCCTACCGCCTGGAGGGGCAGAAGACGATCGGGTTCGAGGCGATCGACCAGTTCGGCGGCGAGGTGCCTGACCGGATGGTCCTCCCTGTCGGGAACGCCGGCAACATCTCCGCGGTCTATAAGGGGCTCCGGGAACTCGAGGCCCTCGGGTTCATCGACCGGCTGCCGATGATGACCGGCATCCAGGCGGCCGGTTCGCAGCCGGTGGTGAGGGCGATAGAACAAAATCTCGAGGTACTGGTCCCGGAGTCCGCGCCCGAGACCGTTGCGACCGCGATACGGATCGGCGCCCCGGTGAACGCGGAGAAGGCGCTCGTCGCCATCCGCGAGACCGGCGGGACGGCGGCGGCCGTGACCGACGAGGAGATCCTTGCCATGCAGCGGGACCTCGCGAGGAAAGAGGGCATCGGAGTCGAGCCCGCCTCAGCAGCCTCGGTTGCCGGAATACGGAAACTTGCCGAACTCGGCCTGATCGATAAGGATGAACGGATCGTCTGTGTGGTGACCGGTCATCTCTTAAAAGATCCTGAAACAGTGGTACGACAATGCGAGCCTCCCATCGAGATCGACGCGGACCTGTCCTCGCTGCTCTCTGCCTTGCGCTGATCCTGATCTGCGCCCCGGTGACGGCACAAGAGGCCGTCATCCGGGTACTCCCGGACGGCACCGCCTACGAGGCCTCGGTAGAGGTCATGGGGAGCGAGCACGCCTTCTGGACCCCGGGCATGATGGGTGAGCGGGTCCCGCTCCAGGTCGAAGATCTCGAGGTGCTCGGGTCCGCAGGACCGATCGATTACCGGGAGACGAGGAGGGGTGTCATTGCTTTCCCGGAAGGGAACTACACCATCACCTACCGGGCTCCCGTGAGAGACAACCTCCTTGTCGCGACCTTCGATACGCCGTATGCCGTAACCGTTGCTCTTCCCGAAGGGGTTGACGTCAGAAACCCGCTCATCGGTATGGTCAGCGCCGGCGGGGTGATCTCGTCCGGACCAAACGGGACCACTGAGGTCGCCTGGGACCGGATGACAGTCGTGGAGGTCCGCTTCTACACCCCGGACCGAGAGATCCTGCTCACCACGTTCGGCACCATATGGCTCGCGGTCGCGCTTGTCCTGATTCTTCCCCTCCTCATCTCGCGGAGGAGGGGGGGCGAATGATCGAGATCGTCGCCGCATCGTTCCTGATCGGGTTCTCCGGGGCCGCATCACCCGGGCCCATGACCGCCTCGGTTCTCGGCCTCGGGTCACGGGAACCGGGGCGGTTCGTCGCGGGGCTGGTCGCGGGGCACGGCATCCCCGAAGCCGTCATGGTCGCGGCCATAGCCTTCGGCGTGCGCGATGTTCCATACATCGATACTATTGCCCTCCTCGGATCGGGCGTGCTCATCGCGCTCGGCACCATGCAGTTTCTCCATGCAGGAGATGCTGTCGCCGCGAAAGAGGAGACACGGACGCCGGTCGCTTTCGGGGTGGCCTGTACGCTCGGCAATCCCTACTGGTGGGTCTGGTGGCTTACATTCGGCGTCGGATTTCTCGCGCTCCACCCTTCATTTATCGAGTTCTACGTCGGGCACATCGGTGCGGATATCGTCTGGCTCGGGCTCCTTGCCTTTGCAGTCTCACGGGGAGCGAACGTTCTCGGTCCCCATTACAAAAAAGTGGTGCAGGCGAGCGGACTCGCCATGGTTCTCTTCGGGCTGTATTTTATTCTGACGATTCTTTTCGCTTGATATCGATCCCGAACCGCTCGGCATTCGCGTCGGCGATTGCCTGGATCTGCGCGATCACGTCGTCCCGGCGGGCGGGCTTGAAGAGGTGCCGGAAACGCTTCTGCTTTTGGAGATACTCCTCGACGGGCTTCCGACTCACCTTCTTCGCCTTCTCCACCACACCGTCAACCATCTCGTAGTTCACCCAGAGACCGGTCTCGATGGCGAGTTTAGCCATGTTAAGCGTCTCGCCGGCCTCAAAGCCCCACCCCGTGCAGCAGGGTGTGTGCACCTGGATATAGCAGGGGCCGGGGGTGTTGATCGCCCGCTCGACTTTCTTCATGAAGTCGTTTGGGTAGGCGATCGAGGCGGTCGCGACGTAGGGCGCACCGTGAGCCGCGAGGATCGCGGGCATGTCCTTCTTCGGACGCGGATTGCCGAGCGAGCACGCCCCAACCGGGCTCGTCGTGGTGCTCGCGCCATACGGCGTCGCGCCCGACCGCTGGATGCCCGTGTTCATGTAGGCCTCGTTGTCGTAGCAGATGTAGGTGATGTCGTGGCCGCGCTCGAAAGCGCCGCTGATGCAGAGCACTCCGATATCGAGCGTGGACCCGTCGCCGCCGATGCAGACGACCTTCTCCGTTCGTCCCTGCCGCTTCAGCGCGGCCTCGATGCCGGAGGCAACCGCTGCAGGATTCTCGAAGAGCGAGTGAATCCAGGGGACGCCCCAGGCCGTCTCCGGGTAGGGCGTGGAGAAGACCTCCATGCACCCCGTCGCGGCAGCGATGATGACGTTCTTTCCGGTCGCCTTGAGGAGGAGCCGGGCCGCAAGCGCCGGGCCGCACCCGCCGCACGCCCGGTGTCCGGCCGAGAAGAGCTCGCACCCCTGTTCTACCTCAGCCATTCAGAGCACCTCCGTCCGTAGTCCATAGAATATATCCCCTTCCCCCTTCTCGGCGAGGTCAACGACCGCGACGATATCCCGCTTCCGGACATCGCGCCCGCCGAGAGCGATGATGTAGTCGTATACAGATATGCCGGAACCGTAGAGCGCCGTCTTCACCTCGATGCCGACCGCTCCGCCGTTGCCAAGCGAGATGTTCTTGTCGAGCACCGCCACCGTCGAAACATCTTTGAGCGCATCCGCGATCTCCTGAGCAGGGAACGGCCGGAACACCCGGATGTTCAAGAGCCCAACCTTCCGTCCGTGCTCGCGCATCTCATCGATGGCGTCTTTCGCGGTGCCGCAGATGGAGCCCATGGCGACAAGCGCGGTGTCGGCGTCCTCGAGGCGGTAGCCCTCGACGAGCCCGGAGTAGTCCCTGCCGAACCGTTCGCCGAACTCGCGCCCGGCCTTGATGAACGCCTGTTTGGCACGCTGCATCGCCCGGTCGACCTCATATCGGAACTCCATGTAGTACTCCGGCGTCGCGTACATCCCCAGGCTCAGGGGATCTGCGGCGTCCAGCCGCTGGTACGGGCTAAAGGCCGGCAGGTAGGCATCCACCTCCTCCTGGGAGGGGAGGGCAACCGGCTCGTAGGTGTGCGTGAGGATGAACCCGTCAAAGCAGACGAACGCCGGAAGGAGGATATCGTGATCCTCGCAGACCTTATAGGCGATCATGTGAAGATCAGCAGCCTCCTGGTTGTCCTCCGCATAGAACTGCAGCCACCCGGAGTCACGCAGGGATATCGAGTCCTGCTGATCGTTCCAGATCGAGAGCGGCGCACCGAGCGAGCGGTTCGCGATCGTCATCACGATCGGCTGGCGCATCCCCGCCGCGTTGAAGCAGACTTCAAACATCAGGGCGAGCCCCTGCGACGTCGTTGCCGAGTAGACCCGGGAACCTGCCGCACTCGCACCGAGGCAGGCGGAGAGGGCCGAAAACTCGCTCTCGACCGTGATATACTCAGCATCGATCTCACAGTTCGCCACCATCTGGGCAAGATCTTCGACGATGTGCGTCTGCGGCGTGATGGGATAGGCTGCGATCACCTGCGGGCGGCAACGCTTTACGATCTCGGCCACCGCGTGCGACCCTTCCATAAACTCAAGCATTATTTCTCCTCCTTCTCCATCCGGATGCTTTTCTTCGGGCAGGTCTCCACGCAAAGGCCACAACCCTTGCAGTAGTCGAGGTCGGGCTCGAACGTGCCCTCCTCCGTCTCGTGGACGCATCCTTCAGGACACACCAGGGCGCACATGCCGCATTTTGTGCAGTTCTCGGGATCAAAGACCGGTTTGAAGACACGCCAGGCGCCGGTCTTATTCTCGAGAGATCTGCCCGGAGCCGCGGCGCAGCCAACCCGTAGCGCCATTACGCGGCACCTCCGACCAGGTTGTACGCGCGTTCTGCTGCTTTGACATTTTTATCCGCCATGCTCCCCGAGAACCGGTTTCGCAGTGCATGCTCGAGTGACTCCAGCTTGATCTCACCGGTGGCTGCAGCGAACGCACCCATCAGGGTTGTATTGGTGATGGGCACACCAAGTTCTTCGAGCGCGATGGTGGTCGCATCAATGGTGTAAATCTTGACGCCTTCCGGAACCCGGGAATCGAAGTCAGGCTTCTCGGTGTTGACGATAGCGAGGCCGCCCGCTTTCATGCCCTTAAAGACATCCACATCCCCTATCAGGGTTGGGTCCTGCACGATAATGTAGTCTGGTTCGTAAATCTGGCTGCGCAGCCGGATCTTTTCATCGCTGAAGCGGACAAACGCCTGAACCGGGGCCCCGCGCCGCTCCACGCCAAAGGCCGGGAATGCCTGGGCGTACACGCCACCTTCAAATGCTGCGAAAGCAATGAGTTCGGCGGCGGTCACGGAACCCTGGCCCCCCCTGCCGTGAATGCGTAACTCTCTCAAACAAAAACCCCCTTTAAATCTTAATGATTAATAATATAAATACCCCGGCACCCACCAGAGCCACGGGCGTGACGGAACACCTGTTGCCCGCGAGACAGCATAATTTTTGCCGGGGCCGGGTTGCCCCACTTACTGGACGTTCGCAAGCCGGCTCCTGAGCTCCTCAGGGGTGCAGTGCCGCACTTCCATCAGGGCGGAGACGACCGCGTCAGAAAAGACCAGTGCTGCAGTCTCGAAAAGGGTCCCGAGAGGGGCAAACGATCCGGAGATCGACCGGTACTGTCCAGTGAGCTGGCGGATCTCGAAGTCGCGCGGGATATTTGTATCCTTGAGCCGGTTGTTCCCAATCTCCACGATACAGTCAGCCATGCGCCCAATATGCGAGTCGGGCGTCGATGTGACGAGGCAGATCTTCCCCCCGATCTCCCGGGCGGTCTCGCACGCGTCCACGACGGACTGGGTCTCCCCCGAACCTGAGAACGCAACGAGCACGTCTTCCGGCCCGAACGCGGGCGTGATCGTCTCGCCGATGACGTAACTCTCAAACCCGAGGTGCATCAGCCGCTGGGCAAACGCTCGTGCGACAAGGCCTGACCGCCCGGCACCGGCAAGATAGATCCGCTTTGCGCTGAGGATCACATCGAGAAACTGGCCTGCGCTCTCGAGATCCATGGTACGTGCCGTCTCTTCGAGACGCGACGTCATCAAGAGCATGAGATCGGCGATACTGGGGCAATCCTGCTGCATGGTTCCGGCCTCTCCCCTATTGAATCCACTATACTACCCGGCACCACATAAAGCAATATGAAGCCGAAGGGGCGCTACCGTTCAACCGCGAGTCCGAGAATCGCGGTTGCTCCCAAGAAGACATCGCGGGCGATCCGGGCAAGCCCCCTGGAGGCGCACCACTCGTCGTAGACGGTGACGTTGCAGGAGAGGAGTTCCCCCACCCGCGGCGCGATGGCGGGCGCCATGGTGCCGGCGAGAGCGACCTTCGCGCCGGGGTTGAGGAGAAGCATCGCTGCGCACTCCATCGCGGCAAACATGGCCATCGTCTCCGTCCGCAGGTCGGGAGGCACCGTGTAGTTCACACCCGCACGGAGAAAAGCGTCGTTCGCCGATGATTCACCCCGATCAATCCGACGGATGGCATCCACATCGAGAGCACCATGCCGGGTTCCGGGAGCGAAGATGCAGGCATCGAACGCCCCGGTGATCCGACCATTGGTCACGAGGAGGGTGACGGTGTTCGAACTCGCGTCACAGACCACGACGTCGTTCTCGAGGTCGTGCACGACCTCATACAGGATCCCGATCTTCTCGGGGCTCGCCTGGTGGGAGTAGGCCTTGAACCGCGGATCGGTCGGCGATGCGCGGTGCAGTCCGGGGACCACGACGGCCGGAAGTCCGCTCTCCTTAATCTCGTCGTAGACCCGGGTGCCGCCGCCGATGTGCTTGCCAGCGCCCTCCCGGGAGATGATGCCACGGTTTTTGACGTTCCCGATATCGGTTACGGCCGAGATGCCGTCGCCCATCGAGTAACAAACGGCGATACCCTCGATCTCATCGAGAGGGGCGAGGCGGGCAAGATCGTCGACCGAGAAGTCCCTGGCCTCTTCGCGGGAGATCTTGAACTCCTCTTTGCCGGTGGAAAAGCGCATCGCGGTAGTGCCGTGGTCGATGCCGATGAACATGATATAGCTCGTTGCACCCTCGATAGGAAGTAAGTTTTCGGATCGGCCCGTGAGGGGAGGCGGGAATCAGGCCAGTGTGGCCTGATTGCGCCTCTTCATGTATTCCACCGCGCCGACGGCGGCGATGCCCGCAAGGAAGAAGATCCAGCCGCCGGCCACCATATCCCCGGCCGCAGCCCCTTTCTCCCAGAGCATCCTCGCCGAACCGAGCATCAGCCCGGTGAGCAGGGCAAGCATCGCCCCGTGGTAGGTCGCGAGAAGGTACTTGAGGGCTTTCGTGAAGAGGAGGAGCCCTGCAACACCGCCGGCGATGTAAGCGAAGATCTCGGGAAGGGAGAAGGACCGGAGCGCTTCAAGCATGAACTCGTACTGGTTGAGAACGAGGGTTATGTAGGCGCCCGAGACTCCGGGCAGGATCATGGCGCAGAGCGCCGCCATCCCGGTGAGGAAAAGGACCGGAAGGGAGTGGCCGACATCAAGGTGCCCGAGGCCTCCGAGGAGGTAGCCGGCGCCGGTTCCGACGGCGAGGAAAGCGAGGGTGCCCGCGTTCGGGGAGCGGATCTCGAGGAATATGGCTACCGCAGAGGCGATGATGAGGCCGAGGAAGAAGGAGTAGGTCTCCACCGCATGGTAGGTGAGCAGGGAGAGGATCACCCGGGACATCAGAAGGAAGGCGGTGCCGATCCCGGCAAGGAGAACGACGAGGAACGGGATATCGATCTGCTCAAGGTCCGCCCGGAAAGACCGGAAGTCGCCCTGAAGAAGGTGCTTTGCCAGAGCCGGGTCGATGCTGCCGATAGCCCCAACCAGCCGCTCGTAGATGCCGGTGATGAGGGCGATAGTCCCTCCCGAGACGCCGGGAACGATATCGCAGGCTCCCATCGCGAGACCCCGGAGATAAATCCCGGCGTGTTCCCGTATACTGTCCGGGCGCAGGGTCATCGTCCGGCTCCGCTCGGGCTATCGGCGAACGCAGAAACTCGGCTCAGCAGGCTGACGGCGGCTAAAAGCAGGTCGAACCTGCAACAGGTGCATGCCTCTCTCAATCGGACAACTCCTTGTGATTCATCATATGTTCGGAGGCAATCATGAAAAATATGCCCCGAACGAGGGTATCGGATCGTGGAGTGAACCGCGTACGGGCATTAACCTTTCCCCGTGTCGTACTCCCCCGCATGTGCCGGATGACGGGTGCTTTTCCCCGCTCCACACATAAGTAAACCCTATAGCGTGAGAGGAAGATTACTCTATGATGTTCTGTATCGTAACGGGCGGTGCCGGTTTCATCGGTTCGCACGTCGTCGACGCGCTGGTCGCGGCGGGAGACGATGTGCTGGTCATCGATGACTGCAGTGCGGGCACCGAGACGAACCTCGCACACCATGCGGCGGGCGGGCGGGTCGCCTTCGTCAGGCAGAACCTGCTCGACGACGGGTGGCAGGAACGATTCTCAGGCGCAGACCGGGTTTACCATCTCGCCGCAGACCCCGACGTCCGGCAGAGCGCCGTGACACCGGACTCCCAGATCAGGAACAACATCGTCGCGACGCACCGGGTGCTCGAGGCGATGCGGGCGCACGGCGTGCCGGAACTGGTCTTCACCTCGACCTCGACCGTCTACGGCGATGCCATCGTCATCCCGACGCCGGAGACCTACACCCCGCTCGAACCGATATCGGTCTACGGCGCGACGAAACTTGCCTGCGAGGCGCTCATATCGTCCTACTGCCACTCGTTTGAGATGACGTCCTGGGTTTACCGGTTTGCAAACATCATCGGCGAGCGGAGCGGGCACGGCGTCATCTCCGACTTCATCCGGAAACTCCGGGAAAACCCGCAGGAACTCGAGATCCTCGGCGACGGCAGGCAGACAAAGTCCTATCTGGAGGTCGGGGAGTGCGTCCGCGCCGTGCAGTTCGGGATCGAGCACTCCCACGACCCGGTGAACACCTTCAATATCGGCTCCGAGGACTGGATCGATGTTGTCCGGATCGCCGATATCGTCACGGAGGAGATGGGTCTCTCCGGCGTCCGTTACCGGTTCACCGGCGGAGCGCGCGGCTGGGTCGGCGACGTGCCGAAGATGCAACTCTCGGTCGAGAAACTCAAGGGCCTCGGGTGGCGGTGCGGGACAACCTCAGAAGAGAGTGTGCGCACGGCGGTCCGCGTCATGCTCGGATAGAAAGGGACAAAGTCCTATCCAGGCCGGAATTCCAGACATTACAAGGATTGCATAAAGGGCTTACATGAAATACATCATTATTCTCGGAGACGGCATGGCGGATGAGCCGCTTGCTGAGCTGGGGGGCCGGACCCCCCTCGAATACGCAGAGATACCGAATATGGACAGGATCGCCCGGGAAGGGCGGTGCGGTATGCTCAGGACGGTACCTGAAGGGTTCGAGCCGGGGAGCGACGTCGCGAACCTCTCCATCCTGGGCTACGATCCGCGCACCTCCTACACCGGGAGGGGACCGCTTGAGGCGGCCAGCATGGGTATCGATCTCGGGGACGCCGAGATGGCCTACCGGTGCAACCTGGTCGCGATCCACAGCGGCGTGATGGAGGACTTCAACGCCGGGCACATCACGAGCGCCGAGGGTGCCGAACTCCTCCGCGACCTTGATGCCGCGCTCAGCGACGTCCGGGTCTACCCGGGGATCAGCTACCGGAACCTGATGGTCGTTTCCGGAGCGCGCGGCGCCGTCACCACCCCGCCCCACGACATCGTCGATCAACCAATCGCGGAATTTCTCCCACGCGGAGACGACTCCAAAATCCTCCTCGACTGCATGGAGCGGTCCCGGGAGGTCTTTGCCGGTCATCCGGTAAACCGGCACCGCGTGCAGGAGGGAAAGACTCCGGCAACCGAGATCTGGCCGTGGAGCGGCGGGAAGAAGCCGTCCCTTGCGCCCTTCCGCGAGAAGTACGGCCTTGCTGGCGGGGTGATCTCCGCGGTCGACCTCTTAAGCGGCATCGCCCGCCTTGCCGGGATGGAGGTGATCCACGTCCCGGGCGCCACCGGGTTCACCGACACCGACTACGAGGCGAAGGCCCGGTACGCGGTCGACGCCCTCGACCGCCTCGACTTCGTCTACATGCACGTTGAGGCCCCCGACGAGGCCGGGCACATGGGGAGCGTTGAGGAGAAGGTGCGGGCGATCGAGCGGCTCGACGAGGCGATCGGGGTCATCCTCGACCGCCCGGACACGACCGTCGCGGTCCTCCCCGACCACCCGACGCCGATACGGTGTAAGACCCATACCGCGGACCCGGTGCCGTTCGCGGTGCTCGGGAAGGGGAGAGACGATGTCTCCGCGTTCTCCGAGCGGGAAGCGGCAGAGGGTTCGTTCGGCCTTCTGCAGGCCCCGGAACTCCTCTCCCTGCTCTTTTCGCCATGAGGCCCTCTGAAAGGGCCGGATCTTCCGACATCATCTTTTTGTAGTCTCCATACACAACGCTACCCAAGGCTATGGAACCCCTGACGGCAGACAGGATCGTCGAGAAGATACGGGAGATCGAGCAGGGCGTGGGAAGGCTCTCCCCGATGCAGAAGGTTCTCATCGGGACCGATGGGTCGGTGACCGGCCTGCTCGAGATGGCGACGGGCCATCCCGTCACCATCACCACCCTGGTGCAGGACGTCGTCGGCGCCGATACCGAGGCGGCGGCGGCACTCGATATCGAGCAGGGCGACGAGGTCAACTACCGCGTCGTGGAGCTAAAAGACGGCGTAACGGGAGAGGTGCTCATCTATGCGGTCTCCTGCACCCCGCTCCAGCGGCTTGCACCGGAGTTCAGGCAGGACCTCATGCGGGCCGATATCCCCATCGGAAGGATCCTCCGCCGCCACCGGATAGAGTCACGCCGGGAGATCACCGATGCCCGCGTCATCCGTGCCGGCGCGGACCTGGCCCGGACGTTCAACGTCCACCAGTGCGAACCGATGCTCTCGCGGAAATACCGGATCATCCACCATAAAGAGCCGCTGATCGCCATCGAGGAGGTCTTCCCCTGCACGGCGTTCACCGATGAACTCAGGGTGCTGGTCGATGCTCCGTCACGGATTCATATCACCCTCCTCGACATGAACGGCACGTCGGGCAGGGTGGACGGCGGGGTCGGGGTCACCCTCGACGAGTCAGGGTGTGTCCTGGATGCGCGGAAAGCCGCAGAGATCAAGGTGCGCGGCGGTGACGAGGAAACACGCCGCAGGGTTGCCGGTGCTGCCCGGGAGGTGGCGGAGGGGCTCGGACTCCCCGGGGGTGCAGAGATCGCCCTGCATACGACCGCACGGCAGCACGCCGGGCTCGGGAGCGGGACGCAGGTTGCTCTCGCTACGGCCGCCGCCCTCTGCCGGCTCTACGAGCGGGACGTCTCCGTATGTGATCTCGCGAAGGCCGTTGGGCGCGGGGGGACGTCCGGCATCGGCACGGCGGCGTTCGAGCAGGGCGGGTTTATCCTGGACGGCGGGCACCGGTATGGGTCTCCGGGCGGTAAACAGGATTTCCGCCCGTCGGCGGCGTCACGGGGCGTCGCGCCACCGCCGGTCCTCGCCAGGCACCGGTTCCCGGATGACTGGCGTATCCTGCTCATGACGCCGGAGGTCAGTGCAGGGGCGCACGGGGGGAGAGAGGTCGACATCTTCCGCACGCATTGCCCGGTGCCGCTCCGCGAGGTGCAGGAGGTCTGTCATGAGGTGCTCATGCGGATGATCCCGGGCCTCATCGAGCACGATCTCGACCTCTTCGGCTCGGCGATCAACCGGACACAGGCTCTCGGGTTCAAAAAGGTCGAGGTGGCGATGCAGCACCCGGTCGTCTCCTCGCTCCTCGAGGCGGCGGTGCAGGCCGGGGCCGCCGGAGCGGGCCTGAGTTCGTTCGGGCCGACGGTCTACGCCGTCGGGGATTCCGGGATGGCGGACGTTGCCCGGGCGGCGAAGGAGGTGCTCGGTGACCGAAAAGGCTCAGTGCTCCTGACGCGGGCGAGGAACTGTGGGGCGGTCGTGCGGACGGGGTGACGGGCGGGGGCAAGGCCGCGTCTGATGGGGAGCAGGGCGAGCCTCCGGCGTTCTCGGTCCGGGCTGCAGAAACGGGCCATGTTCAGACTTCAGTGCCCCCGATTCAGCAAGAACCCGGAATATTTTAATAGTCATATACTGTTTCCGGCATAAATGCCTGCACGCGCCAGAGATGCCGTAGGGCGGTCGGTACCTGCAGATTCCCGGAGCAACCGCACCGGTTCGGAGTTTGTCCGCGAGTACTCGACCGAGGGGGATCGAGAGGGGGAGATGGCGCTGCCGGGTGTTTCGGTTGTCATCCCTCTCTACAACAAAGGCCCCTACATCGCCCGTGCTTTAGACTCGGTCCTCAGCCAGACCTTCCAGGACTTCGAGGTGATTGTGGTGGACGGCTCCACCGACAACGGGACGGAAGTTGTCAGGGGACTCGACGACCCCCGGATCCGGCTGCTCCGAGAGGTGAGCCGGGGAGTGTCGGCGGCGCGAAATCAGGGAATTGCGGAGGCCCGGGGTGAACTGGTTGCATTTCTGGACGCGGACGACGAATGGACGCCGCGGCATCTTGAAGCCCTGCTACGACTGCGGGAGAAGTACCCGCAGGCGGGGGTGTACGGGACGGCATACCTCTTGAAAGAGAATGAGTCGACGAACCGGGCGCCGTCATACAGTCCCGCCATACCCCCGGAGCCGTGGGAGGGGCTGCTCCCCAACTACTTTAGCGACGCTATCCTTGGCAGCCCGCCACTTTTGACATCAATCGTTGCCGTCCCGAGGTGCATCCTGAACGAACTGGGCGGGTTCGACACCGGCGCATGGTACGGAGAAGACGTGGACCTGTGGGGACGGATTGCCCTGAAATATCCTATCGCGTTCACCTGGGCCGGCATGGGGATCTACCATACGGAGGCATCGAACAGAGCCTGCAACAGGAAAGAGCCGATCCGGGAGCATGCCTTCGTAGCCTCCGCACGGAATGCACTGCAGGCGGGGGAGGTGCCGCCGGAGTTGACCGAGAGCGTTCACGAGTTCGTCGCGTCCAGGCAGATCCAGGTTGCATGCAGGAATCTGGAAGCCGGCAGGCCCGATCTCGCGAGGAGGAATTTGAGACGTTGTAAGACACGGCGTCTATGGAGATCTAAATGGTGGACGCTGCTTCTCGCGCAGATCCCCTCTGGAGTATATCTTGCGCTGCGGGGCCGGTGAACGCGGATAAGGGGTGTTTTGACAGGGGTGCCGGGAGTTGAACCGCGCGA
>Ga0265294_10005198_pt1 | contig 15950 bp, 12 predicted proteins | sample MunlanPumphouse3_FD_192504 | JGI IMG/M metagenome (GOLD analysis project Ga0265294, IMG submission 192504) | Groundwater microbial communities from a municipal landfill in Southern Ontario, Canada - Pumphouse #3 | ecosystem: Environmental > Aquatic > Deep subsurface > Groundwater | place...
TTTATACAAGAAATATATAATGAACCTAAATGTATAAAACCAGTTGGACTTGGGGCAAATCTTACTACGACTTCTCCGTCTTTTAAATCTCTTGGTTTATATAATTCTTCATAATATGAAATATCTTTATCTATATTAGGTAAAATTAAATCTGCTAACTCTTTACTCATTTTAAACCTCCATAATTATTGGTAATATCATTGGATTTCTTTTTGTATGTGTATACAAATAGTCCTTCAACTTATCTCTAATATCTGATTTAATAGTTATCCAATCTTTAACTTTTTTAGTTTCTAATTCTTTCAACTCATTCTTTAATAGTTTTTTTATATCCTCCATTAAAGTTTCAGATTCTTTAACATATACAAATCCTCTAGATATAATATCTGGGCCTGCAACTACTTGTCCTGAGGCTGAATCAATCGTAATAACTACTACTAATAATCCATCTTGAGATAAATGTTGTCTATCTCTTAACACAACATTACCAACATCTCCTACCCCTAATCCATCAACCATTACTTTACCAGCTGTAACTGTTCCAACAACTTGAGCACCTTTTTGATCAATTTCTAGTACTCTACCATTTGCTAGTGTAAATATATTATTAGGGTCTATCCCAACTGATTTTGCTGTTTCAGCATGTTTTTGTAAATGCCTAAACTCACCATGTACTGGCATAAAATATTTTGGTTTTACTAATGATAGCATTAATTTTTGTTCTTCTTGACAAGCATGTCCAGATACGTGAATATCTGCTAATGAATGATAAATTACATCTGCTCCTCTTTTACATAATTCATCAATAACCTTAGATAATGATTTTTCATTACCTGGTATTGGTGATGCAGATATAACTATAAGGTCATTAGTTGTAATTTCAATTTTTCTATGATCTCCCATAGCCATTCTATATAAAGCTGACATAGTTTCACCTTGTGAACCTGTTGTAATAATTGTCAATTGTTGATCTGGATATTTATTTACTTCATCGACATCAATTATTGTGCCTTCATTTACATTTAAATATCCTAATTTTGATGCTACATTAATTACATTAATCATACTTCTTCCAACAATGGCAACTTTTCTACCATTTTTTTCAGAAGAATTAATAATTTGTTGAACTCTATGAACGTTTGATGCAAATGTTGCAACAATAATACGCTTCATACAGTTATTAAAAATACCATCTAATACTTTACCTACTGATTTTTCAGACATAGTATACCCTTCTCTTTCAGAGTTAGTACTATCTGACATCAATAGTTTTACACCTTCCTTACCTAATTCTGCAAATTTTGCAAAATCTGTAATATCATTATCTATTGGTGTATAATCAATTTTAAAATCTCCTGTATGAACAACTACACCTACTGGAGTATGTATTGCTATAGCTATTGCATCAGCTATACTATGTGATACTCTTATAAAATCCAATTTGAATTTTCCTATATTTAATGATGTACCTGCTTTTATACATTTTAATTTCGCTGTTTTTAATAGTTTATGTTCGTCTAATTTATTTTCTATTAATCCTAAAGCTAATTGAGTCGCATATATTGGAACATTAATCTGTCTTAATACGTATGGTATTGCTCCAATATGGTCTTCGTGTCCATGAGTTATTATCATGGCTTTAATTTTTTCTTTATTTTTTGTTAAGTATGTTATATCCGGTATAACCAAATCTATACCTAACATATCATCTTCAGGAAATGCTAATCCACAGTCTATAATAATTATCTCATCATCATATTCAAAAACTGTCATATTCTTTCCTATTTCTTGTAATCCGCCTAAAGGTATAATTTTTAAAGTATCTTTCTTTAAAGATTTTAAATCTTCAAGCTTTTTATTTGGTTCATTCCCCTTCATGTTGTTATTTTTAACCATTACTTTTCTAACAATGTTATTTTTCTTCATCCTTTGATTATTTTTAGGATTCACCTTAACCTGTACATTGCCCTTTACATTTTCTTTTACATTTTCTTTTACATTTTCTTTTACATTTTCTTTTGTATTTTCTAAATTATTTATATAAATCTCCTCCTTCTCGCATAGAAACACTCGTCCCTTGCATTTTTTGTTATAATATTTAATTTTTAAACGAACGCAAAAACATATTCTTTTTCCAAGAATATTTAAACCTATTAAACTGACTCTCATTACAACTAATATAAGTATATACTCAATTTGACAAAATGTCAAATTGAACATAAATCTATGATGTTTAATATTTATGTATAATCCAGCAATAATATGAAAATCCTATAAAACGCATAAATAATTTTTCCAATTAAAAATTGCATAAGATACACATCTTATACAACTCTATTAATCACTTATTTTATTTTCTCTTCCCCAATAAAACATATAATGATTCATTACACCTGCATATTTTCCAAACTCTTTTTCAGATATATTATGTATCATTAATTTTGTTAAATGCTTTTCTTTCGTATACTTTTCCATTACTCTTTGAATCCATCTATCTACTGGAAACACTTCTTTTTTATTCATTGAAAATAACATTACACAATCTGCAACTTTTGGGCCTACACCTTCTAATTTCATAAGTTCTTTTCTTGCCTCATCTGTATTCATATTACTTATTTTTTCTATAATATTACCTGCTTTTAATACAAACTTTACAGTATTTCTTAAATACTTTGCTCTATAGCCAACACGTATTTTATCTGAATAATCTTTTCCTTGAACATTTTTCAATTGTTCTATTGTTGGAAATAAATAATATACTTCTTTATTGAAGATAACTTTAGTTCCATACAATTTACTAAGTTTTTCAATACTTCCTTGTATTCTAGATATATTATTACTTGCGGATATAATATATGATAGTAAAATTTCAAATTTGTCTTGATGTAATATTCTTGTGCCTTTTGAATATTGTATTATTTCATTTAAAAAACTATTACCTTTCTTTTTAAAATCTGTTATTATTTTTTTATATGATGTGTTTAAATCGAAATAATCAGTTACAATATTTTGTATATTTTTTTCGCTCATAGCATAATAATATACAATATTCTTTTCTTGCCATATTTTTATTACATTATCTTTTATTACACCAACAAAAGAACCATCATCATTTTGTATCCATCTAAAACATTGTCCATATAATATCTTTTCTAATTTAAAATAACTATCTACATTAAAACTATATTTTTTCACTTTGTTATTAACCTAACTCCCTATGTTCCAATATTACATTATATTTTTTCTTTAATAATATATCTGTTAATTCTCTTGCTACAGTTACAGATCTATGTTGTCCACCTGTACACCCTATTCCTATTACAACTTGATTTCTACCCTCTTTTTCAAATAAAGGTAAAATATTTAAAAATGTATTAGATATATCTTCAATAAATTTTTTTGTTTCTGGAAAGCTCATTACATAATTATATACTTCTCCATCATTACCTGTTTTTCCTTTTAATTTCTCTACATAAAATGGATTAGGAATAAATCTTACATCAAACAGAAAATCAGCATCATTAGGTAATCCATATTTAAAACCAAAAGATAATATGTTAACAATTAAACTACTTCTTCCTTCTTTTGTAAATATTCCAACTATTTTTTCCTTTAACTTTTTAGCACTATCGTCTGATGTATCTATTACATAATCTGCTCTTTCTTTTAAATCTTTAAGTTTTTCTCTTTCAATCTTTATTCCATCTTCTATTCTTCCAGAATGAGATAATGGATGTTGTCTTCTATTTTCTTTATATCTTCTTAATAGTTCAGCATCATTACATTCTAGAAAAACTATTTCATATTTAATTTTATCACTTTGCGTTTTATCTATTATTTGTAATAAATGTTCAAACTTATCTCTACCTCTAACATCTATACCTAAAGCTACATTTTCAACATTTGATTTCATTTCATTTATGGAATCAATAAAATTAGGTATTAAATCTGGTAACATATTATCAATGCAAAAGAAATCTATATCTTCAAATGCCTTAATTGTTGCAGTTTTACCAGCTCCAGATAATCCAGTTACTATTACAATCCTCATAGAATCACATCCTATCTTTTACAACTATATCCCTTTTCTTCTTAATATTACACCTTTATTATCTTTTAAATATATAACTAAAGATATTACTGTTGCTAAAACAGCTACTGTCATAGTTAATGTTGAAAGAACATTTAATACAAAATCGAAAGTTCCCATTTGTTCAAATGCACATGCCATAAAATTATTTTTATCTATTAACATTAATATAACTGCAAACATTTGTGAAACAGTCTTTATTTTTCCCCATATATTAGCTGCAATTACGATACCATCTTCAACAGCAATTAGCCTTACACCTGTAATAATAAATTCTCTAAGAATAATTATTATTGCTATCCATGATGGCAATTGTCCAAATCCAACCAATAATATTAAAGCTGTATTCACTAATAACTTATCTGCTAAAGGATCTAAAAACTTACCAAAATCTGTTATCATATTATATTTTCTCGCAATATATCCATCTAATTTATCTGTTATTGCCGCTACAATAAATATTAATAATATAATAAACTTTGATATCGTAAGTCCAAGTATTGTTCCTGGAATATCTATAAATGCAAACAATACAAAAAACGGTATTAGTATTACTCTAAAAATTGTTAATTTATTAGCCAAGTTCATATTATCTCTCCCTTTAAATCATATTCATTTGCATTAATAATTCTAATTTTTACAAAAGTTCCAATTTTAACGTTATCTACAATATTACAAATAATGTATCCATCAATTTCAGGTGCATCCATATATGTTCTACCATATACTTTTTTACCTTTTATATCTTCAACAATCATTTCATATTCTTTACCAACTTTATTTTTATTATTGCAAAAGGATATTTCTTGTTGTAATTTCATTATTTCATTATATCTTCTTTGCTTAGTTTTTGGATGTATATGTCCTGATATTTTTTCAGCAGGTGTATTATCTTCTTTAGAATACTTAAATACTCCTAATCTATCAAATTCTGTTTTCTTAACAAAATTACATAATTCAGTAAAATCATCTTCTGTTTCTCTAGGAAATCCAACTATTAAAGTAGTACGAATTATACTATTAGGTATTTGACTACGAATCTTTTGTATTACAGATTCAATTGTTGATTTATTACTCTTTCTACCCATTATTTTTAAAACAGTATTAGAAATATGTTGTATTGGTATATCAAAATATGGACATATATTTTTATTTTTCTTTACAACATTAATTAATTCATCAGTAACATTTTCCGGATATGTATATAAAAATCTTACCCATTTGAATCCTATTTTACTTATTTTTTTTAATAACTCTGGTAACGCTTCTTTACCATAAATATCTATACCATATTTAGATGTATCTTGTGCTACAAGTATAACTTCTTTTACACCATTTTGATACAATTTTTTAGCTTCTTTTATTATGTCTTCTATTGTCCTACTAATATATTTTCCTCTTATATATGGTATAGCACAATAAGTACATTTATTATTACATCCTTCTGCAATTTTTATATATGCCATATAATAAGGTGTAGCTATTACTCTATCAATATCTTTCATATAGCCCTTTATATTATCCTCTTTTAGCAAATTATTTAATATATTAGATATATTATCATATTCATCTGGTCCAATAAACAAGTCTACTTCTGGCATTGCTTTTATTAATTTGTCTTTATACCTTTTTGCTAAACAACCAATTGCAATTAAATACTTACATCTTTTCTTTTTATAATCTGCCATTTCTAATAAAGTATTTATTGATTCTTCTTTTGCATCATTTATAAAACCACATGTATTTACAATTATTATATCTGCTTGTGCAGAATCATTTACTATTTCATATTTATTTTTCTTTAAAAGTCCAATTAATTTTTCAGTATCTACTAAATTTTTACTGCAACCCAATGAAATAAATCCTATTTTTTGCATATTCTTCTCCCTATTTTAAAATATTATATAACATAATATTAAAAAAGAAAAGAGCAAAATAAAATAATATATATTTTATCTAAAATATTATTGTCAATTTTAAAAAATTTTAAGGATTTATTTTATAATTATATTTTATTATAATAATCATAATAAAATATTATACCAAAACGTATTGAAGAAGTTTACATAATATGGTATAATTATATTAGTTGAATCTTTATTATGCAATCAAGAATTTTTCTTAATGCAAATTATTAAAAGTGCTTTTTTGTATTTAATTTTTCAAATAGGTATTTGCCATGACAAATGTACAACAATTTAGAACTGCAAAAGTAATAGAAGAAACCGTATCCTATCTGGAACTACGAAATGCTGAAATTGCATTGTTATACGGAGAAGAAACGCCCTATCTTGCCTTGTCAAGAGTTAAAGGTAATTACTGCATCTTTCTGGGAAACGTTTTCGGATATCCTAACCCCAAATTTAAGGATAACGACTATGTTGCTACTTTTTTAGAAAAAGTAATGGATATAAAACACACCGAGAATGGTACACTGATAACAATGCACTCCGGTGTAAAAATTCTTATTCGCAGTTGGTCAACCAAGTATATGTGCTTTTTAAAGGACTATTATATATCCTATTTAATGCACAATTCAAAACCACCTTATTCTTATTGTGAAAATCTTTCAGATTGGACCATAGAAGCATCTCCCTTGTGCGCAAAGATAAAAGGATCTCTAGAAGGATCTAATTGCGATGTGCACGGTTGTATCGTATCGCAATATGAAAACCTAGTAATGTTATCTAACGGTAAGCTATATTTACTAGTATAGACTATAAATGTTAATACATTTATAGTCTATTTTTTTATGCGATAAAAAATAGATTTCAATAATAAAAAAGAATCGCTATTAATATATTATAATTAATAACATATTAATAGCAATTCTTGAATATGCCAGATTTTATATCGTATAATTATATACTATATATGGTATGGCGACCTTTAAACCATTTTTTGTATAACTCTCTCAGAGTTATACTCAAACCGTCTGCACGGAGGTATGGAGACCTATAAGCATTTTTCGTATAATCCCTTTCAGAATTTTACTCAAACCGTCTTAGACGGAGGATTATGGGAACCCATGAGCCATTTTTTGTATAACTATCTCAGAGTTATACTTAAACCGTCTGCACGGAGGTATGGAGACCTTTTACCATTTTTTATATAACTCTCTCAGAGTTATACTCAAACCATCTCGGACGGAGGTATGGAGACCTTTAAGCATTTTTCGTATAATTCTCCCCAATTATACTCGAACCGTCTTAGACGGAGGGTTATGGAAACCTATAAGCCATTTTTTTTAAACTCTCGCGTAATTTCACTTAAACTGTCTTTGGCGGAAATATGGAGACCTATAAGACATTTTTTTAAAACTCTCGCGAAATTTTACTTAAACCGTCTCAGACGGAGGTATGGTGACCTTTTACCATTTTTCGTATAATTCCGAGAGAATTACACTCAAACCGTCTTTGACGGAGGATTATGGAGAACCTACAACACAAGAACTGTGTTATTAATGTAAGTTTTAAAGATATCCATATTATAACATAAAAAATTAACAATTTCAATATATTTACTATAATAATTTCTAATAATTAACATAAATACAAATTATAATCCTAATAATTGATCTATAAAATCTCCACCATTGTTATATATTATTACTATTTCTATGCCTAATTTTGCAGATAACTCCTTAACTGTCATATTATCTAGGAAAACATCTTCATCATCTTTTAACATATTATCACAAATATATAGTCTTTCTCCTAAATCTTTTCCTTTTAATTGATTATATATATCTTCTCCTGTTAATAATCCTGTAACCGTTATATTTCTTCCAAAGAAATCATTATCTATACCAAATACTTGTATGTCCACATTATATTGTTCCTTTAAAATACTTGCACATTCACAAATAGTAGATTCTATTAATCTACCAGTTACTGTAGATACTCTTTTATTTTTACATATAACTTTTTGCTCTTTTAATTCTTCTAACCTCTTATTAAACATATATTTAAATAAGCTTACCATTCCAACTCCATTTTCCAATTGTGGAAATTCTTCATAAAAAGAATAATCTGGAATTGGAGTATTTGATTTCAAATAAAACTCATCAGATAAAAATACAATACTTGATCCATACTTTTGTATAAATCTATTTTGTATAACAGAAATATCTTCAATTGTTTTCTTTAATTCATCAACAGTAAATATTCTTATTGGGGTTAATCCTTCCCTATAATCTGTTAAGCCAACAGGTACTATGCAAATGCTTTGCATATATGGTATATACTTTTCTAAATCATTTATCGTTTTAATTAATTCCTCTTTATCATTATAATCTGGACATAAAACAATTTGTCCATTCATATATATTTGATTATCATATAACTTTTGTATATAACCTAATATATTATCTGCATGTGGATTGTTTAACATTTTCTTTCTTAACTCTAAATTAGTTGTGTGAATAGATATATTTATTGGACTAAGTTTATACTTTATTATTCTATCTATATCTTTTTCATTACAATTTGAAAATGTAACATAATTACCTGTTAAAAAAGATAATCTATAATCATCATCTTTAAAAGTCAATGTACTTCTCATATTAGTTGGTAATTGATCCATAAAACAAAACACACATTTATTCTGACATCTTTTAGGACAATCTATCAATTCTTCTTCAAAAACTAATCCAATATCTTCGTCAATATATTTTTCTATTTCATATTCATCTATTTCATTATTATATTCTATTTCTATTGTTACAAAATCATCTGACATTTCAAATTTGTAATCTAAAACATCATATATTTCTTTACCATTTACAGAAAGCAAATATGAATTAGGCATAATACCTAATTCTTCAGCTATACTATCTTTCTTAATATTTATAATTTTATTTTTTATCATTTTATCTCCAAATATTATATATATTATTGTTTATAAAAAGAAAATAGACTTTTCCAGTCTATTTTTCCATTTTAATAACTTCTTTCCCTTTATAGTATCCACAAACTGGACATACTTTATGAGATTCTACTTTCTCATGACAATGTGAACATTCTACTAAATTTTTATTCTCTAATTTCCATGTTGATCTTCTTAAACCTGTTCTAGCTTTTGATGATCTTCTTTTTGGTTGTGCCATTTAAACCCCTCCTTTTAAACTGTAATATATATATTACAACAAATCTTTAAGTTTTGCAAGTCTTGAATCAATATTTTCAGTATTGCAATAACATTTTTCTATATTTTGATTCTTCCCACATATTTGACATAATCCTTTACAATCTTCTTTACACTTTAATTGTGTTGGTATTTGAATAACTATATTATCCAATACGACTTTCTCTAAATCAATTTTCCAAGAAATTATATCATATTCTTCTTCATCTGGATTTTGTTTGAAAATTTCATTTATATAGATTTCTTGACTATATGAAAATTCTTCATAACATAAATAGCAATTTATTTTAAAATCCAATTTAAAAATTCCTTCTAAAAATACAATACTATTATCATTAATTAGCTTTGTATTCAATACTAATGGCTGTTCTAATTTTATTATATCCCCATTAACATCAATTTCATTGATATCTAATGTTATATTTTCTTCAATCGATTTACCATCAACTTTTAACAAATTACTTATATCATACATGAAAAATCACCTTTTACATTATACTATTATATCTTTTTTTTGTCAAGGAATTATGTAGCTTTAAGGTATTCTTCTATATAAAAATCATAAGTATTTTATGCATTTTCAAGATATTCCATTATGCTATTTGCTGCTTCGAGTCCACTTCTTCCAGCAAAAGCAACTGTAGAGCCTGAATGCGTAGCTAAATCTCCTCCAATAAAAATATGTAGTTTATTAGTTCTATAGTTTCTATCTACTTTAACATTTCTTCCTTCTATATCTACACCTAATGCCTTAAATATTTCTAAATTAGCAACATTTCCTATACATTCTATTACTATATCCGCATCAACTGTATAATTACTACCTACAATAGGAAAAGCAATTCTTCTACCAGTTGAATCAATATCTCCTAAATCCATTTTAATGCATTCAACTTTTTTAACTATACCATTCTCATCGCCAATAAATCTAATTGGCAATGATTGATATTTAAAGTCAATTCCATAATATTCCAATTCTTTTGCTGATTCTTTATTCATTGTCATTTCTAATTGACTTCTTCTATATATAATAGTAACTTCTTTTGCAGTTAATTTTTTTGCAGTTATAGCAGCATCAAAAGCAGCTTCTCCAGCACCAATTACAATAACCTTCTTATCTTCAAAATCTTTTGATTGTAATATGCCGTCATTAAGATTAAAATGATATAAGAATTTTAAAACTGTATATATATTTTTTAAATCTTCACCTTCAGCACCTAACTTTGATGGTATTGATAATCCTATACCAAAATATATAGCTTTATATCCTTGATTTAACAAATCTTCCTCTGTAACATCTTTTCCATATTCTAAATTATATTCAATATTTACACCTAATCTTAATAAATCTTTTTCTATTAATTGGACATTCTTTTTTGGTAACCTATAATATGGTATTCCATAACTTAGTAATCCTCCAAAAAATGATTCTTTTTCAAACATTGTAACATAATATCCATTATTTATTAATGTATATGCACACATAATACTCGATGGACCTGTACCTATTACTGCTACTTTTTCTTCATGAGTTATTTCAACTTTTTCGAATACCTTTTCATTATTATCCGCAACATATCTTTCTAAATATTTAATATTTATTGGATTGTCCTTAGCGTTCATAACACATGTTTTCATACAATATTTATATGACGGACATACATAACCACATATTCTTGATAAAAAACTAGTTTTTAATAATTCTTCATATGCTACATTTATACGATCTTCTTTTACAAGTTGAATAAAGTTAGATATTTTATTTGAAAATGGGCAACCGACTGAACACATAGGATTAGAGCAATTTAAACATCTTATTGACTCTTCAACAACATCATCTTTTTTAATATTTTCCTGCATATTTTCCTCCTAATTTTCATATATGCTAACACTAGAATCACCAATAATATTTTTAATTTCACGTAAATTTTCTTTAGTAATATTAATATTATTTAACATTTTTTCCTCTTTACCTCTTAATAACACTTTACAATTACCCTTTTCAACAATATTATTATTCAATATATTATTTACTTTGTCAAGCTGCTCATTATTCAAATGTGAAAGCTTTAATTCTAAAATATATATTTTATTATTTAGCTCTAATATAGACATTGTATTTACAAGAATTTTTGGTACTTCATCTACTCTAATAGATAATTTACCTTTAACTTTAACAATATTATCTAATTGAAGAATATTGTTATAATTCATATATACAATTGGAAAAACTACTAATTCAACAATACCATATAAATCTTCTATAGATATAAAAGCCATTAACTGATTATTTTTTGTATTTAACATTTTTTTACCAACAATTATACCTGCATAATCTACTTCTTTTCCATCAACAACTTTTGTATTCTTTTCCTTCTCTTCTGATTCTTCATATTCTAATATATCTAAACTAGTAATATTGGTTTGCTTTTCTATTTCAGCTCTATAATCGTCCAAAGGATGTCCAGATACGTATATACCTAACATTTCTTTTTCATTAGCTAACATTTCTTTTTTATTCTCATTCGCAATTTCATTATATGAATATTCTTCTTTTTTATCTTCTACATTCAGCATTGAAAACATTGAAACTTGACCTTCAATATTTTTCTTTTCATCATTTGCAATACCATCTAATATATTTTCAAATGATGCAAGTAATGTTGCTCTGTTTTTGCCAAGCTCATTAAACACACCTGCTTTTATTAAACTTTCTACACATTTCTTATTAACATTTTCTGAAGAAGTTCTCTTGCAAAAATCAATAAAATCTAAATATTTGCCATTTTTTTCTCTTTCTGCAACAATAGCATCTACAGCACTTTCGCCTACATTTTTTATTGAATACATTCCAAACATAATATCATTATCATTAGCAATGAATTTTCCCATACTCAAATTTATACTTGGTTTTAATACTTCGATATTATTTTTTTTACAGTCATTAATATATGTAGATATTTTAACTTGATTACCTAAAAAGCTATTTAATAATGCAGCCATATATTCAACATAATAATATCTTTTTAGATATGCTGTTTGATAAGCAACAACTGCATAACATGCTGCATGAGATTTATTAAAGGCATAATTTGCAAATTCAGCCATTTCATCAAATATCTTATTTGCAGATTTTTCATCAACATTATTCTTCATTGCCCCCGCAACAAATTTTTCTCTTTTTTTTACCATTACATCAATTTTCTTTTTTCCCATTGCTCTACGAACTAAATCTGCTTCACCTAAAGAATAATTAGCTAATTCTCTAAATATTTGCATAACCTGTTCTTGATAAACCATACACCCATATGTTACTTTCAAAATTGGTGCTAAACTTGGATGTGTATATTCAATATTATTGGGATGCAATTTATTTTTTATATATCTTGGTATTTGATCCATTGGACCTGGTCTATATAACGCAACACCAGCTATTAAATCTTCTAAACTATCTGGTCTCAATTCTTTCATAAACTGTTTCATGCCATCACTTTCAAATTGAAACACACCTTCTGTTTTTCCCTCTGCCCAAAGTTTTAATACTTCTGGATCGTTCATATTCTTATCAAAAACCACATCAATATTTCTATTATGTTTAGCATTATCTATTGCATCTTGAATTACTGTTAATGTTCTTAATCCTAAAAAGTCCATTTTTAACAATCCTAATTCTTCAAGTATTGTCATTGTATACTGTGTAACAACACCTGAATCAGATTTATATAATGGTACATATGAATCTACTGGATTCTTTGTAATTACTACACCAGCTGCATGTGTTGAAGCATGTCTTGGTAATCCTTCTAATACTTTTGAAATATCTATTACTTTCTTAATTTCTGCATCATTCTCATATAAAGCTTTTATTTCTGGATTCATTTCTAATGCTTCATTTAATGATGTATTCATTGGTATCATCTTTGATAAACTATCTGTTTTGGCATAATCTACATTTAATACTCTTGCCACATCCTTTACAACAGCTCTTGAAGCTAATGTTCCAAATGTTATAATCTGAGCAACTCTATCTTGTCCATATTTTCTTCCAACATAATCAATAACCTCTTGCCTTCTTTCATAACAAAAATCTATATCAAAATCTGGCATACTTATTCTTTCTGGATTTAAAAATCTTTCGAACAATAATTTATATTTTAATGGATCTATATTAGTAATCTCCATACAATATGCAGCTAAACTTCCTGCTCCGGATCCTCTACCAGGACCTACAATAATATTATTATCTTTAGCATAACGAATAAAATCCCAAACGATTAAAAAATAATCTGTATACCCCATTTTTTGTATTATACTTAATTCATAATCTAATCTTTCTTGTATCTCTTTAGAAATATTTTCATATCTTTTATTTAGTCCATCTTGACACAATTTTATTAAATATTCTTCATGTGTAAATCCATCAGGCACTTTATAATCTGGCAATATTGTATGACCAAAATCAAATTCCACATTACATTTATCTGCAATTTCTAATGTATTTTCTAATGCTTCTGGTATATTAGAGAAATTTTCAAACATCTCATCTTGTGATTTAACAAAAAACTCATCTGTACCAAATTTCATTCTATCTTCGTCAATCATCTTTTTACCAGTTTGAATACATAGCAAAACTTCATGAGAATATGCATCTTCACGATTTAAATAATGTGCATCATTTGTTGCAATAACTTTCACACCAAACTCATTAGCTAATTTTAATAACCCTTGATTTGCTTTTACTTGTTCAGATAATCCATTATGTTGAAGCTCTATATAGTAATCATCTTTACCAAATATATCTATATACTCTTGTACAGCACTTCTTGCTTTATTCATATTATTATTTAATATAGCGGTACTAACTTCACCTGCTAAACAAGCACTTGTACATATTAATCCTTTTGAATATTTTTTTAATATTTCTTTATCTATTCTTGGTTTATAATAATAACCTTCTGTAAAAGATAAAGATACTAACTTTATTAAATTTTGATATCCTTCATTATTTTTAGCAAGCAGAATTAAATGAGAATAAGTATTATCCACATTTGCTTCTTTATCTAATCTACTTCTTGGTGCTACATATACCTCACAACCAATAATAGGTTTTATATTATTTGCTTTACATTCTTTATAAAATTCTACAGCTCCATACATAACACCATGATCAGTAATTGCTACTGCAGGCATTCCTAAATCCTTTACCTTTTTTACTAAATCTTTTATTCTATTAGCTCCATCCAAAAGACTATACTCTGTATGAACATGTAAGTGAACAAAATTCATGTCTTTCACCTCGCATATATTATACTGTATATTAAGCAAAAAAAAAAGAAAAAAAACTAATTTCTTAATTTTTCTTTTATATATCATTTAATGCAATTTAATAGGATTAATCAGATCTTAAAATAACATTAAAAGCATGTAAAAGTATTACAGTATATAGCTTTAGCCATTTAATAACTAAAGCTTTTATGATTCATTTATATATTTTTTTCAATAAATACTTTACATAATATTAAATAGGATTTAAAAAGTACATAATTATTCATTATGCACTAGTTTTGCAATAACTTGTAATGCCTCTGCACATGTCTCAGAACTAATATTACTTATATTCCCATAAGTAAAATTATATTCATCATTTACCCAGTTTGCAAAATGTAAATCGAACTTGTTAGGATCAGCAGTAAAACCTACAGATGCCATTAACTTGTTTTTAAACATAATGCAAACTTGCTTTTCGAAAACACTTATGTATTCGATTTTGGGTTTGATAACTTCTAATTTAAAGTCATTAACAATACGTGAATGATTAGTTTGACATTCATTACCACAATATGCAATCATGATATATATATTATACCATTTTTAAAACAAAAATACAATATAATAATTATATAATTGTCTCAAAATTAAATGAAAATAATATTAAAATGTTATACCTTTAAAAACCTTATTTTGACATTTCTGCCATAATGATACTTGCCGCATTACTTACATTTAAAGATTCAACAGATTCATTCATTGGAATTACTATACTTTCATTAGAACAAGCTAAAACTTCATCAGATATACCGTTAGCTTCATTACCAATAATCAATATCCTCTTTATTGCATATTTAGTATCATAAATACTTTTTGCATTTATTAACGTAGATGCATATATTGTATAATCTTTTTTCTTGTCCATTAACCAATCATATCCATTATCTTCTAATAATATTATATTAATACTAAAAATATTACCCATCGTTGCTCTTAATACTTTTGAATTATATATATCTGCACAACCTTTATTTAGTACTACTGTTTTAAAATTAAATGCTAATGCACTTCTAATTATTGTTCCAACATTTCCCGGATCTTGAATATTATCCAAAAAAATAATACTATCTGTTAATTGTTTTTCTTCTTTATTAATTTCTAATATGGATAAGATACCTTGTGGATTTTTCGTATCTGAAATGCTTTCAAATACATTATCTGTTACATATATAACTATATCTTCATTTTTAGATATATATGAATCAATTACACCTGTATCAATCGAAATACTTTTTAACATATCATCACAAATAACTATTGATACAATTTTTTGATTAGATAATATAGCTTCTTCTAATATTTTTACACCTTCAATAATATATTGTTTTAATTCTATTCTATACTTTTTATCATTTAATTTTTTTATTTCTTTTATTTTATCATTACT
>Ga0265294_10005199_pt1 | contig 15950 bp, 25 predicted proteins | sample MunlanPumphouse3_FD_192504 | JGI IMG/M metagenome (GOLD analysis project Ga0265294, IMG submission 192504) | Groundwater microbial communities from a municipal landfill in Southern Ontario, Canada - Pumphouse #3 | ecosystem: Environmental > Aquatic > Deep subsurface > Groundwater | place...
TGTGTAGTTCATTTTTTTATATGTTTTATTATATTAAGTATAGCATACTTTTATTTATTTTGCAAGTCTTTGATAGTGTTTTCTAATAATTCTATTATTAGTTGATGAGTTTTTAGTACAACAGAAATTTGTTTAATACTTTCTTTAATTTTTTCAATTTCTTCTGCGTTTTTATCATTCATATTTTTGATTTATAATAGTTTATTTTATCAATAAAATCTTGTTCTGCCCACTTTTTCTTATTATCTAACATATCAAATATTTTATCAACTTCTTCCTGACCATATTTTTCAATCATTTTTCTATAAAACATTGCTCCGTAGCCGCCCAAGTTAATATTGCAAAAGTAACAACAACTGGCTAAATTTTTTTCGTAAAAACGCAATTCGTCGCCACATATTTTTGAAGGGAGAAAATGCCCGCAATGCCAACTTTTTCTATTTTTTATTTCTTTACCGCATACAAAACATTTCGGGCCATCTCTATTTTTAACATAAGAAGAGCATACTTTCCATAACTCTTTTTTAAGTTTTTTTAATCTTTTATTTTTGTTCATTTAAAAAATCTCTTATATCTTTTCCGTCTACATCTAAACCAGTAGAATCCCAACCTGCTACTTTTTCGGTTGCGAACAATTCTATGCGTGGCAAATCACCCATTAACTTTACAATTCTTTCTCTAACTTCTTCTGGTTTTCTTGAATGTTCTCTGCGATGAGCTAAAACAACTTGTTTAACATTTTTTTCAACTCTTTTAGGATGCCCTTTTTTTGCGAATAAACATAATTCTATATTGCCATTACTCCAATGGCCGAGTCCCGAATATAAAGAATCGTTTTTAGGGTTTTGCTTAACCCAACAAAACGCACAGCAAGTATATTTAAATCCCCATCTTTTTATAGTTTCTAATGCTTCCTCCAACTTAGGCATAGTCGCCCAAAAAAATAAACCACAATCTTTTTCTGCAATATTTTCTACTGGTAAAGAATAAATTTCTTCATCCGTCATTGTTTTATAAGTGATTCCTCCCATTCTTGGGTCATTGTTTTTTTCGTCACGATAACGCCAAGGAGGATCTGCGTATATAATATTATATTTTTTCATAATATTGTTTAAATTTTTTAATAAACTCACGATCTTCTTTTGTAAGTTTATAATTTTGTTCCATTAAATAATCGTATGTTTTTTTTAATAGTTGTTTTCTAACTTCAAATTGCGACAGTGTTCCATTTCCGATATGACATGAAAAATTATTTAACGGAATAGCATTTAGTGGAGAGTTAGAAACGCGACCTAATGCGTGATGTAGACAATTACTGTGATTTAATCCGCACCACCAGCATTTTTGATTCCAGAAGAAAAGTTCCTTTGTTTTATCTGTAAAATTATTTTTCATTTTTAATAGTCTAACAACAATAAAGAATCTTTTTTAACCTCGGTTATAAATGACAATTTTGTAACAAAAATAGGATTAGTCGGGTTTACGATGATATGAAATCCAGATTTTGTTTTGTAATGGTGAACTATTTCAACATCTAAATTTTCTATTTCATCTAACGCTTCGCTAATATTGTCGTCATTAAGCGTATCACAATCCAATAAAAAATAATTATCTTTTCTACTGCTTGGTTTCATTAAAGCACTTATCCACCTGTCTTTTATTCTTAAATAGAAATCGTTTTTATTAACTTCGTCATAATAGTCGGCTTCTAACTGGCATCTTTTGAACTCTCTTATTCCCTTGTTAATATCACGGCTATTTACACAAGAATAAAGGCGAAGTTTATCATTTTTACAATATTCTTTCATTTCTAATAAAAGTTTCGTTCCTTTTAGAAATTCTTCTTTATTGGTGGTAACTATTTTTTTATAAAAATCATTATCAGAACGAACAGCACCATCTTTTTTTCTTAAAACTAAAAGTTGTACACGGTATCCGTCCATAAAATTACCAAATGTATTTTCTATTTCTGATAATGTTTTCATAATAATTAGATTAAAACCAACTGTCTTTTCGTCAACTTCTTAGCTTCTCTTTGTTTCTTTTTTTCTTCTAACAAGAGTTTCTTTTCCTCTGCAATTTTCTTTTTTGCTTTTATTCTTTCTTCTTTTTCTATCGTTAAAATGTCGTGCTCACACCAATTTCCGTCCGGCCAAATAGCTTCTAAAATTCTTTGCATTGGTGCATAAATTTGAGTACACCAGTAATACTTTCTATCCCATACTCCTTTATATTCATCTAATACAACACCTTCTTTCTTTCCAGACCCATCTGTAATTATATACGAAATTAAAGTTCCCCAAGTATTCCTTCCAGCCTTCGTTTCCAACATCTTATTTTGTTTAATAAGTTTTTCGGCCAACAAAACGTGGATAGGTTTAGATTTATAATCAGCAATCGGTTTTGAAATTTTTATAGATATTGCTAAATCTTCTGGCAGGATTTCTTCATTCAAAACAAATTGTTTTAAATCAGTTATCCATTTTTTCATATAATTCTCATCTTTATCTTCTTTGAGAATTAAATTAAGCATTTCATTTATGTGACGGCGGGCAAATTCAATAGTTGTCTTTCTAACAGTTTCCAATCCTTTAATCATCACTTGGTCGGTTTCTTTTCTATCTAACATAATCAAATGCCCCGCGTATCTTTTTTTATCAACCATTGCGAATTTTCGGAATGTTTTTTCGTATTGAAGTAATTGAAAATATTCAATCGGCTTATATGTTTTTTTAATATATTTTTCAAGTTTCTCATTTACTTCTTCAATAATTTTAGATATATCTTTATCGTTTCCTATTGATAAAAATTGGGAATCTGTATCAGAATATAATACTTCGTACCCCATTTTGCTAACTATCGCTATGCTGGTACGATTTATATATTGACCAGTGGTAGTAATTGCTTCGGCAACAGCAGGATTAAAATATCTTGTCTTTTTATCTGCTAAAATTCCGTAGAGGCTGTTCGCCAGAATCTTGATTGCTTCTTGACTTGCTTTAAAATTCTTGTATTCTGGCGTTCCATCTTTTGCTTCTTTTTGTAATTTTTTATATTCTTTTCTTTCATCAAGCAATTTTTTCAATAAACCAGCTAAAAGGCTTGGCGATTTTTTTCTAAAAAATTGATTATTTGCGGTCTGAATATATTTTTTATCAGGATTATGTTTTTTGTTTTCTTTTTTAAGAAAATCATCCCATTCTTTAAAATCAACTTCTTCTATCTTTCGTTCTCCAAGCCATTCGTTAAATTCATTTTTACATTGTTCGGATATTTCCTTAACTAATGTATCTTCTCCTATGTTAAAAGTAATAATTGTTGATGGGTACAAACTACGAAAATCCCAAACTCTAACATTATCATATAACCCTAACTTTGGTGTCATTACAAAACCACCTCTAATTGAAATTTTCTCTTCCTCGTCATCTTCTACTACGTCTTCTTTATTTTTCCATTCAGGGCGGGATTTAAAATAAATATTTTCCTTTTTGGCGGCTCTTAGAATATAATTATCCAAAAGCTCGCTGACATAAAACTGATTTAAAAAAGTGCCAGTCCAAGAACATTCTTTAATCATTAAATCAACGATACCAAGTTTTTCATTTAACTTCTGTAATAAAATAGTATCTTGCTTATTATATTCTTCAAACTTTTCAGGGTTGTTTTTATATAAATCAATAATACTTTCAGTATGTGCTACTTTAGTTTGCCCTATAAAAAATTTACAAACATCATTTAAACTAAACCCTGCCAGTCCGATTGTCGTCATATTAGAACCATACATTCTAATCGCCTGTTGCATCATATCAATGTGCATAAATTGCTTCCAGAATATAGATTTATGCAAAGGAACATCACTTTTAGTTGTTATTTCAAGTTGTTCAATCCGGCTAACAATATATGGCATATCAAATAATTTTCCATTCCAAGAAGCCACGACATCATATTTTATAAACTCTTTAATAAGATTTTTAATTAACTCTGTTTCAGCGTTAGAATCTCCATAAGTTTCTAATCTTTGAAATTTAGTTTTCCCAGTGTTATCACAAATAGCCCACGATAATATCTGGTCACGCCCAATTGAAATGCCAGGGTTAGAGTCGTCAGTTTCAATATCAAAAAATCCAATTTTTAAATTATCTTCTATTTCAATGGAATTATCAACCATATATCTTTTAGTTAAAGATAGGTCGGATTCCCTAATATCTGATTTATAAGATTTTAATTTTTCCAATAAATACTTTACTTGATTAAAATACTTATCACCAATACAATATATTTTCAAAAACGGCGAGCAACTTTCTGTTGAAATAATAACATTCTTATCTTCATAAAACTTTAAAGTTTGTTTTACTTCGGGTCTATTTAATTCGTTTTCGTGTATATAAAAATACCAAGCAAAATCATTGATATGATGTATCTTTTTTTTACCTTCCGAATCACGATATAGTAAGTTTATTGTTGACTCGTTGTAATTGTTCCACGCAAATATCGGTTTTAATTTCTGCATTATGCTTGTTAATAATATCTAAAATAGTCGCACCATTTATAAAGTAATAGTATTTTTCTTTTCTTTTGGCATCTGTTTTCAAATTTTTGCGCCGAATAACTTTAACTTTATAAGTTTCATTATAATTATTTTCAATATCTTTATGTATCAATCTTTTTAAATATTCATAATTGGAATACCAGTTTAAAAATTTATAAGTTTGCCGAATTGAATAATCCTTAGTAGGACTCGGAACCGCAGAGTTTTCCATTTTGTTTAATAAAAATATTAAGGAGTATAAACCCACACCTGATAAGGCGATTTTTTAGTATATGAAACATAATATTCAGATTCTTCCATTGATAGTTCTTCTTTATCTTTTTCTGTGGCGATAAATACAAACCCTATTCCAACATTTTCAATAGACATTTCTTCAAGTTCTGAACATTCACCACGATCTTCTCGCACTAACTGACGAAATTTTCGATATGCTCCAATTTTAGTTTTACAATTTACCGCCATATCTCCTTCTTCTCCAAGATATTGCGGTTCTTTAAGTTCTTTCATTGCTTCTTGAATAGTCATATTATTTTTGTTCATTTTCCCAACTATTTAAAATTGAAATAGCAAAGGAAAGTCCTTTAATTGTTAATTCTTTACTTGACTGATTGGAATTAAGATAGCCGTTTTTTACGAGTTCAATTTTAAGGTTCTTTTTAAGTTCTTCTTTTGTTTTTCCTGATATATTTGATATATTAGATATTTTAGCATACATTTGTTTGTTTAGCCGTTGCCGTGTCAAATCGTCTGTTTCAGAACTTAACTTTTTTAAAGTTTCAACGTCGCCACGATAAACAACAATCAAAAGTGGGTCATTCATATTAAACTTTTGACCCATTGCAAGAACATTTTGTTTTTGTGTTTCGTCCGCCGCAAGCGTGATTTTATACGATTTAGATGATAAAACCGTATTTATTCCATAAAAAGTTCCAGTAAAAATGATTGCGTCCTCGTTATTGCTGTCCATAAATAGTTAAAATATCAAATAAAATAGCAAATATAAAACACCATTTACTAAACTTTCTTTTTTCAGAAAACAAAACTATCGTCAAATAAAACAAAGTTGTATAAGTCATATTTTTTTATTTATATTTAACTATATTTAATTATACTATGTTTTATTTTTAAATGTCAAGCTTATCTTTATGTGTTAGATGCCAGCCATCGCAACTATCACAATGATATAGTCTTAAACATCCATTTCCTTGCTTTTTAAGGATATTTAACGCTGTTTCTGCCCCTTTTTTATCATAAATATACTTCCCTTTACATTTTTGCCGAAACAGAATCTTCCTGTCTGTTTTTTTCACGTTTTTCGCCTTGCTTTCTTTGTTTTTCAGATTTCCCCCATTGTCTATCATTCCAGTTATCGGATAGGAAAATCGGGCAATTAGCACGGCGTTCTTTATTAGAAAGAAGTTTTCTGGCTAACTTGACCTTTTGTTTATGTGTGAATTTCATATTTTTATTTTTGCATAGGCAACGCCTTTCTCGTTGCACGTCGAAATTCGTTGTTACTTAGGCACGTCTGCCACACGTTATTTACGGATGGACACTTCTAATCCTACCGATTTCGACAAACTTGCTTATTTCAATCAGCAATGTTTGCGTCTATACTTTCGCCACTATGCAATTCGTTGTTTAGAACGGAGTGTCCTCGTCTTCTTCATCGGCGGGAACATCCTCTACTACTTCGGGAGTTTTAACTGTAGTTTCTTCTTTGTTTAATTCCACAGTCGGCACGTCATCTTGTTTTTGAATAGGTGTAGTAGCAACTTCAAGTTTAGATTTAAAATGTTCGGCAACTTCGTCCAATGTGCTAAGTTTAGGTGCTTTCTTTCCTACATACTGAATTGAAGCAAATTGAATTGCCAACTGATAAGCCAAGAAAGTATTGTTTTGCGGTTGCGTGGCAGGTTTTGAATAATTAGAATATCCTCCTGTTGCTTTCTTACTTTCAGAAATTGGTTTCTTTGCGTTCAAAAACTCACGCTTGCCGTCTTTACTAAATCCCTTAACAATTTCTTCAACATCATAACTTCCTCCTTCAACCCAACCTTCCGCCCACGTTCCAGCGGCTGAAATAGTCCTTCCTTTAACATCAACAATAGTTGTATTTGTGAACGGACCAGACGAACCTGGAATTACTTTTCTACCTACTAACTTTTTAACTGTAATTGTTTCCATTGTTTTTTTATTTATTTAGATTTAAAAACTCCTCGTAACGATGGCAATCGCAATACGGCGGATGCCATTTATTTGTTGGTCTATCAAATTCTCCTGCATTAATTTTGTCTAATGTATATTCAACTTCTTCCCAACAACACGCTAAATCTACTAATGTTGGTCGCTGGATAAGAACTTGATGATTTTGAGCACCGACCTTTGGTATCTTTTTTAACAATATAACATAAACAGTTTCTTCTGGCAAGTATTCAAATTCTGTGTAAAACCATAGATTATATAGCAGAGTTTGGATTTTAAATGCCAAGTCATCTTCTTTCCATTTGTTTTTAGCCGTTTTAAATTCTGCTATTCTTGGTAATTGTCCTTCTTTAACAATTATTTTGTTTCCAATTTTCTCTACGCCCGCCAGCCTGTCAATAATACCAAACATCGGCAAAGATGACATTTCTCCCGTTAAAGGATTCATTAACTTTCCTTTTACCCATACTTCCGATTCGCCGTCGTTTAAATTATAAAGATTGTTTAATGTCGGGTGGACTGTTAAATAATGTTTTAACATCGCCTTACCCATTTTTACATAATCATCATAATCTTTCTTTTCGTCGTCCATCATTTTCTCCTTATCAAATTTTTCTAAGAACATTTTCCAAATGTCTTTCTGGTCGTCTTTTCCTGATTTGTAATTATGATACATTCCTTCAAGAGCGAAATGGATAGCCGAACCGAATAAGAAGTGTATCTGCTTGGTAGGAATACGCAATTTGAGAATGTGTTTTAGAAAAAATAGGCGCGGACAATTGTGATAATCCAAAATTGCGGAAGGACTGAAGTGATTTAGCTTATTTTCCATTAAAATGTAGGTTGCCGCCGAGCAAGTTCTTTTTGATATAATTCTCTAAGATACTTGAGTTGCATATCGTTATATTTTTTAATTTTAATTCCGGCCTTTATTTTTCGTGAAAACTTTTTAAGTTCTTTTTCGTCTTTTGCGTTTAGCAATGCGTTAATTTCTTTTACAATAGCTTCAAACGCAGGCATCCCTGGCATCAAGTTTGGTTCTTTTTCTTTTGTAAATGCTTCTGCCTCATCTTCACAATAAATTGATGAATAAAGGTCTAAATGCTCCAATATAGCAATCATATGTGCCCTCTTTTCGCTCATCTTCCTCAAATAATCGCGACCCCTATATGGACAATTTAATCTATTGGCTTCGCCCGTTGCCGTCATTTTTCTTTCGCCGTGAATACATTCGTCTGGATTTTCTTTACTTGCTTTTGCTTTACATGTTATTGTGGCTCTAACAACATATTCTAAATCATTTCTATAATCTGGAATTATTTTATCAGATTCTTCTATTTCAAAATTTTTGGAGATTCCCGCTAAATTTGCAATATGTTTTAATGCTTTGTATGAAATGATATGTTTATCTTTTTTGGGCGAGAGCCAGCAATCTTCCTTGTCTACGACATCTCGAACATTTACAACCTTTCCATTTTTATCGAGGAAGGTCGCTGTGATTAATTCTTCAGTTTTTTCTTTTTTTGCCATATTTTTAATAATCATATTCACTAACTTCTGGCGGATTTAACAAAATGTATTTATCTTCGCAATTTCCAATTTTATTTTCTACTATTTTTAAATATATTTCTTTTCCTTCGTTTTGGGTTACTATTTGAACAACAACATCAGCTTCTTCTTTTTTTACATTTTCTGAATCTTGTATTGCATAAATTTTATAGTTCATATTATTTTAAAAATAGGCAGGTGGTCAAGGACAAGATACCCTCACCTCCTTTTGCTTTTCTTACCTATTTTTTTATTCTTCAAAATCATATTCAAAATTTAAAACCACATCTCTATCAAACATATTAAGCATAATATCACCAATATCTTCAATAGAGTCATAAGTGCCGACTTTCATAACTCTTCCTTCTCCTTTTTCTGCGATAGCGTAGAGGGCTATTTTTGGTTCGTTGTTAGTTTCTCCACATTTTTCATCACTGTCGTTTAAAACAATATCACGATTGTCGCCAAATCTATTTTTAATTACTTTCAATATTTTATAATCCCCTTCTTCTACTACTTCAATAGCAACATCTGCTTGCTGCATTTTTTCATTATCTATTTCGTCTTTATCGTCTTTTATATAAATATTCATATTTTTATTTATTATTTTTATTTCTCCTCCCCATTGTAAATTATCCCAATTATCTATCCATTTATTCTCATATTTATTATCTATGTTTTCTACTTTAAGCCCTGACTTATCCAAATATATTTTTATTACTTTTCCTTTTTTAAATACAGATCCATCACTATTATAAGATTCAATAACATCACCAATTTTAGCTATTTTTACATATTCCATTAATTTCATATTTTTTATGTTTATATATGTTATATAGCATACTTTAAAAAATAAATCAACATTAGTTTATAGAACACTTAATATGTTTTTCTTTCCCAACTAACAAAACCTGGTTTCTTTTCAAAAATTAAGAAGAAATACCTACCAAACCAGCGACGATCAGCAACGATATGTAACTTTGTAAGATAAAATCCTTTTTCTTTTAATTTTTCAAGACGAACAGGGGTTAAAAAATTAATAATCTTATGATTTATTAAAAACGCCATTCCTTTTGTGGATATATTACTAGAATGTTCAATCCATTGTGGAATTAAATTAGGATGTCTTCCTTTTTCATTTATTTCATTTCCTGCGAAAGGAGGATTTCCTATTGTCCACTGAATATTTTCATTCCAATCATTTAAAAAATCACAACCATCCTCTATTTCACACTCTAAACATTTAACAGGGCAATTTTTTTGCCAAATTTTATTTTTACCACTGCCAGCATCTAGTGCAACATCTCCTTCTTCAAATGGTATCAATTTTAATAAGTCTTTTACCATTTCTTCATTAGTATAATGAAAAGTTATATCGTGTTGTTTTGGTTTCATATGAATTTTTCTAAATATTTAATTTTATCAGGTTCAGTCGCCAATTTTTCTAAATGCTCTTCCCAATTTCTATAATCAATTATAGCAGCCATATCCCCCTTTATATAACGAATATCTTCGCACCAAAAACATTTAGCAAATTCTTTATTAAAAAGTAAATCATTAACAGAAAAAAATCGTTTTATTCCGCAACAGTCCGGCTCGCAATCAACATCTTCTCCTTCAATGGAATGAGTCGCCCAATCTGAAATAATACAAATTTCTTTTTCTGGTTCTTTTATTGGGTCAACTGGAATATCGTTTAAGTCGGTAAGATAAACATTTATTTCAATTTTAGGATTGCCCGCCAACCCTAAAAAGTTATTATCTATTGCTTTTTTTATAGCTTTTTTAAGAATTTCTTCGTTTTCCATATTTTATATCCATTTAATTATTGGCGAGCCAGTATATCCTCTTTCCCAAACATACCAAGCAAACGCCATTGTTGAAGCCCATTTTTTACCATTTTCATCTGTTGCTGATCCATTTCTTAATGGATTTATTCTTTTTTTAAAAACGTAAACAACTTTCAGTGGCGAATTTTCTAAAAAGGTTGCCCGCTTTTGTCCTTCCAATGCTTGTAATTTTCCAAATAATGCTACTTTATATTTTGCTTCTCTTATTGCTTTTTCTGCAAAATTTTGAAAAAATTCAAATGGCGGGTTGGTTACTAAATTATCATAAATAACATTGGGAGCAATTAAAAAATCAACACCCGTCGCGCCATATCCTCTATCATATAAATCAGAACTAATAGTTTTGTTATATTTTTTCAAAACTTTACTCATTTTTCCATCGCCACAAGCAGGTTCCCATATATTACCATTAAATTTTTCAACTTTCATCAATGCTTCAGTTGCTATTTCTGGTGTGGCATAAAAATCATTTTCAACTCGTCCTCTTTGAGGATTTCCGCCCGCTAATTTTCCTCCTTGTAAAATAATTTTTTTATTTGCTTCTTTTTCCATATTTTTATTTTATTAAAAAAAGATATTTTTGGCAACTTACATTCTATATTGTAACGATTACACCAACCATTTATATTGTATAGACAATTTTCTTTATTTGTGATATTACATTCATTGTTCATAAGACAATATTATATTTTCATTATAATCTTTTTTAAAATAAACACAACCTAATTGAAATCCAAATTGAGGAAACTCTTTTGGTGTGTCTAATAAAAATATCTCTTTTATTCCAAATCCTGAATTTTTCATATCTCTTAATCTTGCTTTATACCATATTGCATTTATTAACTGCAAAAAAACAATATTGTCTGCGACTTCAAAAGATTTGTTCATAAACGCGCGATATTGTGAATAAGGAGGATTTGTAATAATCCAATCCCATTTACCTGTTATTTCTAAAAAATCTTTTCCTTTGTCTATTTCTGCCCAATCCGCTTTCATTACCTTCAAAAAATTACCAGTTCCACAACATGGCTCTAATATTTTACCAAAAGGATTAAAATGTTTTACAATTTTTTCAGCAACATAAACAGGAGTCATTATTTTATCGTTTCCATTTTTTTGCGCTATCGGTCTTCCTTTTTTAATTTTCCCATTTTGCCCATTGTTCATATAATCTTTCTTTTACTATAGTTATATTTTCAATACCGCCGACCGTTTTTTGCATAAACATAGTAGGAATATAACAAAGAGATTCTTCATATCTAAAAGGACAAGTTGGCTGATATTTTAATGGTTCGCCGATTCTAAATCCTGTAACTTCGTTTTCTGGGCAAACACTATTAGTTATACCACGACAACCAATAAAATCTCTAATCATTGGTAAAACTTTAATCAATTCAAAATATAATTGACTTGCTAAACACCTCATTTCGTGAGAAGCTCTGGCGCACAAACGCAATGATAAAAAGTTTAATAAAGACCTTAAATTCATTGTTATATGGTATCGACCAGTCGCCGAACAAAATGGCAAAACATATCTTGCAATTTCTCGTGGACAACTTTTATCTGTTTCATTAAGTAAATCTTTATAAGAATCAAATGCTTCTTCGACTCCTCTCATAAAAATGCTTTTAACTAATTCATTATTTTCTTTTAAAATATGAAACGGCACGATTATTTCATAAACATCATCTTTTTCAACTTTTGAGTATCTTGTAGAAAAACCTGAATGAGAAATTCCTATACGATGTTCCAAAAACTCAGGAGCAACTCCTTTACTCATAACAACGTCAAATTTAATACATATATGTTCAGTCGCACTTAAATATTGATTGACCACTATCATTTTAAAAACTTTTTCATCTGAAACGGATTCTGGAACACCGCTTAGTCGTGCGGACTCAACAACCTCTTTCCAACATTCTGCGCCGCCCACGATTTTAAAATTACTAATTGTCGGTTTTACTTCTTTTATTATCATATAAATTTATAATATTCTACTTTAACAGTTTTTAAATCTTTTTCAGACCAATCCTCATTAAAATCTTTTAAATATTTTAATAAATCTTTACGCATAGCAACCGCCTTCAAACGCTTATTAGACCCATTATATTCTTTTATCCAACAAGGATTCCAATATTTATCCTTTTCCATTTTGACGATGTTTAAATAAAACGGCTCACCTAATGTTTCTAAAACTAACTTATTTAATGGTGATTTTTTTATAATTTTTTTCATAGAATTTGACATATTTCACTTTCAGGAAATAAATTATCATTTGATGATTTATTCTCTTCGTTCATATGTTTTATATATTTTTCTTCTACCCAAATACGCTCGCCGTCAAACAAATAAACTAAATATTTTGGATTCGGACTATTAACATCATCAACTTCTCTAATAATTCCTCTTAAATTAACATAAAAATCATTATTAACCACAACGACATCTTTATATTTAAATTTCATATTTTTTATTTTGTAATCTTATTTTTACCCAATCTTTTAAATACATAAAACGACCTATTTTTAATTTTTTCCACAACCAAAAAAATTTAAAAGACCAACAACATTCAAATATAAAATCTCGCCACGCTCTTTTAATAGAAGTTTCGGCTAACCAATTTCTATTATCTTTAATTTCAACGCCTGTCGCCGTTTCTTCTTGAATATTGAGATTGTTTTTATAATTCATCATCTTCTTTAATTTTTACGATTGGTTTAAAACCATCTTTTTTAATTTCCTTTTTAGATTCTTTTTTTGTTTTTTTTATATTTTCAAATTTAGAAGTGTCTGTTTCGGCTATTTCTTGAGTATCAACTCTTTCGTAAAATCTACCACATTCTTTTTCAAAAATAATCCTAAAATCAAGACCTCCTTCTCCCATTCTATTCTTTTCAATCGTAAGATACATATTATCTTCTTGAAAATTATCTTTTTTATTATTCCAAACAACCAAATAAATATCGGCTTGTTGATAAATTTCTGATGAATTTTTTGCATCATACATGGAGATGCGCGGACTTTTTCCTTGTGGTTTTCTAACGTGTGCAATCAAGAGAACTGGTATTTTTTTATCAACTGCCAAGTTTTTCAAAGACGTAATCGCCTGCCCGATGTTGTGAACAACATCTCTATTATCAACTACAATTTTTTGTAAATTATCAACAGCAATAAAATCTACTCCATAAGAATCAATAGTCGCTTCTGATAATTCTATAAGTTTCTTTATATTCATATCAGACTGCGGGCCGGAATAAAAATATAAAGGATATGAAGAAAATTGTTTTTTTATTTGATTCCATTTTTCAGGATCTTCTCGCAATCTATCCATACTAAGACCGGTTTCAATGCACATCATTCTTAAAATATAAAACATCAATTTTCCTTCAAGAAAAAAACACATACATTTTTTTCCATTTTTTAAAAAATCGTTAAGTATGTTTAAGCAAATTGTTGACTTTCCCACGCCTGACGTGCCAGATAAAATAATAAAATCTTCTTCCTTAAATCCATTTAAATAGCTATTAACTTTTGTAAAAGGAATCGGCATACCTGTAATCGAGCCGTCGTCGTCAAACCAAGCGTCCAAATCATTTACATAATCAGAAATACTGGAAATTGTACCAGGTTCCATTTTGTCGGCGGACAATAATAAATTAGTAAAGTCTTTACTTCCTGATTTGTGTGTTTGCAATAAATAATCATTAACATCCTTAACTGGCAATGTTACATATTTACATCGCAAAACTCCTAATTTTTCCGCCACTCTCTTCGCTCCCTTCCGACCTACGAGATCATTATCCAAACAAATATAAATTTCTTTAAATCCTTTAAAAAATTCTATCCAATGAATTGGAAAAGAAAGCCCGCCGAGCGTAATTCCGACTACGTTCCTAACGCCCATTTCGTACGCTGCGATACAATCAGTTTCCCCTTCCGTTATCACTATGGCTCTTTTTTTTCTATCAATACCGTCCATATTAAACAATAAACTCGGTTGCCCCGCCACGCTTCTAAAATCTTTATCAATAAAATTCTTAAATCTTAAATTCCAAACCACGCCGTCTTTAATCTGGGGAAATATAACAAAATTTTTATCAGCTCCCAATCTAAACTTTTTAATGGTTTCAATAGAAAATCCTCTGGTTTTAGTTAAATATTCAAAAGCTGGTTTGTTAAAAGTAGGGTCGTTTTCGTCTAATTGTTTTTCATATCCTTCCAAAAAACTTTTATCAATTTCTTGCTTGCCCGCAAAAATGTCATTTGTTGCTACAACATCATCTAATTTTCCTATTTGTGCTTTAAACTTAAAAAAGCTTTTATGAGCCGCCCCACATTTTTTACAATCATGTGCTCCTGTTTCCTTGTTCATATAAAAATGCCAAGTGTCATTTCCGCAGTATATACATTCTTTTAAATTAAAATGATCACTCGCGACCTCTCGGTATTCTATTTCTAATGAATCAAGAAATTCTTTAATGTTTAAATTATCGGACATTTTTATATATTTTTTAATCTTTCTTCTGATATTTTACAATATTCTAAATCTTTTTCAATGCCTATATAATTACGTTTCTCTAATTTAGCCGCCACACAAAAACTGCCACTCCCAGCGAAACAATCCAATATTATATCATTTTTATCAGTGTATGTTTTTATTAAGTATTGACCAATTTCAACAGGTTTTTGTGTTGGATGAACCGAAACAGAAGGATGTGGTTTTTTAAAATTTAAAATAGAAGAAGGATATTTTTTAGTTTCCCCAGCACGTTTGTCTTCTGTTATTTCAAATTTTCCATAATTTTGATTTTTAATTTCTTTGTTTTTATAAGATTTTCCTTTTGAATGTAATGGTTCGCCAATTGAAAATTGAGGATTATATTTTGGGTTACCAAAAATAAGTATTATTTCGTGTTGTCTTAATGGCATCCTTTTAGCATTTAAAAAACCAGTTTTTAATTCTTTATTCCAAATTAAATCATATCTATAAAATTTTTTATATTTTGTTATTAATTCCGAAGTATAAGGATTTTGAGAAAATAAAATAACAGATTTTCCAACTCTAAACAATTCATCCAAATTAACTTTTATATCTTTTTTGTTTGTTGTTAACCCATATGGCGGGTCTGTTAAAATTAAATCAATACTGTTATCATCAAAAGTTCTTAAAACATCAATACAACTACCACAAATTATTTTATTAATTGGTAAATCCATATTTTTTAAAATTATACTTTTTTAGTCTTTCTTCTGATATTTTACAATAATTCTCATCTTTTTCAATGCCTATATAATTAAACCCTTCGAGTTTAGCCGCCAAGAGCGTACTAGAACTTCCCGCAAAACAATCTAATATAATTCCATTAGGAGGTGTAATCGCCTTACAAAGGTATTGCATTAATTCTACTGGCTTTTCGTTTGGGTGCTTTAATTTATCTGGTGTAATTCTTTGAAACTCTAATAAACTATGCGGTCTTTTATTAGGAAATTTAAAATTGCCTTTTGTTGCAAAAATAATATTTTCGTGTTGCGGTGCGAAGTCACCAAACAAATCTCCCATTCCGTGAATTTTTTTATTCCAAATTATTTGTGCTTTATCTTTAAATCCGGCAACTCTCATCGCAATTCTAAATATTTCTTCAGTATCATAACGAGTAAAACATAACATTGCCCTATTTTCTTTTAAAACTCTAAATGCTTCCGCTAGCCACCAAATATAAGGAGATTTGTCATTTGCAATTTTAGGTTTCCATTTGGATTTATCAGTCCGCCTGGCGGACTGGAAATTTATACCATAG
>Ga0265294_10005201_pt1 | contig 15943 bp, 17 predicted proteins | sample MunlanPumphouse3_FD_192504 | JGI IMG/M metagenome (GOLD analysis project Ga0265294, IMG submission 192504) | Groundwater microbial communities from a municipal landfill in Southern Ontario, Canada - Pumphouse #3 | ecosystem: Environmental > Aquatic > Deep subsurface > Groundwater | place...
TGCGGTTAATCTCCTCCTGGTCCTCGAAGATGCCGACCGAAGAGAAGGACCGGCCCCACTTCTCGAACTGCAGGATGTTGATCGTCGCGTCGCGGACCCGGTCGTCGTTCGAGAGTGCAAAGATGTAGACCGGCCTCTGCATGCCGTTGATCCTGCAGTCAACGATGTATTTCCCTTCCGGATCGTGCTCGGGATCGTGCCAGTCAAACTCCCTGCGCTCCTCGGGAACAGTCTCCTCGATGAGCGCACGGAGGTCCTCCAGGAACGTGGAATAGACCCGTGATCTCGACAAATAGGTACGATCTGATAGCTTGATCAGCGCCTGGGTGAAACTCCAGAGGGCATCCCCGAACCGGTCGCCCGCGATACGGATAGCGAGTTCACCATGGTTGTTCTCCAGCCCGAACCTGGATATGACGCTCGCTATCACCTTCTGTCGGGTTCCCCGCTCTAACTCCCTTGCGTCAATCGAGTAGGTCAGGTGCATGAGGGTATGCCCCTCATCCGTCAGCGTCCAGTTGCCATCCTCATTCTTCAGGACGATTGCGAGGTTATCTCCATCGTCAAAGGCAAACGGCGTGAAGACCCGGTACCGGTTGATGCCCTCCGGGCGGAGACGGATCTGGCTGCAGACCTTCTCCCTGAACTCCTCTTCGATTGCCTCGATTGCCATTGGTTATATCCACCAGTGTGTAAGATCCCTCGTGTCTACAGACGAACCTTCGAATCCGCAGTCGTTGAGCATACTCCTTAACTTAATAGGCGAGAAGTCCCCTGCGCAAGCTGGGGGATGAGAGCCGTCCTCGTGCCAACCGGAATCTTTATAGTTACCCCTGCCACATAGCAACTATGGACTACCGGCTTGACAAGGGGGCGCATTCGGTCTACGCCCTGCACTACCACTTGGTACAGTGTGTCAAGTACCGGAGAAAGGTCTTTGTCGATGACCGGTATGTGGATCTCCTGAAGACCAAGATCCACAGTATATCCGAGACCTTCGGGGTTGAGGTCACCAACATCGAGTGCAGCACGGACCACTTCCACATGCTGTTCAAAGCCGGTCCCACCTTGGATCTCCCGAAGTACATCAACGCCCTCAAGACCATCACCTCCCGGGAGATCCGGCGGAACTTCCCGGAAGTCAAGCAGGTGCTCTGGCGCGATGCGTTCTGGTCGAGATCCTATTTCCTTGCCACGACTGGGCAGGTAACCCTTGACATCCTGACAAAGTATGTAGACAGTCAGGCGGAGGAACGGTATGCAGTTGACCCGGAAGATTAGGATCTATCCTACTGCGGAGCAGGAAGCCGTCCTGTGGGAGTTATCCGAGATCAACCGGAAACTGTACAACCGGGCCCTCAACGAGCGGCGGGAAGCCTATGCTGCCGGGGTCACGGGGGTCAACTACATCAAACAGCAGAACGACCTCCCCGGGTTGAAGCAAGAGTGGCCCGAGTTACGGTTCGTCAACGCCAAAGTATTGCAGATGACGCTCAAGACCCTTGATGCCAACTACAAGTCATTCTTCGAGCTCCGCAAGAACGGCGACGAAGACGCCAACCCGCCGGGCTTCAAGGGACGACACTACTTCACCACCATGAAGCACAACCAGTCCGGGTTCAAGGTCACCAACGATGCGATCCGGCTGTCGCACAACCTCCCCGATCAGGGAGAACTGTCCTTCCCGATCCCCGAGCGGGAGTTCGGGGTGGTCAAACAGGTCGAGGTGTTTCGGGACTGCAACGGAAAATGGTACCTCGCCGTGGTCGAAGAAGTCATCCCCCTGACCCCCGTCGAGAACGGGCAGTATCAGGCCTGGGATCTCGGGGTGATCAAGCAGACGGCGGTCAACAGCCAGGGTAAGTTCATCGAGGTGCAGAACAGCCGACCGGATCGGTACTGGAACCCGAAGATCGAGGCCGTGCAGTCCCAGAGGGACCACTGCAGGAAGAAGAGCAAAGACCAGAAGCCAAGCAGGCGGTGGAGACGTTACAACGCCGTCAAGCGGAAGATGGAACGGAAGCGGAGCAACCAGCTCAACGACTTCCAGCACAAACAGAGTAAAAAACTCGTCGAGAACACCAAAGCCGGCACGATCATCATCGGGGATCTCTCTGTGAAGAAGATGCCGAAGTCCAAGTCGGCAACGAGGCAGATGAACAGGTCTACGCAAGGAACCGGATACCTTGCGCGGTTTGCCGGATTTCTGACCTACAAGGCGATCCTTGCAGGTAAACAGGTAATAGAGATCGGCGAAGAGTACACGAGCAAGACGTGCTACTGCTGTGGGAAGATCCACGCAGAGATGACCGTTCGAGACCGTGTTATGCATTGTGATTGTGGTACCGTGCTCGACCGCGACAGGAACGCCGCGATCAACATCATGCTCCGATACCTATCACAGAATGCCCTGTGGACGGGCTACCGGGAGTTCACCGGTAATCTGCGACAAACAGGTCTGAGGGTCCCCGCGATCCCCAGGCACTCGCAGGAAGCCCCCTGCGCAAGCGGGGGGTAGTTCACTGGTTCTACGATCGTCGGGAAAAGAGAGAACTATTTCTATAACCGCTTTTTGTGACTTGCAGAGGCGTGGAGCCACTCGCATCCTCCAGATCTACCGATAAAACGCTCATGAACCGTAGCAAGAGACCAAAGCAACGAAAACCAGGGTGCTGGATCCGGATAGGCGCAGGGCCCACTATCAGGGGCAGGAGATGAGAGCCAGCCCAGTTCGCTCCGGCAGTTGATCACGCCCGGCCAGGGCTTTCCCCTGGGTATCCCCACGCACTGCCCCCGCGCCCTCGCGGGCAGTTGGTGATCGGCCCTCACAACCACAAAATAAGGTGAAATAGACCACTACCCGGCGAGCCGGTTCCATTCTTCACGGGATATGCCTGCCTGCCGGAGGATGCGCACGAGCAGGTCGACACTGATCTCTGACCTGTGTGGGTTTGGGATTGTCAGAACGAGGTCCCCTTTCACCATGAATGGGTGTTTGCCTCCCTGGTATGGTCCCTCAAAACCCAGAGCCTGAAGGTTCTTCACAAGTTGGCTCCATGTGACGGGTCTGATCCTATGCTCCGGCACCCGTATCCACCCTGACGATCTCTCCCACCGTGCGGCCGGCGACCGGAGGTATCGGGAGGCCGCGCCGGAGCCGTATGATCAACCATTCGTCGATGACGTCGGCAAGGTTTCTCCTGCACTCTTCCAGCGTCCTGCCGGTTGCAAAGACCCCGGGAAGTCCCGGAACCTCTCCGTAATACGGTTCGGTATCCTCGATGATTTCGTAGTTGGCGTGTTCGAGTGCCGCGTTGATATACTCAAGGATCATGGCACATTTCTATGGGATTGGCCCCGCATATAGCGTTTCGCTTTCCCTGGTCAAGCGGGATCGTGACTGCTACTATTATGTTTTACCCGATATAATTCAATTCTTCCCGGCTCTTGGCCTCTTCGGCCTCCCGGATCTTCTCGATCGCCTGCTCCATATCCTCCGCACGCTCCTGCAGGGAGGTATGGTCGACCTCGATCCCGAGCAGGCCGCAGAGGACCCCAAGAAGACTGTCGGCGCTCTTCGGGTCGACGATATACCCGCTCGTCTCACCCATCAGGCAGATCCCCTCGATCCCCCGCACCTCACCAAGACCAAGCAGGAGTCCCGACGCCCCCACGATCACCCCGCCCGTCCCGGCGTTCTCAAACGACCCCCCGGCCGCCTCCACCTCAGGCCGGAGCTGCTCCATATTGACCGCCGAAAGAACCCTCGGGTTCTCGACCAGGTGGCCGACGCCGTAGCCCCCGAGCGCATAAATCCGCTGGACACCCAGGTCTTCGGCGATATCCAGGTAACTCTCGGTCAGGATATAGTGCCCCTCTGCCGAGGTGCTCTGGAAATCCCCCACGAGAAAGAGGATCGCCTTCCCGTCCTTCTCACAGCGGTAGATCTCGTTGCAGACGAGCTGGGTGACGCCCCGCTCGTCAACGACCACCTGCGGCGGGAAATGGAGCGAGTAGATCTCCGCTATCAGCTCGCCCCCAAGCTCGTCGATAAGGTGGTCGGCGACCAGTTTCCCCACATGCCCGATGCCGGGCAGCCCCTCGATCAGGACCGGTGCCTCGATACCATCTTCCCGAAAAAAGTTCACGGTGACGTTGTCCATCTGCGTACCACCCTCCTGTAACTTCCGTATCTATCCTCTGGCGAAAAACGTGCCGGATGAGCCGGCCGTGTCGGCCGGCCGCAGACCGGGCAGACCAAAGAGAGCGTGTATCGCCGGTCCTGCGGGCAACTGCGGATGCGGTTGCTCATGCTCTCTTATCCGGCCTTCTGCTTCCGGATAAATTTGCCGGACCCGCCCGCCCGCTCAACCACGCCGACAGCGGCATTCGCCGCCTTCTCGATAGCCTTCTCAGCCAACTTATAGTCGGGCGCGGTCACTTTTATCCGGTATTTCGGGGCCCCGATGTAGATCAGGTCGATCTCGACATCCTCGATCTTCGGCTGCGCACTCCGGAGCGCCCGCCTGATCACGTTGACCCCGTCGGGGCGGGGCGACATCAGAACAAGATGCCCCGTGATCGTCACCCGGGGAACCTTCACGTTATCATGCGCGATGGTGATGAGCGACTCCCTGATCCGCTCATCGAGTTTCAGCCGCTCCGCCGCCTCACCGCCGGTGGTGACGATATCCTCGAACGCCGGGTAGAGCAGACCGTATTCATGGTATATGGCCTCATCAATGACCCCCCGGTCCACTCCCGTCGCCTCGGCGGCGAACCCGACCCACTTGGTGGCCTTCTGCTCGTTCTTCCACTCGTGGATCTTCTCGCGCCGCTGGTGTTCGTTAACGTCTTTAAGCGAGAGATCAATGTGGCCACGGCTCGGGTCGACATTCAGGACTTTGCAGACGACCTTCTGTCCTTCGCGTATGTAGTCCCGGATATACTTAATCCAGCCCCGTGCTATCTCGGATATCGGTATGAGCCCTCTTCGCCCGTTGTACTCATCCAGGGTCACGAACGCCGCAAAATCCTTGACGTCCGCGACCGTGCAGACAACGAGTTCTCCGTCCTCGGGCCACTCTCTCTCATGCATACAATAATCACTCAAGTACTGCCAGTATCTCAGCCTTTATATCAGCTTTCCCGCCGCGGGGCTCTGCGAGGAGACGCCCGCAGACACTGCATTCCACAACGGTACTTGCCTTCTCAAAGACTATCTGTTCATTCTCACAGTCGGGGCACTTAACCTTCAGGAAAGCGCTCCTATTCTCTCTGTTCAGCCGGACCATAATAACCTCACTCCGTCAGTTCAAATTTACCAGCCCGGAATCCCGGCCGGAGATGTGCCTTCCCGCAGACCGTGCACCGGTATCTCACGTTGATCTTCTTCGTCGGCTTGTCGCCGCCGGGCACCTTGCTGAACTTGCCCATGTTGCCCACGGTGCTCCTGCGCGCCTTCTGGCGGTCGATCCAGTTGAAGTGGCGTACCCGGCCCCTCTTCACCCTCACGACCTCATGAACCTGGTGGTTCCTGCAGAATGGGCAGTACGTCCTGAATTTTGATGGCATCTTCATGATAATAGCCTCTATTCGAGTACCTATATTACTTGTTAAGCCTGATATTTAAGGCTATGTCGCGCTCGCAGAGCACATCTGCATTGTTTTCCGGCAGGGTGACGATATCCCCCTGCTTCAACGCATAGACCCTCCCGTCCACCCCCATGAACGACTCCATATCAGAGCGGATGTACACAAGGGCGTAGGGAGACGTGATGGGGCGGGGAGCAGCGGCGGCCGGCTCCGGCCCGGCAGCGGTCTCGACCGGCTCGTCGATCGAATCCACGGCCGCAGCACCGGCGCCGCCGAAAGGATACTCCTCCCCGTGGACGAGCGCTTCCCGGCAGCCCTCGATGGCGTCGATGACCTGCGCGTACATCGCCCGCTCCGCCGGGAGCATCTTCTTGGCCTCCTCCCTGTCGAAGTACTGCCCCTCGATCTGCTGGAACGCAAGATCGAGGATCTGCCGGGTCCGGAGCGAGAAGATCTCCTGCACGGTATCGGTGATGCTCCCGATCTCCTCGATGACCAGGCTCCCCGCCCGGCTCTCGAGCGGGTTTTCAAGGCCGTAGTAGTCGGCCTTGAGTTTCTCGATATACTCCCGGGCATCCTCGTAGAGACCGGGCTCGATATAGGAGAGCCTGCCCGTGTGGTGCATATCAAGCAGCGTCTGCCGCAGTTTCTCCAGGAAGTCGCCGGCCACGCCTCATGCACCCCCTGCGATCTCTGCTACGTTGCGGCAGCAGAGGAAGACCGCAAGCGCCTCGGGCACGCTCACGGTCCCGGCTTTGAGCGCGTAGGTATTCCCAAGCAGTGAGGTGGTGAAGTCCATCTTCAGGTCCACCCGCACCTCCCGCTCATCGAAGACCACCGCATCGACGAGCGGGTCGAAGTCGGCGAAATCCCTGATATCAAGCGGCACCACCCGCATACCGCTGCCGCCGTGCAGCGACCCCGGCGCCCGGATCAGGCGCTTGATATCGGTCGTGACCGGTTCGTCGGCACGCGCCCCCGCGTCCCTGACCCGCTCCTCAAATCCGGGCGAGGCCATGATCGCCCGGACGACCCGGTTCTGCAGGAGCGTGCCGGGGCTCTTCGTACGGAGGGTATCGAGGCCCAGAAGGAACTCCTGGCCCGCCCGCTTGCCGATCCCGTCAAGCTCCCCGACATACGCCGTCGCCTCTGCCGGGTCAAGACCCGCAAGCCAGGCGAGGTGGTCGCGGAGGGCGCCCGCGTAGCGCCGCCGCCACCCGGTGGGGGGAGCGCGGGGAGCGAGCACCACGGCCGGGTCAATCCCAATACCGCAGACGTAATCGATGATCTCGCGCCGTTCCGGGCTCCCCCAGCCCCGGACAGCGATGTCGGTAACATGGACGTGGTAGCCACGGCCCCCCGAGAAGGCGATCCTGATGTGGTTTTTGGAGAACCCGAGTTCTTCGATCAGCATCCCGAGCAGTTTTTCGGTCTCCTCCTTGACCCGCGCAAGCATCATCGCGTAGGGGCCGCGGACGATCTGGTCGGCGTCAAGGTCGAAGATCAGGTCGGCGCCGGCCCAGTGCTTCTCGCTCATCGTCGGCGCCGACGGTGTCTGGTAGTAGGCGGTCGAGTAGTAGACATGGGCGGGCACCAGGTTCTTCACGTAGGCCTCGAGTTCCTGCGGGTCCATAAACGCCATGTGCCGCCGCATCCTGACGTCGGATGTGGTATCAAAGAAGACAAAACCCCATTCGCGCTGCTCAAGGGAGGACGGAACGATGAGATTCTGCCTCCGGTAGTACTCCATGAACCTCTGCTTCACAAACTCGAGCGTCGCGGGCTTCATACAACTGTCTTGATCATATATGGCCCCACTCGTTCATATCCCTGTTTCCTGTAGTAGGGCCGCACCCCGACACCGCTCATCACCGCGAGCCGCGCAAAGCCCTGGTCACGGGCCTCCTCCTCGGCGCAGGAGAGGAGCCGGGCGCCGAAACTGCGGTGCTGCCACTCGTCCCCCTCCGCCGGGGTGCTGAGGGGGACCACGCTCCCGTAGACATGGAGCTCGCGCAGGAGCGCCGCACCGGAAAGTTCCTCGCGGAAGGGGCGGTGCGGGAACCGGAGCCGGGCAAACCCGACGAGGGCATCCTCAGAGCCCGCCTGGATGAACCGCTCCTCCCCGCCGCATGACGCGTAGGCATACGTCGAGACTGCCACCTCCTCCGGCGCGGGCGTCCTGCCGACCTCCCGGCACCTGATGCACCGGCACCGCAGCCCCTGCTCACAGAGACGGTCCCCGGCAAGCTGCCGGAAGTTGCTGTGCCGGGAACCGGCGACGATCAGTTTCGCCGGGATGTCACGCTGGATGCGCTGGAGACGGACGTACTCGGGGAGAAGCGATTTTCCATAGGCGACAAGGTCGATCAGTTCGTCCTCGGAGTAGGGGTGGTAGTCGCCCCGCTCCCAGAGGGCCTCGATCTCAGAGCCCGGCGTCACCAGGGTCGGGTAGATCTTCAGAAAGTCGGGACGGAACCGGGGATCGGCGAAGAGTTCCCGGAACATCCTCCGGTCGTCCTCCATGCTCGCCCCGGGGAGGTTTGGCATCATATGGAACCCGACCTTCAGCCCGGCGTCGCGGAGGAGGCAGTTCGCCTCGACCGATTCCGCGACCCCGTGACCCCTTCGGTTGTAGTCGAGGATCCGGTCGTCCAGGTGCTGGACGCCGAGTTCCACCTTGGTCACCCCCATCCCGAGCATCCGGTTGATGTGCTCCTCCCGGCACCAGTCCGGCCTCGTCTCGAACGTGATCGCGACGCACCTGACCCCCGACGACTCGTTCGCGGCAAAGATTGCGTCAAGGTCCGGCTTTGCCGCCGGGACCCCGGCCCCGGGGTAGTCGTTCATCGCCTGCACCGCGGCCCCGACGAACCACTCCTGGTACTCGACCGGTCGGGCGGTCATCGTCCCGCCCATCACGATCATCTCCGTCTTGTCGACGTGGTGGCCGAGCGCCTCAAACTGCCCGAGCCGTGCCTGCACCTGGTCGTAGGGGTCGAACGCGTGCTCCCGGGCCCGGAGCGCCGCCGGTTCCTCGCCCGTGTAACTCTGGGGGGAGGCGAACGGGTGCTCCGGCCCGCCCGGGCAGGGCAGGCATTTCCCGTGAGGACAGGGGTGGGGTGAGGTCATCACCGCGACAGGCGCCACACCGGAGAGCGTCCGGGTGGGTTTCACGAGGAGGAGCGGGCGGAGGAGCTCGCGCTCCTCCGGGGCGGCTGCGGCGAGAATCGCGGAGTTTTTGGGCATATCGGCGCTGTATTCCCGGCAGACCGCAAGCTTGATCCGCTGGATGTCAGGGTCGGGCCCCGTAGAAAAGATGCGGGAGATGATCTCCCGGAGTATCCCGGTATCGTTCATCATTTAGTGTTCGGTCATAACCCCTTCGGAACGAACATCATGCTGGTGCCCGATGTAGGGGTTATGGTGGGATCTGATATGCTGGACGACCTCGCCCCCGAGGGTCAGAATAGCTTTTTTATGCGAGATCTTATTCTTATGGATATGGACCGGTGAGATGTGGAGAGCATTATACTGGTCGGTCGGGACCTCCTCCCCGGTGGTTCCTTCATAATACTTTTTAATGTGGACTAACAGCATGTGTAGATGGAGCAGCTCTTCTTTTTGCACGATATCACCTTTTCCTCGAAGAATACTACTGTCCGCGGGTAAATATATTTTATTGGTGATCTTTTTATATGAATGAGATGCGGGCGGTCGGAGCGTTTATCGGGCTTGCAATCGGGGATGCTATGGGCGCGCCCCTGGAAGGCCTTCCGCCGCGTTCGATTGCCGTAACGGAGATGCTGGGCGGCGGGATTCACAACACCCTCCCGGGGCAGTACACCGACGATACCCTGCAGGCGTCAGCCCTCGCCGGGACCCTCATCCAGTGCCGGGGATTTGATCCCGAAGACTTCGCAGGGCGCCTGGTCCGGGTATACCGGGCCCATCCCGAGTTCTTCGGGCCGACGTCCCGGGCCGTCCTCGATCTCATCGAGAGCGGTCTCGGCCCCGAGGCTGCCGCGGCCAGGGTGCATGAGGCACGTGGAGGGAGCCGGAGCAACGGGAGTGTCATGCGCGGGATCCCGGTCGGCATATTCTACCCCCCGGAGGAGGTACGGGCGGCAAGCCTTGCCGCGTCCCGCGTCACGCACTTTGACCCGACGGCCGGTGAGGGGTCTGCGTTCGTCAACCGGATGGTCAGCGGGATGTGCCGGGGAGAGGAGGCGGATGCAGCGTTCGAGGAGGCCCTCGCCGCGTGCAGGGATGCGGAACTAAAGGATCTGCTCGGGGACTACCGGGCCTACCCGCCCGAGCCCTCGCTCGACGCCGTTCTCTGCACCCACTGCGCCGTCAGGGTCTTTCTGGAGGCATCATCGTTCCGGGAAGCCGTGATTGCGGCGGTCAACCTCGGGGGCGACGCCGATACCATCGGCGCCATCACCGGCGGCCTCGCCGGGGCACGCTGGGGGCATGAGGCAATCCCGGAGTCATGGTTATCGGCGCTCCAGGACCGGGAAGAACTCATCGATCTCGCTCGAAGGCTCTGGTCGGCGAGCAGGGTGTAGTGGCGCAGTGCGCCCAAATTTTCCCCTGAAAATCGCGCAGGTTTGGCGAGTAGGGCGTTTCAGGGAGTTAGCTCATCAGGCCCGGGGCGCAGATTCCCCACGGGTATCGCCTCTGCGGGGAGAGGGACATCCCATACGCACTAACGTTCGGTATGGAGACTCGTGAAGATACCGTCCAATTCTGTAGATGGAAGTCGGTTTCGGGTATTATTGACCGGTCTGTGGTCAATCGTCCACCTCCTCGGAAAACGGTTTTGATCCTTGTTGGGAGACAATCAGCGAGAGCCGACCGGTTCGCACCAGAAGTTCATCGTGCCCGGGCAGGGTTTGCCCCTGGGATAAGCCCGGGCACCGCCCCCGCCCCCGGGAGGGGGCGGGGGAGGAGCGCGCAGCGCGGGCGGGGTGGGGGCTACGAGGAGGGATACTACGAGTTCCGCCGCCTGCGGGGAGGGGGTTACAGGCGTATGGCAATCCGTAGAAATTGAGTCTGGACGCTGAAGACACGAGGCAGAGACAGGGGAGGGGGCTCGCCCCCTCCCCGTCAGCCCCACCCCCATGGCGATAGCCACCACGGTCCACTGCACGGGGAGAGCCTGGGGATACTCCGCGTTCACCACTCACGCTGAGGTGGGTGGGGATGATCACCAGAACCGGTACAGGGGTTCAACAGGGCTTGAACCTCGCCGATAGCCAACCCAGAACGCAGTGCACCATGTGGTAAGTTCGCGCCAATGGGGGCTTGCCCCCCCGTCAGCCCCACCCCGGACGCGATACCTAGTGAAAAGCCGTGAATGGGAGTTGCGACCGGCGAGAGATCGAGCATCGCTAGATACTCAGGCCACCACGGTCCACTGCCCGGGAACAAACTGGCCTCTCGCGGCTTCGCGCAAGGTGGCGTTCACTCCCACAGACCAGGACCCGCAAAAGAAGACGGCCCGGTGCAGCAGCCTCAGACGGGCCGGAGTTCCACCAGTTTCAGGGACCGGCCCCGCTCGCAGGGCTCGGGGGCGTTGCCGAGGACCTCCCCGACGACGTACTTCTCCCCCTCGATGATGCCGTCGGGGCGGCAGAGCCGGTAACTCCGGCAGCCAGTCTTCGGACAGGAGAACTCGTAACTGATCCTTGAGTTCGCGATCGCCATATCAGCGCCGATCAGCGCGACGACCGGCGCCTCCACGACATCGACCGCGACCACCGCCTCGTGGTGGACCGGGCAGTCGTGCCTAGTGTTCGAACGGACGGTCACGACCCGGTACTTCTTCCCGGGCTGCAGGTTATGGCAGACCTTGCGCACCTTGCAGTCCTCGCACTCGGGGCAGACGCTGCCCTCGTAGACAAAATCCAGTCCCGGTTTTGCGAGCGCAACCCCGACCAGCGTCACCTTCGTCTTCTGTTTTGCCATTCCTCACTCACTCCCGGTAGAGCATCTTCACAAGGTCCCACGCCGATTCCCGGGTCAGCCCCATATCCAGTATCGTGAACCGTTCCGGCCGGATTGTCCGGGCGGCAAGCAGCGCCTCGACAGCAGTCTCGTCGTCGACCCCGATCTCTGCGGGGGTGGTCGGTGCGCCGATCGTTCGCAGGGAGTCGCGGATCCCCCGCCAGTCCCCGCCGTGGAGGTACATCGTTATGATGGCCCCGATACCGCATTTCTCCCCGTGGAGACCTTTGCCGGGCGCGAGCCGGTCCAGCGCGTGGGAGAACTTGTGCTCGCCGCCGCTCGCGGGCCGGGACGACCCCGCGATGCTCATTGCAACCCCTGAGGAGACCAGCGCTTTCGTCACGAGCCAGGCGCTCTCCTCGGAGTGCGGTTTGATGAGGTCGGCGTTCTTAAAGAGGATCTCGGCGGTCATCCGGGAGAGCGTCAGCGCGTACTCGGAGAGCGGTTCGCCCCTGAGCCGGTGGGAGAGCTCCCAGTCGAGGATCGCGGTATGGTTTGCGATGATATCCGCACACCCGGACGCGAGCAGCCGGTGGGGTGCCGACGCGATGATGGCGGTATCGGCGACGACCGCAATGGGCGGCTCGGCGGCAAGCGAGACGTTCCCCTCGGGTGTCGGGACCGAGGCCCGTGACGAGGCGATACCGTCGTGCGACGCGGCGGTAGGGACGCTGATGAAGTGGCGGTCGGTGTTGTAGGAGGCGATCTTTGCGGTATCGATGACCCGGCCGCCGCCGACGCCGATGACGAACCCGGCCCCTGCCGCCGCCGCTTCGGCCTTCCTGATCGTCTCGAGGGGATCGCCGGCGGCGGCTGAAAACGTCGTAACCTCGTAAGAGCCGGCGAGAAGCGCCTCGACCCGTTTCCCGGCCACGTCCCGCGTCTGCTCTCCCGATATGATGAGCACAGCATCGCCGAGATCAAGGTCTTCGCAGACGGCCGGAACCTGCCCGATGACATCGTGACCGATGACGACGTCGCGGGGGAGCTGCATCCATTTGGACTTATCGAAGACCTTTGTTCTGAGTAAGTTTATGCCGCCTGCGCTCATTGAGATCAGTAATGATTAGGGAGTTCCTCTACAAATACTACATCGATCCCATTCGTTACGGCCAGGCGTATACACTCGTCGATACGCTGACCTACGCCCTGATACTCATCGCAGCGGTCTATATTGTCTACCGGGGCCTCCGGCGGTATAAGATTGCTGTCGACGACGAACTGGTGCTTGCGACCCTGCCCTTCGTCGTCCTCGGCGGGCTGCTGCGGGTCGTCGAGGATACCGGTATGATCACATCGGACTTCCGGTTCCTCCTGATCACCCCCCTGATCTTCTTTACGGTCTTTGTAGTCGCGGCAATAGCCCTCTTCGCCGGAAAACTCGCAGAGAACGCGGGGCTCGTCGCCAGGTACAGCCGCGTCTACGGGGGCGTCGGCATCGTCGCCTGCCTTCTTTCCACCGCGGCGCTCGTCTGGTTCGGCCTCACCGAGACGACGATCGCGCTCGACGTCCTCGCCGCCATCCTCGCGCTCGCGTCGGTCTCATCGCTCGCCCTCTGGGCGCTCCTCGTCTACGGCGCAAAGTGGGACTACGCCTCAAACATCCTCTACAAACTCCTCATCTTCGGGCATATGCTGGATGCGAGCGCGACAAGTTACGGCATCGACATCCACCCCATCCACTACGTGGAGCAGCATGTCGTGGGCTCAAACCTGATCGAGGCGACCGGCACGGCGTTCTCGATGTTCCTCCTCAAGATCGCAGTCCTCATCCCGGCTATTTATATCCTCGAGATGTACAAAAAAGAGGGAAGTCCGGGTCTCTGGCACCTCATCCTGCTCGCCATGATCGTCGTCGGCATGGCGCCGGGGATACGGGACATGGTACGGATGGTGCTCTATGTCTGAAAACTCGCTTGCCCGCGCTACGCTCCTCGCGGCCGTCCTCTTCGCAATCTCGATAGGCCTCGGCGCCTTTGCCGTGGCCCGCGACCCGACGGTCGGTATGGAGGTCATGACCCTCTTCCGCGACCAGGTCGCAAGCCAGCTCCTCTCCGACTCCCCGCCGGTCCTCGCGTTCAAGATATTCTTAAACAACCTCGGCGCCTGCACCCTCCTCTTCCTCGGAGGAGCGTCCCTTGGGATCGTCACGGTGCTGATCCTCACGACGAACGGGCTCCTGATCGGTGCGGTGGCGGAACTCATGCGGCAGCAGCAGGGCTCGCTCTTCATCGCGGCGGCGCTCATCCCGCACGGCATCTTCGAGATCCCGTCGTTCCTCATCGCGGGCGGTCTCGGGCTCCTCCTCGGCCGGGCGCTCATGACCGAGTGGCACGGCGGGGGCGATGCAGCCGCTGCGGCGGTACCCCTTGCCCGCCTCTTTCTCCGGATAGTCGTCCCGCTTCTTGCGGTTGCGGCGGTTGTAGAGGCATTTATTACGCCAGTAGTCCTAGTTATGATCGCTTAAGAGAGGCAGATCAACAATTTTTGAGGTACGAGACGGATGGAAGAAGATACTGGCGCACTTCCCCGGAAAGATGATTTTTCACGGTGGTATAACGAGATCCTCTGGCGAGCCGAGATCATGGACGTCCGCTACCCGGTCAAGGGACTGTACGTCTGGTATCCCCACGGATTCGCCATCAGGAAACGCGCATACGGGATACTCAGGGACCTGATGGACCGCGACCACGCGGAGACGATGTTCCCGCTCCTGATCCCGGAGACCGAGTTCATGAAAGAGGCCACGCACATCAAGGGCTTCGAGGACGAGGTCTACTGGGTCACTCACGGCGGCAAGAACGAACTTGATGTGCCGCTCGCGCTCCGACCCACGAGCGAGACCGCCATCTACCCGATGTACTCGCTCTGGATCCGGTCGCACACGGACCTGCCCCTGAAACTCTACCAGATCGTCAATACGTTCCGCTACGAGACGAAGCATACCCGCCCGCTGATCCGCCTCCGCGAGATTACGTCGTTTAAGGAGGCGCATACCGTGCACGCGACGCGGGAGGAGGCGGCGGCGCAGGTCGAGGTCGCGCTCGGTCTCTACCGGGAGTTCTACGACAACCTCAGGGTGCCGGTGATCGTATCCCGCCGCCCCGACTGGGACAAGTTCCCGGGCGCCGATTACACCATCGCGGTCGATACTATCATGCCCGACGGAAAGACCCTCCAGATAGGGACGGTGCATATGCTCGGCGACCACTTCTCGCGGACCTACGAAATCACCTACGAGGACGCAGATGGAGAACAGCAATACGCCTACCAGACCTGCTACGGCATATCTGAACGATCGATTGCGGCGATCATCAGCGTTCACGGCGACGATAAGGGGCTTGTGCTGCCGCCTGAGGTTGCGCCGATCCAGGTCGTCATCGTGCCGATCATCGTCGGAAAACGGCGCGACGAGGTGCTCTCGGCCGCCGCGGCGCTCGAGGAGGAACTCAAAGAAGCCGGGTTTGTCGTGAGGCTGGACGACCGGGATATGCGCCCGGGCGCGAAGTACTACCACTGGGAGATGCGCGGGGTCCCGCTGCGGATCGAGATCGGGCCGCGGGACATCGACGCGAACACGGTCGTCGCCGTCACCCGCGACGGCCAGAAGACCAAGCTCGACCGCCGAGGCGCCGTCGAGGGAGTCTTCTCGGTCCTCGCCGGGTTCCGGGAGGGGATCTGGGAGACGGCGCGGCAGGCGATGGCCGACCGGATCACCGTAGCGGCGACCCTCGAGGAGACCGCCGAAGCGGTGAAGAACGGGGTTGCGGTCGTCCACTGGTGCGGATCGCAGGAATGCGCAGAAAAGATTGAGACGGCGGTGGATGCAAGCATCCTCGGGTCCGATATCCGCTCGGACCAGATTACCGTCTCTGACGGCCCGTGCGTCGCCTGTGGCGGCAGGGGCACGTCCACTCTGGTTGCCCGGACCTACTGATTCAGCAGGCCGGGCAGGTGTACTCTCTCGGGTACTCGGGGGACGAGAGGTCCCCCGAGATCATTGCTTTTCCGCCCGAGATGAAGATCCTGCCGCACTTCGAGCACCGCTTCGGGAGCAGTCGTTCCCAGCGGCGCATAGGAACTTCCAGAGTGAATCGCATCTTCTCCGCGTCCGCAGGGTCGCTCTGGAGAAGTTCCTCGTACCGGGAGATGACCTGCATAACATGGAGCGGGTTTGCTCCCTCGTTGCAGAACCGTTTAAAGACAAAGAATTGGAAGATCATCCATCCGAGGTCTGAGCGCTCGAGGGTCTCCTCATACTCACTGCACGTTCCGTCGTCTTCATCGAGGGAATACCCGCAGAGGGGGCAACGCCCGCCCACAAGTTCGTCCAGGAAGA
>Ga0265294_10005205_pt1 | contig 15922 bp, 13 predicted proteins | sample MunlanPumphouse3_FD_192504 | JGI IMG/M metagenome (GOLD analysis project Ga0265294, IMG submission 192504) | Groundwater microbial communities from a municipal landfill in Southern Ontario, Canada - Pumphouse #3 | ecosystem: Environmental > Aquatic > Deep subsurface > Groundwater | place...
GTCTTCGTGTCCGTCGCCCCAACCGGGTCCAGCCGCGATCGCTTGATAATGCTGTTCTAATTTCGAGGCCGATACGACAAAATCTTTCTCAAGTGCTTGTACTATAATGGAAGCTGTCTCTGTAGCTGCAATTGTAGCTACTTCTTTATCACAACAGAGGGTCACAAGGCCACAACGACTATGAAAAGCTCCGCGAGCTGCTAATCTAGCGGCGCCGCTATATGCTAAGCTTCCGGCAAAGAGCGCTAAATGACCTCGTTTATTTTTATAGGTATCTTCGGGTAAATTAGAGAGCTGGAGATGGGATGTATCACTGAGGGTCGCTACGGCAATTGCATTTTGTAACAAAACGGGAGGAAAAGAGGGATTTACGCGGATAATTTTGCCCCACCCTAGGCGACAAAGAGGATGATAGGCAGCTGCTTTTTTCAATCCCATCGTAACAGTAGCATCGGCCAATACGTGAATTGCCCCCACGGGGAGGTTATCACCACAACCTGAGGGGATATCAACAGCAAGAATTTGGATTTTACGTTTCTTTTGGTTATTGATGAGTTTGACCACTTCCGCTGTCGTTCCCCGCAGAATTCCCCGCAATCCAGTGCCGGCAATGCCATCTATTATTACATCAGCTTCAGAGAGTAACTCAACAGCCTCTTCTGATAAAACCCCTTCTAAATTTTCAGCTTGAACCATCCGGAAACCTAAATTCTTAGCTATGTTGCGTTGGATTGCACATGCATGTGAAATTTGTGACCCAGTAAGGAGAATGGTAAAGTTTATCAGACCACCATAATAGGCTTCTCGAGCCATAACGAGAGCATCTCCCCCATTATTGCCTCCACCAACAACAAAAACAACATTACCTAACTGGGCATTTTCAATCGAGCTACAATTCAGAAAGGCTTGCCAGCCTTTTATCCCGGCCTGCTCCATGAGCACTAAGTACGGTAATGCATATTCCTCTTGTGCCAGAGAATCTATATTTTCCATTGTTTGAGTGGTAACTAATATCTCCATACCTGCATAGTACCGCCTCTAGCACCTGCGGTCAATATTATGAAAGAAAAGAGCGATACAGTAGTAGCACAATATCATACTTTCGTGTTACTATCTTGCTTTAGGAGGCGTTAGTATGGCAGAAATTGTCCGCTTTGGTGTCTCGATGGATAAAGAACTAGTTTCCCTCTTAGATGAATTAACGATTCAGCACCATCATCCCAATCGTTCCGAGACTATTCGCTCTATGATCCGTAGTCAATTAACACAAGAGAGTACACAACTTCCCGATACTATAGTCACTGCCGTTATATCGCTCATCTATCACTATTCGACATCGCTACAACGAGTCTCTTTATCTGAATATCCTTCACTAACTCTCTCGACCAATCTCCAAATGCATCTCGAACGCGATATCGTCATTAAAATTTTAGTAGTTTCAGGCCGCTACGATCAAGTAACGCAATGGGCTGGCCGAATTACCGGGCAAAAGCAGGTAGTTGGTCAAATCAACATTGCGGCTACTGACACTATGTATAAGGAGTTGCGTCCATGAAACCGATACTCATCCTCGATAACGTGAGTGCCGCGTATGGTCACCATACAGTTTTATCCCAAATCTCCTTAGAGGTGAAGCATGGGGAAACACTCCTTATTACCGGGCCCAACGGAAGCGGAAAAAGCACCTTACTTAAAATCATTTCGGGAAACATGGAGCCAAAACTAGGATCTGTCGAGGTCTTAGGAATTCCTTTAGATAGTCGCTCTAATCAACAAAAAATACGACAGCAAATTGGATTTTTAACGCAAATCCAATTTGATCCTAAAATAGCCGTATCGGTGCGAGAAAGTGTCTTGTTGGGATTGTGGGGGACGAGTTTCTCGTGGTTAAAACGACCCCGTAAAGAAGATCGCCTAAAAGCAATGGACCGACTCGCTGTTGTCGGCATGGCCGATCTTGCTCATCGGGACATGAGAAGTTTATCGGGAGGGCAAAGACAACGCGTAGCTTGTGCTCGAGCACTTATTCGCGACCCAGCCCTAATTTTGATGGATGAACCTACAACGTATTTAGATGTTGAGGCCAAAGAAGAACTTATTATCTTACTCAATAACTTACAAGACCGACTCAATTTTACCGCTATCATGGTTAGTCATGAACCACCTACGAGCTTTGTTTCTAATCGCACTCTCCACCTAAAAAATGGTCGCATAGTCCCTAAAACCGAGGTCCCGGCATGATCCAATTAGTACAAGAAGCTTTCTCCATTGCCGTTATTCGACATGCGTTCATCGGAATGGTCATTGCTGGAGCAACATTATCTTTGTTAGGTGTTATAATCGTTTCTCTCCACCTTACCGCAATTCGCTTCACACTGATGCATGTCGGTCTTTTAGGAGCCGCTTCTGGTTTAGCTTTAGGGTTTTCATCTGCGGTAGGAGCTTTCACTTTGGTAATAGTAGCCTCAATTGTAATGGGCAGTTTAGTCAAAGATAGAGCTATCTCAGCTAGTTCTGTTAGCGGCTTATTCATGACCGGTTCTTTGGCAGGAGCATTTCTCTTGCTCGCAGTAACTGGTGTCCCTGCGATGCAGGTCTTTGATATCTTTGCTGGTAATATTTTGATGATGACTAAATTGGATTTAATTTTTACTCTTGTAGTTGGAATTCTCATAGTCTTAGTTTTTAGTGTTGCCTACCGCGAAATACAATTGGTATTACTCAACCGTGAATTGGCGCAGATATTAGGACTCCCAGTTGAGGCTATTATTACTGGCATGTTCGTCCTCCTCGGTATTGGCATTGCAACTGCTTTACGATTAGTCGGTGCATTATTAGTCGATGCTATCATTCTCTTACCAGGCATCGCCGCTCTTAAATTTGCCCGTAATTTTGGTATGGCCTTACTGCTCTCTTCACTCTTTGGAATTATTGCTACAACTGGAGGCTTTTTTATTGCATTATTTTTTAACTTGCCTATCGGGGCCAGTGCAGCCATGGTTTCCACGCTCCTACTCGGTCTCTCTCTCTTAATCACTCATCTTACATTCAATTAAAGAAAGGGGATATATATGAAAAAAATGGTACTTCTGTGTTTATTGGTTTTAGGGCTTTTGACTTGGCCTTTACTGGCGCAAGGTCGTGGTGAAGTTTCGAGTCCCTCAAACTCTGATTCGTTTACGGATACCACTTCAATGGGGCCCTCAATTGTGGCTTCAACAAGTTGGGTAGGTGCCATGGCACAGGCAGCAGGAGCTACTAACGTGATTGTCTTAGCGCCTGTAGAATTACGCCATCCGCCCGAATATGACTTCTCTCCCAACGATATTATTCGAGCTACGCAGGCTGACTTAATGCTTTGGGCTGGTTATGAAGGGTTTATGCGTAACCTCGTGCGGGCTGGTGAGATTCCGGCAGAACGCGTTATTCAGGTAACAACGAACAATGCTCCCGATCAATTGCTATTGTCGGTTGAGTCGCTCGCCCACTTGTTCTCTACTATGGATTCTTTCTTAGAGTGGAAAAAAGAACTTGAGCTTTTATCAGGGCAACTGTTAGCTGGTGCTAAGGAGAAAGAAACAACTTCAAAGGTAGCCGCCGTTCAATTTCATCAACAAGCTTTAGCCCGTTATTTAGGTTATCAGGTTAAAATTGTGTATGGACCGCAAGACCTAACTCTCGCTGATATTCAAAAAATTGAAGCACTAAACCCCGATATCATTATTGATAACTGGCATAGTCCGCAAGGAGAGCCTCTTAAAAAAGAGGGGCGCAAATATGTGCAACTAATCAATTTCCCTGGTCCTTTCCAAACTGCAAGTTTGTTAGATGTCCTACGGTACAACGGTAGGCAACTAGAGTATTTCGAATAAACTTGACAGCTTTAGTATAATTGTATAGGTTAAAAGTGTCTTGGGGTGGCCCTAACAGTGGCCTGAGATTACACCCGTAGAACCTGATCTGGGCAATACCAGCGTAGGGAGGCACGTAAACTCATCTTACATTCCCCACAGACAGAAACCATGTAAGGAGGTGCTTCCATGAAAAGGCACTATATGTTATTGGTTCTGGCTGTTTTTCTCATTCCCGTGATGATATTTTCACGAGGAAATCAAGAAAAGTCAGAAATAGAAAAACAGACTTTAACAGTCTATGCATATGATTCTTTTGTTTCCGAGTGGGGTCCTGGCCCACTAGTTGTTCAAGCATTCAAAGAAAAGACTGGTATTGAGATAAATCTTGTATCGGCTGGAAATGGAGGAGAGCTCCTAGCTAGACTCGCTCTAGAAACTCAAAACTCCCAAGCCGATGTTGTTGTGGGTATCTCCAATGAATTGCTCCAAGAAACAATAGATTCGAATCTTTTAGTCTCTTATAAGTCGCCAGTATTAAAAGATGTCCCCGACTTTCTCCATTTTGACTCCTCCTATACACTAATCCCTTTCAATTATGGTAACTATGCTTTTAACTATGATAGTCAAACTATTTCTGACCCCCCTCAATCTCTTGATGATCTTCTCGATCCACGTTGGAGAAAAAGTTTAATCCTCATGGATCCTCGCACTTCAAGTGTTGGAATGGGCCTCTTAGAGTGGACTATTGCGGTTTATGGAGATAACTTCACTGATTGGTGGGAATATGTAAAACCCAATGTATTAACGATTGCCGATGGATGGTCAACCGGCTATGGATTATTTACTCAAGGGGAGGCTCCTTTGGTAATTAGCTATACCACCAGCCCTGTGTATCATGTATTATATGAAGAGTCAGGACGCTATCAAGCGCTTCTCTTTGAGGAGGGCAATATGGCAGTGATTGAGGGGGTTGGTATCGTAAGAAGCACAAAGAACCGAGCTCTTGCCCAACAGTTTATTGATTTTCTCCTCACTGAGGCACAACTCGATATTGCTCTTACGAACATAATGTACCCTGTAAATGCTTTAACACCATTGCCAGAGGCTTTTGCATTTGCCCCAAAACCGGACCATTCCATTATGTTAGATCCTGACCTGATTGCAATGCATAGAGATACTTGGATTAATCAATGGGTGGAGGTCATGAGCAAGTGAAAAGGGGTAAGACGGTACAAACGGGATCTGGAATTCTAGAAACATCTCGGTTTTATAAATCGTTAAGTACTCCCGCTGTACTCTTATTGACTTTTTTATTTGTTGTACCTCTGTCAATTATTTTAAGTAAAGCCTTCATCACTGATGATGGAGGCTTCTCTTTTGCCCGAATTCATAAAGTAGTAACTGATGCCTATACGCTCCGTATCCTCCGTTTTACAATCTTCCAAGCCCTCATTAGCACGATCGTATCGGTGGCAATTGGTTTACCGGGTGCCTATATATTAGCAACATACCGCTTTCGAGGGAAAAAGATTATTAGGGCTATTTCTACGATCCCATTTGTTTTGCCTTCGATCCTGGTAGTTTTGGGATTTGTGATCTTTTATGGAAAAAATGGTTTTATAAATAATCTCCTTATGGCTTTGGGAAACTTTGAGCAACCTCCGCTCCAGATTCTCTACACGTTTGGTGCAGTCATCTTAGCTCATGCTTTTTATAACTTTCCAATTGCATTAGGCATTGTATCTTCATTTTGGGAGCAACTCCCCCACCGTCATAATCAAGCGGCTTCTACCTTAGGGGCGAAGCGATGGACTATTTTTCGTACAGTAACTCTCCCTCGGCTTGTCCCTGCAATATTAAGTGCTTCCACATTGATCTTTCTTTTTTGTTTTTCCAGCTTCGTTATTTTATTAGTTCTTGGCGGTGGTCCTAGGTTCACTACCTTAGAAGTTGAAATTTATCGTCGAGCTAGAATGACACTTAATATTGAAGAAGCTACCGCATTGAGTCTTTTATCGATTGGCATCACTTTATTGTTTGTTGCCCTCCACCTGTGGAGTCAACGCTTGATGGCTCACCAGGAAGAGGTTGAGCGTACTCCCGAAAAGAGGTTGGAACGTACCCCTCGTTCATGGTGGGGTAAAGTTATTGTCTACACCTATGCCCTATTTGCTTTTATATTTGTTCTTGGCCCATTGGTCGCAATTGTACATAGATCATTCTTAGCACCTGTCTCGCGCTCAGGCGCTCTCGCTTTCTCACTGCGCTGGTATAAACAGTTATTTGGGATGGAGAGCGTTGCTGGTTCCGCTTTAGGCCTTGCCGGTACAGCTATTTTACGCAGTCTTGCCATTGCAGTCATCACTGCGTTGGTCTCTTTAGTGATGGGGACTCTATTAGCGGCGCGGTTACGCCGACGTCCCGCACGTTCTAATTTTTCATTAGAATTGTATGCAATGCTCCCTATGGCAGTCTCTTCTGTTGTAATAGGATTAGGTTATTATCTTGTAGCCTCTGCGATTGGAGGAGGACACGTCATGGGGCTTACCCTTGTCGTATTAGCCCATGTGGTGATTACTTCCCCTTTTGTACTTAGGGCAATCTTACCCGAATATCGTAAAATACCGTTTAGTTACACGCAGGCTTCCCTTACCCTTGGGGCAACAGTCGGTCAAACCTTCTGGCGGGTTGAACTACCTTTGCTACGTTCAGCTATGGCAACTGGGGCTGCTTTTGCCTTTGCCATCTCGATGGGTGAAATTAATGCAACGTTAGTCCTCGCTGATAGCAGTACAGTTACCGTCCCGATCGTGATGTATCGATTAATAGGGTCGTATAATTTTGCTGGTGCTTGTGCCCTAGGTACAATTCTTATGTTGTGTTGTGCTATAGTATTCGTCTGGATTGAATCATTGAAAAAGGAAATATAATGGCTACTTCAGGACTTGTTTGCTCTCAGGTACGCATGGAATATCCTGAGTTTACCCTTGCTTTAGATCTCAACGTCTACCAAGGTGAATTAGTTAGTCTTATCGGTCCTTCTGGGTGTGGAAAAAGCACTACATTACAACTTATTAGCGGTCTGATTCCCTGTGAATCGGGTAAGATTGAACTTAATGGTACAGATATCACCTATATGCCAGTTTGGGAGCGCAATATTGGTTTGGTGTTTCAAGACTATGCGTTATTTCCTCATCTTAATGTTGCCCAAAATATTGGATATAGCCTCCGTATTAAACGGGTAACAAAAAAAGAACGAGTCGCAAAAGTAACAAGTTTGCTCGAGTTAGTGGACTTGAGCGGTTATGAAAAAAGGAAAGTGAGTCAACTCAGTGGGGGAGAACGGCAAAGAGTCGCTTTAGCGAGAGCTTTAGCCGCTGAACCGCAAATTCTGTTATTAGATGAACCGCTTTCAGCTCTTGATGCTAAGATGAGAAAAAGGCTACGCCAGCAAATTCGCAATATTCATGAAAAAACTGGGATTACCATGATATATGTTACCCATGATCAGGAAGAGGCTTTGACGATCAGCGATAGAATTGTCGTGATGCAAAACGGACAGATTGAACAGTGTGACACGCCCGAAAATATCTATAATTATCCGGCTACCTTATTTGCAGCCAAATTTATGGGGGAAGGGACCCTTTTACCGCAAACAGTCATTCCTCGTACTCTCACCTCCCCTGGTAAAGAAAATGATGGAGTAGTTTTTCGCTCTAGTGGAGAAGAGCGACACATTTTCTTCCGCCCTGAGCGCGTGATAGTTCACGACAGTCCTTCTCTGCCCTTCCCCGAGTTTCTTCCCCACCTCCGTTTTGCTAAGGCTAAAATTATTTCCAGCGAGTACCAAGGGGGCCGTTATATTCTTGAGTGTGAATGGGAAGGCCACCTTATAGTTGCTTATTGCCGTTATAAGCCCAAATATAATCTAGTAACATTAGGGATTCGCACGACAGATATTGTCGAATATGTGGGGCAAGTGAGAGTTATAAAATAAGTATGAAATAAATGAAGCATTTTGCTCTTTGGGTTGTTTATACTGGTAAGGAGATCGAGCAGGGTGACGATTGGATACTTTAAGCAGTATATTACCTACAACATGAAAAACAAGTATGTGAGAAAACGTTTTTTGATTCTCATCATAATTCTAAGCTTTGTAACAGCTACGCTCTTTGCAGGAAAACAATTACATGACGGGTTTGGACTCTCTTTAGAGACCAGTTGGTATGGATCAATCCCAAGTGCCTTCCATGAGGATCCCCTACCTCTACGCAGTCATCTAACCTTTGGTGGTAGTTTGACTCCTGCCATAATGGGACTTGGAGACAAGTTAGAATTAACTGCAGGTATTTCGTCTCACTATGTAACTCATTCACTTTTCTATGGCACAACTGTATGGCGTCCCTTTTTTGTGATTGGGCCACATTTTAATCTTACCATCCATATCGATCCACGTTTTTCAATCTCTCCAGGAATTACCTTCTTAGCAGGTTTTTATACCCAAACCAAAGAATTTACTCCACTAGTACGTCTTTCAGTCACAGGCGGATATACTCTGCCATTCAACTTACAGCGAAATCAATGGATTATAACACTCCCCATTAACGTAGATCTCAGGACAGATTATGTCTCTGTTTCTGCTGGAGTTGGTATTACATGGAGAATCGATAAGAGACAAAAACAGGAGAAACTATGAGAAAGAAATTTATCATCTCAAGTATTATCCTCATTATTATAATCACTTTAAGCGGATGTGAACTACTCCTAGAGAAACCAGAAAAGCCCACCATCTATGCCCTGTTGGTGGGGATTGATTATAAGAATACTATTGAACTACTTCGGCCTAATCCCCAAGAAAATCATTTAGAAGGGACTATTGCTGATGCTGAAGAACTAGCCGCCGCTCTCTATCACCGCGGAGCTGAAATGGGTAATTCGGTAGAAATTACCCTTATGTTGCAAGAGAACGTTCCTTCTAGTCAAGAAATTAGTTCTCCTTTGTATCCCACTGAAAGTAATATTCTTAATCAAATAGAAAGGGTTGCTGGATTGGTCTCCGAAAACGATACGTTTATTTTTTACTACGCCGGACATGGAGAGGGGCCAAACTCTAACTTAGGCTACCTCGTTCCAGCTGCTTCAGAAAATTCTAAGAGCATATTTAATATTTCCCCTATGAAAAATGTTACCCTCCGCAACAAATTACTAGCCATAAAAGGGACAAAGATTCTAATCCTCGATTCTTGTTACAGCGGTGCCCACGAAGTTGATTATCCTCGTAGTTTTGATGCTAGGGATGCAGATTCTGATGACTTTATTAATGATTACGATTCTTCTCAATTCTATCTTCTCGCCTCGTCAGCACAAGAAAAATCCTATGAAACATTCCACGAAGATCACCATGGCTATTTAACGTTAATGCTTTTAGCAAGTCTTGGCTGGCAACACTCTAGAACTAGTACTACTCCAATTTATGATCCAGCCTCTCCTTCAGGGACTAAAGATGAAACAATAAAGGGATATATCCCTGAAGGTTCCAAAGCTCGGGTAGAGCGCAATGGAGCAATTATGATGGGAGATATATTTTCCTTCATTTCAAGCGACAAGAAAAATGCTAATCAAACACCCCAAACAGGGAGTGGTCCACTCGATGTAGTCCTCTTTAGCCGGCATTGGTAGGTTTTTAACTAATCTCCATATTCTTAACTGCCTCAATTTCGTCACGTAAGATAGCGGCTTGTTCAAATTCAAGGTTTTTGGCCCGTTCGAGCATTTCACGCTCAAGGTCTCGAATATATTGCTTCCTATCTCTAGCTTGCAATAAATTATAATTGCTCTTTAAGACTTTGATGTCATCCTTTTGAATCTCTTGTTTGTCGATCTTTTCACGGCTAATTATATCCTGAATGGCCTTAATAATACTTTTGGGAGTTATTCCATGTTCGTCGTTATATTGTTGTTGCACTTCACGCCGACGGTTTGTTTCATTTATGGCTTCTTCCATGGCATGGCTACGCCGGTCGGCATACATAATAACGCGTCCATCAACATTGCGGGCAGCCCGCCCAATAGTTTGAATAAGTGCGGTAGCGGAACGTAAGAACCCTATTTTATCAGCATCTAATATTGCTATTAAAGAAACTTCCGGTAAATCTAATCCTTCACGTAACAGGTTAATGCCCACTAGCACATCGTACGTTCCCAGGCGCAAATCACGTAGTAATTCGACTCGTTCAATAGTTTCTATCTCTGAATGTAGATAACGAACTTTAAGGCCGAGATTGGCTAAATAATCGGTTAAATCTTCCGACATGCGTTTGGTTAACGTGGTTACCAAAACTCGTTCTTTCTTGGTAATCGTTTTTTGGATTTCTCCATATAGATCTTCCATTTGCCCTTCAGTTGGTCGTATCTCAATGGTGGGATCGAGTAACCCTGTCGGGCGAATAAGTTGCTCCACTACCTGTGAAGACTCACTCAACTCACGTTCACTAGGTGTAGCGGAGACATAGATGCGTTGTCCGCAGGTTTTATCGAATTCGTCATACTTTAATGGTCGATTATCTAGAGCTGAAGGTAAACGAAATCCATAATTAACTAGGTTTAATTTACGGCTACGATCTCCCTCATACATCGCCCCTATTTGAGGTAATGTAACATGGGATTCATCGATAAAGGTGAGAAATCCTTTGGGGAAGTAATTTAGTAATACCGGGGGAGCTTCGCCCTCTTCTCTATTTCCTAGCGGTCGTGAATAGTTTTCGATTCCCGAACAATAGCCCAGTTCTTGGAGCATCTCTAAATCATATTCGACCCGCGTTTTTATCCGTTCGGCTTCGAGAAGTTTTCCGTTATTCATGAAATAGTTATATTGCTCGTCTAGCTCCTGTCGAATTCGCCCAATAGCAGCCTGTATTTGTTCAGGTGGAAGAACAAATTGTTTAGCCGGATAGAGGGTAAATGAAGGTACGCTCTCAATGACGTTACCAGAGACAGGATCAAACCACTCAAGGCGTGCAATTTCATCCCAGTTAATTCTGATGCGCATCGCTATTTCAAGGTATGAGGGACATATTTCAATCACATCACCACGGACACGGAAAGCTCCACGCTGTAAGATCATATCGTTTCGTTCATATTGCATGCGCACCATATGTTCTAAATCTGTTTTATGATCAAAACGTTGCCCTACTTCAAAATCTTTTACCATATCGCGCAATGAAGTTGGATTCCCTAAGCCAAAGATACAGCTAACTGAGGCTACAATAATGACATCACGACGTTCCATAAGTGCAAATGAAGCAAACAATCGCAAGCGATCTATCTCATCATTTATGGCAGCATCTTTTTCAATGTAGAGATCTTTACCGGGAACGTAGGCTTCAGGTTGGTAGTAATCATAGGTTGAAACAAAGTAACCCACCGCGTTATCGGGGAAGAAAGATTTAAATTCACGAAATAATTGAGCAGCTAGTGTTTTGTTATGGCTGAGTACCAATGTTGGTCGTTGTACCTTTTCAATAATCTTGGCCATAGTGAAGGTTTTACCAGAACCAGTTACTCCTTTGAGGGTTTGGCGTTCAAATCCTGATTCTACACCAGCAGACAATAACTCGATCGCATCTTGCTGATCCCCTGCGGGACTATAATCGGCTACAACTTTAAATTGACGAGGCTTTAGAGTACTGTCCATTCCACTCCCTCTGGTCGTGCCACTAATTCAATCGGTAATGTTACTCTCTCACCTTTGCGAACCACAACTACATCAACTATTGCTCCAGGGTGGGTATCGACAAGTGCTCCATATAGGTCGGCATACTCCGCCACTGGCTCGCCATTGACTTCAACAATGACATCGCCACCGAGGTAGATGATAGAAGGACCATACTGTACTCGTACTGAGCCCCCACGCAAGCCACCCTTCTCTGCTTTGCCTCCTGGGCGAACTTGCGATACCAACAAGCCATTCGAGATGGTTAAGTTAGCATACTTCACAATACTAGGATCAAGTTGCACCATGGTTGCATCAAGCCAACCACGCAACACTTTGCCATATTGGATTAAATCTGGGATTACCGAGATGGCTGTATCAACTGGTACGGCAAATCCAATCCCTTGTGACCCGCCGGTCGTTGAATGAATGGTGGTACAAATTCCGACCATTTCCCCTCTACTGTTGAGTAAGGGCCCCCCAGAGTTCCCTGGATTAATAGCTGCGTCGGTTTGGATCATCCCATTAATGACCGTATTGGAATCGGTCCGAACAGGCCGACCAAGGCCTGAAACAGTACCGATAGTCATCGTTCGGTCATAGCCAAATGGATTTCCAATCGCGACAACCTTTTGGCCAACTTTCAAGGTAGATGCAGTGCCAAAAGTAATAGGATCTAAAACAACTCCTTGTGGTAACTGGACTTTGAGTACCGCTAAATCATTTTCATTGTCTTTACCGATCAACGTTGCTTCGTGAGTGCTTCCATCGTGAAGACTAATGGTGAGTTTGGCTGCGTTTTTGACAACGTGGGCATTGGTTAAAATATAACCATCTTGACTGATGACTATGCCCGAGCCTGTTCCTTGAACTGGCATTACCTCTAGGAAAGTATTTAAGCCTAATGAGACTGTCGTGATATGGACAACACTCTTATTGGCCAACTCATAGATGGCAATATTACGCATTTCATCGGCGCTGTAGCTATAAGCGCTCATATCACCAAGAAATACGGAAACTCCCTGATCCCCATAAAAGATATCGTTCACTGTAACACCAGCGGCCTCAAGTAATCCTATTTCTCCATCCCGTTTCAGAACTTCACTAAGTACTTGTCTTTGGTACTCTAAGCGATCTTTCTTTTGGAGAGAACGGGTCCAGACTATAATGCCAATTGCAAGAAGCACTACCACAACGCCAATAATGAGAGCCCTTATAACCCTCCAAAAAGGATGAAGTGATCTTCGTTTTCCATTTACCAAATTACCCCTCCGCACTACGATTTCACACCTCGTAATTGTACCCACTTTTACGGCCTGTGTACACATCGATTAGATCTGGCTAATTTCACTTTTTACAAACAGGATACACTACTTTTCATGTGATACAGAAAACGTACTATCTGTGCAAACATAACTACACCCCTTAAGTGAGTTATCTCAAATAAAGGGTGCAGTATTTTCTCTGGCACTCTTTCATAGTACCAGATCTAATCATCGACAATACTATTCTTGCATTCCTTCCAATCCAGCTTCGTAGATTTGTCGTGCTCGGTCATAATTCACAACCGCAGGGGATGTGTAAGTAACTGTGGCCTGTGCATCTCCAAGACTGGTGTGTACTGCGAGCCTGAGTGTGTGCAACTTATTGGGGGTCCAGTCAGCGGTCATAAAGGTGATCATATAATCCCAGCGGTTAGTTATTTCACCACTAATATCGTCAAGAATATCATCAAAGTTATCTGTAGTTGTGTAAAGGTTGCCCCCAGTTTCAGTAGCTAAATCAATATAATCACTTTCATAAGAGCTTGGTGCTACAACATGACAAGAAATTCCAGCGGTATTAAGTTTGTCAATCTCTTCATATACGGTATTCATCACACCTTCATCATAATAATCATAGACATCAGAAGTTAGAGGGTCACTTGGAGTATGATAATCAATATCAGTAATCAAGATGAAAATCCTAGATGCAGCAGTACGATAGGTGAATCCCATGTCGTTTTGGAACGATCCAGCTGGATTACTCGACAGTTCTCCCGCGCCTGCTCTGGCGTAATCGATAGTATCAATCTGGTTCTCTGGGCCATCATCACCACCATAGGCTGTTAAGGCTCCAACTGCTGTTTTAAACGCATTGATATCACTAGTAGGTGCCAATCTCTCTTCATAACCTTTAGTAGCAGTAGTACCTTTGCGAATATCATCGCCGAAGGTTACATACCCAATCCTATAATCGATATCAGAAGCAGCTAGCGTGTCGGCAAAGGACTGTGCTTTGGTTGTCATCGTGTTGAGATAGTATGCCATACTACCAGTGGTGTCGATAACGAAGACAATATCTGCCATTTTACCACTACTTGTTACTGCTCCACGAGGTGTTACTTCAATAGGACGTGCTTCACCATTATCATCAATCACATCAAAGAAGTCAGCTTCCACTAAATTGGCTATTACCGAACCGTCAGCAGGATTAGTCGGTGATACAAACAAAGTGATCGAAGGGAAGTTATCATACCCCCTCAATCCAGTACCTACCCCAGTAATTTCAAAGTCAATCGTGTTTGTTTCAATTTCTGGGGGTAGATAAAAACCTCCATCAAATAGGGATTCGACTGCACTCGACACTAAACCTACGATAAACACAAAAGTAGAACCATAAATCCGAACTGATTCAGGTTCCTTTTATTTTCAGTTTCAAGGTCTCAGCCTTGAACACCTGCAAATCAACCGAAGAAGGGATTTTCACCTTCAGCTTATGATAGAAATTCTTCACCTGTTTGTTGGGTACTTCAACAATCACTGTCCCATCCCTTTTCTTTGTGCACATCAGCGATTGTGTCTTTCCAATCAGCTTGCATGTTGAGATTCCAGGTCCTGAGAGCATCTTCCTCAGTTGCAGTAGAGCTATGGTCGATATGATGTCAGAGAGAATCTTCCCCCTGACCGTGAGATCTGACCATTTGGATAGTGGCAAAAGATTGAGGTACTCCTTGCTGGTCTTGAACACACTCTCAATCTGTGTCCTGCCAAAGTAGTCATCCAGCTTTTCATCAGGGGCCTTCTTCTCGGTGGAGAGTAGGATGAAAAATCCAAAGCGCACCGAAGTCCAGTTCTTCTCCTTGTCAGTCATCCCCTCGTATTCTTCCTCATGCCTGAGGCGGTAGTTCCTACTCCCCTCAAGGGCATTGTCCTTGTCTACATATACATAGGCATGCATATTGAAACCGAAGACCTCGATCTCAATATGCTTACCAAAATAGGTGTGCCCCTGGCGGATGAACTCATATTTAGCATTGCCCATCAGCTTCTTGCACTTATGATAGAGCGTCTTGTGCGGATATCCACGCTTTGCCGGCATGCGTACAGTCATGGTCTTGCCCCACTCATTTTCCGAATGGAAACCCTGGATCAACTCCTTGCTCGCATAGCCGGCGTCCAGTACAAAATTGTCGATGCGGATATCAAGGCTCTCAGCCACATCCTCCAGTGTAGACTCGAGGGTGCTTAAGTCCAAGACATTGCCGGGTATTATCGAATACCATACAGGAAACCCCGTCTTCTCATCCAACACGAGCACCAGCCTTGTCTGTATTGAAGTGTTCTGTATGCCATGGCTACAAAGGGCATTGAACGGATTGTCTCTGATGGTGTTGGGCAAGGGAGTAGAGTCAACATAGCAACCAATGCCAAATCCAGGATTCTTTTTTCTCATGTCAGCGACAAATGCCTTGAAAAAGGCAAGCCTGCTTGAATCCTCACCCATCATGGAAAAGTAGGCAGTGTCGCTGCCAAGAGAGCCGATGGGAATGGAATCAAAGAGATAGGAAGCGAAGGATTTGCCGATGTAGTCATCACAGGAGATCTTGGATCCATCCTTCAGGACTGAGTGAAGCAGGTGAGAGAGTACCCGCTCATAATCCCTATCTTGTGTAAAAGCAGTGCGGAGAACCTGAATCAGGGCTGATTTTTGACAAACTTTGAGAAAGAGGTAGGCGTCGCCGAATACGGTATGGATCTCAGGCTCTGCAAAGAGATCGAGATCCCTGATCCTAGAATCTCCCTTTTCGATATTTTCAAAGGTATCTGAAGTAGCATCATAGGCCACAAGCCCCCTGGTGGGAGAGAGGAACACACCTCTTTTCCCTGTTGCATCAAGAGATAGCACCTTGCCGAGCTTCTCCCTGGTGGTATGACGGGACCGGCCTTTGTAAGACCTGTCGTATTCTGTGGTCATGATTGAGGCACTGCCACTAATGATATTTCCCTCTTCATTTCTCACCAGTTTCTGCACTTTTATGAATGCCATGGGCTTTGCCTCCCCTGTTACAGAATATGGTTCTAGGTAGAACCATATA
>Ga0265294_10005206_pt1 | contig 15922 bp, 14 predicted proteins | sample MunlanPumphouse3_FD_192504 | JGI IMG/M metagenome (GOLD analysis project Ga0265294, IMG submission 192504) | Groundwater microbial communities from a municipal landfill in Southern Ontario, Canada - Pumphouse #3 | ecosystem: Environmental > Aquatic > Deep subsurface > Groundwater | place...
GCTACTATTTACTAACTCTCCACCGACCTTATAATGTTGATGATCCTCTAAAGCTAGGCAAGATTCTCTCCCTGCTTAATGAATTAGACAAGCAAGTCCTCTTCCCTATTCATCCCAGAACCAGGAAAATACTGGAGAATAACCTAACAGAAGCTCTTCCAAATATCAGACTTATTGAGCCACAAGGCTATCTTGATTTTCTTATTCTCCAACAGAATTCTGCTAAAATCATCACAGATTCCGGTGGTATTCAAAAAGAAGCTTGTATCTTGAAACGACCTTGTATTACCTTAAGAAGTGAAACAGAATGGGTGGAGACCGTAGAATCAGGAGTTAATCTTCTGATTACAGAGATTAAACCGAATCTTACTCAAAGAATCATGGCGTTCAATCCTACCTTCCCGGACATAAGCATTTTTGGAGAGGGTGTAAGTGTAAAAATGAGAGAGATAATTATCAATAAGTTATGCAATAAAGGATCATAATGAAAAAACACCGTATTGTTGATATTGTAAGAACTTTAGTAGAGGGGAAAAAGTTTATCATTATTTTTACTACTATTGTTGCTATAATCGCTATTGTTTATAGCTTGCTAACCCCTGCCTATTGGAAATCCAGTACATCTTTTACGATTAATTCATCATCCGGTGGCTTAAATATTGACTTACCCGGAAACCTTGGCTCCATGCTTGGTAGCACCGGATTAGGCGATATTTTAGGTGGTTCTTCCAGTGAAACAGACTTTCTTAACATAATTAACTCTCGTCATTTTACCGAGCATTTAATTACAAAATACGATCTTATGACCTACTTCAAAATCAAAGAAGCTGATTCTTTAAAAGCTATGGATAGGTCATTGAAGGCATTTAAAAATCTAGCAAAAGCAACATATAATGATAAATCACATCTTCTTACAATCTCGGTTGAGTCTAAGAGCAAACAATTATCACTCGATATGTGTCATTACATTAGAGAAAAAAGTGTTGAACTTAAAGAACAAAAAGATAAGCAAAAAAATGAACTAGAGTTTTACTTCTTTCAACTAAGAATGGATGAGTATAGTCAGAGATTGGATAATTTACTTGTCTCGATGAAAGCGTTTCAAGAGAAATATAATATCTTAGAAATGGAACAACAGGCTAAAGCAATAATCAGCAATTACGGTGAAGTTATCACAAAAGCAACAACCGTGAATATTCAAGCCGATATCCTTACTTCTCTGTATGGCAAAGATTTCCCTGAAGTTAAGATAATGCAAATGCAAAAAGATCTAATAAACCAAGAAATCAAGAATCTGGAATCAATTTCTGCTAAAGGTAAAAACAAGTATATCATTGGCTTAGAGATGATGCCTGAAATTGCAAATAAATATGCTGCCCTATTGGTTGAGAAAGAGATTATTGAGAAAACCTTAGTCTCTTTTTATCCTCTTTATGAAGCATCTCGTTTCAGCTCTATTAAAGATAATGATCTAATTACCGTGTTAGATGAACCCAGAATGGCAGGTCAAAGAACAAAACCTAAAAGAGCTGTTATTGTTGTCATCTCAACTTTCTTAGGATTCTTATTTAGTGCTTTTCTAACTTTCTTTTGGAACTCTAAATCAGATTCTGAGAAAAAGGAGTGGGTAGCTTTGTGGAAACAGTTCTGGGGTAAGAAATGATAGAAGTTACCATTGATAGTTCCGACATTGTTAGGGCACTGAAAAAATACAAGACTCTTCTAATTTCCACAGTTCTTGTTTGTACAGCCATGGCAGTAGCTTATTCCATCTGGGGTACGAGATATTATGATTCTAAAAGCATTTTTAGGACTTTAGAGTTGGAAAATATAATTATCCCTAATGTTGACGCTGAATTTAAAAATTACAGGTATTTGGAAACTGACAGTAATAATCCTGAACGAATCAATATGTACAGTTATAATCTACTCAAGACAAATTTATTCGCCTTAAAAACAATAGATAAATTTAATCTTAAAAAATATTTCAAAATAAATGAATCTGATAGTTTAAAAGCTATTGATCATACTTTAGAAAGATATAAAAAAGATTTGATTAGTTTTATCTATGATGAAGATTCTGAATTAGTAACTATTCATGTGGTGTCTAAGGATGCGCGTTTTTCCTATGATATTCTCAATTATCAATATGAGTTGCTTAATGATTATTATAGGAATGAGTTTTTTAAGCATAAAGATAAATTAATCAGCTTTCTAGAAGCTAGGGTGTTAGAAACAACAGCTCAGAAAGAAGAGATAGATGCCAGAATAAAGAGTTATGATGAAGAGAATATGTCTTTTGAATTAGATACCAAGCTTGAGGTGTTGCTGAAGAATTACTTCTTGATTTATCAAGAGAAACTCTCTAACGAGATAGATTTGAATATTGCTATTGCAAGTTATGGTGCTGACAATCCTATTGCTAAAGACTTAGCACGTAAAGATTCTCTCCTTACAAATCAACTTGCAGATTTTTCTCTCAACAAAAGCAACGATCCGGCATTCTTAAGCTTTCAAAATATTCCTGACCATGTATTAAAGCATAATAAACTACTTAATGAACAAAGCCTCTACACTAACTTACTCTCTTATTTGCGGTTGATTCATGAGTCAGCTAAAATTGATAGATTAAGATTTCAAGAGGTCATGGAGATTATTGATTATCCTAATATTGCAGGGCTGCACTCTAAGCCAAAGCCTGCTTTAACCATAATTCTTACTTTCTTTGTATCTTTGCTATTAACATCAACTCTTATCTATAATTATGATTTATATAGAAGGAGAGATCAGAATTAGATGAAAAAGTTCTTACAATCAGGTATTTGGGTTTTCTCATCAAACCTTATAATTAGAATTATCGCTTTAGCAGTTACCCCAATTCTGGCAAGAAATTTCCCTAAAGAAGATTTATCTATCTTTAGGTCTTTGCAATCTATTGTTCTGATAGTCTTTACACTCATCCCCTTAGGAACTAATCTTCTCTATATCTCAGAAAAAAAAGAAGAGAGGGAGAAATATTGGTCTTTATTTATTTTAATCAGCAGTATTAGTACCTTGTTGGCAATTCCCATTCTTTATGTCCTTAAGATCTTTTCTTATAATAATATACCATTAATGTTAGCATTTGTGGTATTAGTGCCAATCAGTAGTTTTATGAAGAATATTTACACTGCAAAGTACACTGAAAGCATTATGTTTAAAGAGATTTCGATGTCTATCTTATATAGACAAATTGTTCTCTATAGCTTAATTATCATATTTACTTTTATTAGTAAAACTCTAGAATTCTTGATACTAGCCTTACTTATTTCAGAAGTAGTAGAAGTTGTATCTCTCCGCTTAGGAAGAAAGAACTTACGCAGTTTCTTCAAGAACTTCAGACAAAAGATTGTGTTTGATAAGAAAGCAAAAGAATTTACTCTCTACACCGGTGGGGCTAATACAATCATAAACCTATCTTTGCAGTTGCCCTCAGTTTTGGTATTGAGCTTATTAGGCAAAGATTTAGCTATAGAGTTTCAAATGCCTTTAGTGTTAGTAGCTATCCCCGTTTCGCTGTTAGTAATGTCTGTTACCAGTGTGATGTTTCCTTATCTTTCAAACAACAGAGAAACCAATAAAATGCAGAAAGTGGTTCTTAACACTCAGTATATCTTCTTCATCACGGGTTTACCTATTTGCTTCTTTATGTTCTATTTTGCTAAAGATATATCAGCGATACTCTTCAACCCAGAATGGACTTACGTTGTGTATGCTCTGAAATTCCTGGCAATTGGCACCTTTTTTAGCATCTTACAAAATCCGCTTTCCCAAATATGCTTAATCAAAAACAAACCTAAAACTGCTTTTTACTATTCTATAGCTCTCCTGGCATTTAGGCTGTTAGGACTCTACTTAGGGCATTATCTCTATGGATTTATCGGTTCAGTTGTCATGTTTGTCATCTTTGATTCTTTAGTCAGAATTATCAGATTAAATATAGATATTAAATTAGTCTCCCTAACTATTGGCAACTATCTAAATAATATTAAATATCCTCTTTTGACATCCCTAGTTGTACTTATTATTCTACTGGCAGGAACTTATTTCAAGCTTAATCATTATCTTTTATTTATAATTATGGCTGTGGTGTATGTTGCCGGTTTACTTTTATTTGACAGACAAAGAGCATTAGCACTATTTTTGAGTTTTAAAAATGGGATGAAAAATGAAGGATAAATTATTTCAATTTTCTCTCTTTGCTATAGTAACCTTAATATCCTCTTTTGCAATATTAAATATAGTTGATTTTATCTACATTTGTATTGTCTCTTTATTCCTTGGTATTGCTATTTTTGATATTAAAACCAGCATAATAATAACCATTATAGCTCGAGATTTTATTCTCAAAAGTTATTTTTACTATACTGGGCATGTCCTCAACATATCTCATGTTATATTCTATCATTTAGTTGTACTGTTGCTTATTCTCATGCTTGTTTTCAGAGAAAAGAAAAGGTATCATTTTGAACTTTTCAATAGTACCCTAATTTTATTTGTTATATATCTCGCCTTTTCAACATTTTTTATTTCAAACTATAGAGGTTATGGAATTGAAAAATTATTCTACTTTGCGCTGACCTTGTTAGGTTGTTTTGCTATTTCTAATATTATATTAAAGCCTAAAGATGTTAAGTTTTTTGCAATGGCATCTTTTTATCAAGGACTTTTTTTTGTTTTGGTATGTATAGTTTCCGAATTTGATTATAAACTATTTAATGGAACATTTTCTAAAAGCAGATTTTCGCTATTAGCCATAAATCCTATCTGGGTAAGTAGGTTGCTATTTTATGGATTGCTAAGTAATATTTATGTCTTTAAAAACAGTAAAAACAGATTATTGAAATTAGGATTAATTATTGCTTCAATTTTTCAGTTTTATTATGGCTTTTTAACAGGTTCAAGAGGACCGATTGTAGCTCTAATCATTGGCGTAATATTGTATTCTTTCTCTTTCTTGAAGAAAGTTAGTTTGAGCAAAATAATGATCGTTTTATTATTTTTTGCGATTATTATTGGCATCGGCTTTAGTAGCATGATCAATGATCCTAATAGCAGGTTTGCAGGTTCCGGAACAGGAGACTCAAGTACTCAGGCTAGATTGTTTGCACAATACCAAGCATATACAGTTTTTATGAGCAATGTCATTTTCGGCGGTGGTTGGGGAAGCTTTGCTCAATTTCCCTTGGAGTATCCACATAATATTTTTACTGAGATTGGTTCTGAGACAGGACTAATTGGACTGCTCTTTTTATTAACATTACTCGTAGTAACTTTATTTAGATTGGTCTCAATCTATAAAAATCATAATACTCCTGAATCTGACTTCATCATAGCAGTTTTAGGAACATCCTTCATTAATGCTAACCTTAGTGGACATATTGGTCTAAATCCTTTTTTCTGGTTATCTCTTTATTTACTTAATCATTACTATTTAATTTCAGTAAAAAAGGTAAATGAAGTCAAGCTTTCTAACAAGATTAATAATAATCTTAGTACAAATAAAAAAACATTAACTTATGCAAAATAACAATATTCTTCTTATTATTAATGAATTTCCTCCTACCGGTGAAAGCGGAGTGCAAAGACCATTAAAATTCTTAAAGTATCTTGATAGAGCCAATTATGAAACATTTGTGATTACTCCCCAAGAGCCGGTTAAAGAGATTTTAGATCACTCTCTGGCTGCCGAAATCCCGGCGTCTGCTAAAGTTTATAAAACAAAAAGTTTGGGAATTAGGGCTAAAAACTTAAATATGATTGAAAATATTAGATACAAAAGCACTCAAACGAAAAAGAGTGTTAAATGGACGATTTTAAAAAATATAAATGATCTAATCTTCCCTATTGATAAACAGATAGGATGGGTTCCATTTGCCTATTTTAAAGCTGTTAAGGTAATAAAAAGCGAAGGTATCCGCAATGTTTATATTACCGGTTATCCATTTTCTGCTTTCCTTATCGGAGTGATGTTAAAGATAAAATTTGGAGAAAGAATCTTTTTCTTAGCTGATTATCGTGATTCGTGGAGTTTTGAACCATTAATTGAAAAGAAAGTAAATAAATTAAGGTTAAAGATTATGCGCAGTTGTGATAAACTTATTTTAAGCAAAGCTGATCATATTGTCTCTGTTACTCAACCAATTCTAACTGAATATATTGCTCATTTCCCCAAAATAAAGGACAAGTGTTCTCTCATAACTAACGGTTATGATGAGGATGACTTCCTTAAGCTTAGACCTAAAATATTTAAGAAGAAAACTATTGTTTATATGGGCAAGTTTTATAATTTTAAAGGTAATCCAATTGCTTTTTTAAAAGCACTGTCCAACTATAGGGAAAAAATGAGTGAAGACATTGAATTGATCCACATAGGCACTGCTTTTCAGGAGTTATTTGATTTTGTGGAGCATAACAACTACACATTCTACAAGTACTTAGGTTATAAATCTCATCAAGAAGCTTTAGAATATTCTCTGGGAGCTGATTATCTTCTGCTCTGCATTAATGATGATCCTAGCTCTAAATATGTCTATTCCGGTAAGCTGTTTGAGTATATCAGACTGGGAAAACCAATTATCGGTTTAATTCCTTTAGATGGTATTGTCAGCGATTTAATTAAAGAATACTCCTTAGGTATTATCGCTCCAATTAATGATGAAACAGAGATTTACAACTCTTTATTGAATCTTTATGAACATCAGAATAAACAGATTCCTCAAGATGTTATTTACAACTTTTCACGAGAAAAACTAACTAAGGATTTGATTGAGATTTATGAAAAGAATATATAAAATAAGCATCATGTTTTTAGTTTGGATTTGGTACAAACTACTACAGCTTTTTGCTAAGAAGAAAACAGAGTTTGCAAATATCTTAGTGCTTGATTTAATGGGCATTGGCGATGTTGTCTGCCTTACTCCTTTTCTGGGAACACTGGTTGATTCAGGTAAGTTCACCAAAATAACCGGCTGTTTTAGCTCTGTCGCAACTGATGTATCCAAGAGCTTAATTCCTTTAGATGATTACATTTATCATCACAATTACCGTGCTACTATCAAGGCAATCAGGAAAGCTAAATTTGATTTGATTATCATCCCCGGCTGGGGACTAAGACATACTATTCTGGGGCTATTATCCGGAAGTTCACTAATCGGTTTCTTGCATGATCTATCTTTCACAAATAAGTATATAAACACTTTTAAATTAGAATCGCTTGGTGTGAAATCACGACCCATGCCTGAACCATGGGCTGATATGGCTACTCTCCATCTTTCTCAAAGGTCTAATAAAATCTTAGAGTTCTTTAGCTTGCCTAATGTTTCAAATCGCCTTGAATATGATTATAAGCATCTACAAGCAACTCAAGAAGATTACGCAGTCTTTCATTGTTCAGCAATCTTTGCAGGCAGACAGTGGGATTTGCAGAACTTCAAGCAGTTGGCAGAGAAGATGATTGAGTTGAATTTAATTAGCTGCGTTTATCTTATCGGTTCTAAAGGAGATTATGCTAAATACGAAACTATTAGCTCTGCCAAAATAATTAATGAAGCCGGAAAGATGAATCTTTTACAGACCCAAGAGTTGCTTAGCAGGGCAAAGCTATTTGTCGGAAATGATAGTGGACCTATGCATATTGCGACTTTCTCAAAGATACCTACCTATGCTTTGATGGGACCTAATTTACCTATTATTTCAGGCACTATTTCATCTTTGGGATATAATTTCTTCCACAAACAACCATGCTGCCCCTGCAATCAAACAAGCTGTGATTATGATTACAAGTGTATAAAAGCCATCTCAGTAGATGAGGTGCTGACCCAAATTTTAAAAGATTACAAGAGGATTTATGAAAAAGCTTAAAGTATTGATAATTGTTACCAGGCTTAATGTCGGTGGAGTTTCTCCCCACTGTGCTATTCTGGCTAAAGAGCTTCCCCAAGACAAATATGAACATCTTATCGTCCACGGTTCTCTTGATGCTTCAGAAGGTGATATGCGTTATCTTATTGCTGATGAACCAAATATTTATGTTCCTGAATTGATTAGGGAACTTAGCCTTAAGCAAGATATTAAGGCACTGTTTAAACTAATCAAAATCATCAGACAATACAAACCTGATGTTGTTCATACTCATACTGCCAAAGCCGGTATGTTGGGAAGAGTTGCTGCCAAGTTATGTAGAGTTCCTATGATTATCCACACTTTTCACGGCAATGTTTTCCAGGGTTATTTTAGTCCCTTAAAGACTAAATTCTTTATCTATATTGAGAGATTCTTAGCCTTAATATCTACTAAAATCATTGCTATAAGTAATATTCAAAAAGATGAATTACTGCAGTTTAAAATAACCTCAAAAAAGAAGATTGAGATTGTTAAATTGGGCTTTGATTTCTCTGATGTAATCCCTGAACCGGACTATAAAACAGACTTTAGGGATAGATTCAAGCTTAAGCAAGATGATCTTTTAGTGGGGATTATTGGCAGAGTTGTCCCAATTAAAAACCATAAGATGTTTGTTGATATAGCTGAGAAAGTCATAATTTGTACCGAACGAAATGTTATGTTTATAATTGTTGGTGATGGCGAAGAGAGAGAAAATATTGAAGCTTATATCGCTGAAAAGCAACTGCTCCCTTATTTTGTTTTTACCGGTTATACTGATAATCTTAAAGAGATTTATGCTGAAGTAGATATTGTAGCTCTCACCTCTTTAAATGAAGGAACACCTGTAGCCATAATCGAAGCTATGGCAAATAAGAAAATCGTCTTTTCAACCAATGTTGGTGGCATTGCTGATTTTATCGAAAACAATGTATCCGGATATTATTTCCCCATAAGTGATAGTGATGACTATACCCAGAAGATGATTTCTGTTATTAATTCTTTTGATTCTGAAGAGTTAAATTTAGTTAGAGAAAATGCCTACAATTCTGCCTTAAATAACTTCTCAGCCGAAAGATTAATTAACGATATTGATCATTTATATACAAGTTTATCTAACTAGGAGTTGGCAGATTTTTACTAACTTTTATCAACAAATATTATTGTTAATAAGAAATTCATTGACAAATATTCGATTCTCTAACTTTACTATTTCTACTAAGTAAATTATAATACTAGGAGTGTGAATGAAAATCATTAGACTAGGACTAATCGGTTGTGGCAGAATATCTAAGAATCACTTTGAATCTATTAAAGAAATTGATGAAGCACAATTCGTTACATGTTGTGATATTATTGAAGAGAGAGCTAAAGAAGCTTATGAAAAATACAATTTAGAAAGCTATTACACAGACTATATGGAGATGTTGGAGAAGGAAGATCTTGATGCAGTAGCAATCTGTACTCCAAGTGGAATCCATCCCCAAGTTGGCATTGAAGTAGCCAAAAGAAAGATGCACGTAATTACTGAAAAACCCATGGCTATCTGTATTAAAGATGCAGATTTATTAATAAAAGCCTGTGATAAATATAAAGTTCACCTTTTTGTGATTAAACAAAACCGACTAAACACTACCATGCAACTTCTCAAAAAAGCTGTAGATAAAGGCAGATTTGGTCGTATCTATATGATTCAATCTAATGTTTTTTGGACAAGACCGCAAAGCTATTATGATATGGCGAAATGGCGTGGTACTTGGGAATTTGATGGCGGTGCCTTTATGAACCAAGCAAGTCATTATGTTGATGCTATGTATTGGCTTATCGGCAATGTTGATTCTGTGATGGCAGAGACTTCTACTTTTGAAAGAAAAATCGAAGCTGAAGATACAGGTTCGGTAATTATGAAGTTCAGAAATGGTGTTATCGGCACAATGAGTGTGACAATGCTAACCTATCCTAAGAATTTTGAAGGTTCAATTACTATCTTAGGTGAGAAAGGAACTGTCAAAATCGGGGGCGTAGCTATCAATAAATTTGAGAAGTGGGACTTTGAAGATTATGATGATGATGATAAGTTAGTGGAAGACTCAAGTTATGCAACAACAAGTGTTTATGGCTTTGGACATATCCCTTATTATCGCAATGTAATTGACGTTTTACTCGGTAAATGTGAACCTTCCACTGATGGCAGATGTGGCAGAAAATCCTTAGAAATAGTGCAGGCTTTATATAAGTCTGCTAGAACTGGAGAAAAAGTTAGTCTTCCCTTAAATATTTAAGGTATTTATTCCTTGACAGGGTAAGTGAAAATTTATAAATTACTATAAAAATTGTTAGGAGGCCTATTATGGCAGTTAAAGTAGATAAAGGTACTTGCATCGGTTGCGGTGCATGTGTTGACGTATGTCCTGTTCAAGCTCTTTCCATGGTTGATGATAAAGCTGAATGTGATGGAGCTATTTGTATTGATTGTGGTGCATGCATCTCTGTATGTCCTGTTAGCGCAATTTCAGAATAATTATTATTTAAACTACATATCAGGCTGAAGAAATTCAGCCTCTTTTTTTGCTTAAAAACTAGACTCCTGCTAGACCTTAGAGGGTAAATCGATGTGATTTCGAAGAGATAACGACTAACCTTCTTGGGTCCCAGGGTGTGCAGTCCTAAATGGCCTTATAGCTTGTTATCATTATTTGAATCGATTTCACCCTTTCAGGGTTATTTTTCAGGTGGAACATGCACCCAGGGTTACATCCTAAAGGATTTACCCTGGGCTAGTCTATATCATCCTTTCAGGATTTGAAAGGTCTCATTTTCAATATCAATCGATTAAACAATTCAACAAATCAACGTTTCAACAAAATAATTCGTGTCAATTTATCTTCATTCGTGCAAATTCGTGTAAAAGCTCTTTCTTTTCTAGACCCAACTATCCATAAATCAGCTTCAAGATGAGCTCCAGCCCTTCCCTATCTTGTTCATCAAAAGAGTTAGGTTCTTTACTGTCAACATCAAGAACAGCAACAACTTCCCCATCTTTGAAGAGCGGTATCACGATTTCGGATTTGGAACGTGAATCGCAAGCTATATGTCCTGGAAACTTATCAACTTCCGGCACAATAATAGACTCTTTTTGGTTGATGGCAGCCCAGCAAACCCCTACATCTTTTTTAAGAACCATACAAGCGATAGGACCTTGATAGGTAGTTACGATGAGTTCACCATCGACCAAACTGTAGAAACCTGTCCAAAAATAATAATTAAATTTATGGTGAAGCAAGGCACAAACAGTAGCCATGCGGGCATTAATATTATTTGATTTCTTGAGCAACTCTTCTAATTGAGTAGCGACTCTTTTATAGCGATTTAGCTTTTTCATAATTAATTTACTCCTCTATTTTGTTTTGATAAAAAGAATTGATGAAGGAGATTAACTCTTCAGCATTGGGTGAATGACTGTTTCTGACATAGAATCCGGAAGTGCAGACTCCAGTTACCAGTGCTTCTTCGGGCGAAAGTCCTTGCAAAATGCCATAACAATAACCGGCATTGAAGTTATCTCCGGCGCCTGTAGAGAGCTTAGGGGTAGGAGTGTAAGGACCGGTAACCCATTCGCCGCCTTCTTCATGACCACTACAAGCACCTTTAAGATCATGAATCACACAAGCAAAGATATTTAGCTTTTGCTGAATCTTCTTAGCTCTGAGAATTAAATCTTCTTCTGAAAACTTCAAGACTTCAGCAATAATCAAAGATTCATTCTTATTCAAGCCCAGCATTACTTTGCTTACTTTTTGCAATTCACTAATAAAATAAAGAGCTTCTCTGATATCCTGTTTATCGCGTTTAGTTGGGTCTGTTAAATCTAAATAAATATAAGGTTTATGTTTGGTTTGACTTAATATTTCGGTAAATCCGGCAATAATATCATTCATAGCAAAAATAAGTGTCCAGTTGTTAAAAGCAATTAGATCAGTTTGGGAAGTGAGTTCAATTAACTTTTCATAACCGATAAAATCAACAATAGCCTGCCAATTGATATCTTCCATGGTATCTATCTTCCCCAGCATAATCTTGCCATCATTGAACTCTAAAGCGTCTGTATGACCCGGTTCAGTAATTGAGTAGCACTTTCTACAAGCATCATGAAACTCCTTAAATAGAGGGTGAATAGCTTCCTTACCAATAGCACCGATAAAGTCTATTTCATTGCCCAGGGTAGAGAGACAATTCGCCATAATCGGAGCATTACCACCTAGTTTAATTTGTGTAGGAACCAGCTCAATATTCATGCTCAAGCCGGCATACTTAGCCAGGCGAGTAGCAAAATCAGTAATCGTCTCTACTTTCTTAAAAGCTTTGTTAGTAGCTCTGTCCGCCACTACAGAACATATTTCATCAACAAAACCATCGAAACCTACCAAGGCACGAGGCTTATTTTGTTTAGATTTCTCTAAGACATCCACAATCTGAACCCAATCTCTCATACTCTCTCCAATTCTTATATTTGAAATTCATTAAAAAAGATTACTACTCTTTGTCAAATCAAAAAATGTGATTATTTTATATTTTGTAGAAAAATCTAAGAGGTCGTTAATGTCTAAATTTATAAAAGTTCTGGAGATTATTATTATCTTTTTCCTATTGCCTGTGTTAATGAAATATAATCTTATCCCACTCCCACGTATCGTTATGTTGCTTTTAGTATTTATTGTAGTGCTAATTGTTTGTATAAGAGAGAATTACTTTCAAACAGCCTGGAACTACTTCCCTACTCTTGCTAAAGAGTACTGGCTAAAGATTGGGGCAGTCTATCTTGGTTCTTTTCTTGTTTTTGTAGCTTACCTCTCTTTTATTCTCCACCAAACACCTTTCCTGATTCTAAGAGACAAGCCTCTGCTGATGCTAATTATCGCACTATTCTATCCACTGATTTCTGCTTTACCGCAAGAGATAATCTATCGCACCTTCTTCTTTGCCCGCTATAAATCACTCTTTTCCAAACCACTTTATCTGCTCTTATTTAACATAGTAGCTTTTAGTTGGTTACATGTTATTTATAACAATATTGAGTCAATTGTGCTTACTTTAATTGCCGGCTTGGTATTCACACTTAGTTATTACAGAAAGAGATCACTGCTTTTAGTAACGTTAGAACACTCTATTCTCGGATTAATTATATTCTTAACAGGTATGGGGCAGTTTTTTTATAAATAGCTCTTAGAAGAATTGGCTATTGACAATCTTGCCTATTAACATTAATAAAAAAAGCGAGGGCTGATTATTTGAATAATCAGCCCTTAAAAATAATCCGGAATTAACTTATAACTATTTTGTAACTTGTACGGTTCTGCTGGTTACAGTAACCATTGATGTGAAAAAGTTTATTACGATATCCATAATGTTTTGTTCTGTTACGATATCATAATTACTAGCTCCACCAGCCATTTGGTTGGTATCTACAACATTTATAGGTACTAAACCAAAAAGGACATACCATTGACGAGCTTCTTGAGTATTGTTTCCCTTAGCGCCACTACCCACTTTGTGGATATTTGTTGAACATGCTACTAAAGCTAGTAGCATCAATGAAATAATTGCAATTCTGAATGTTTTTTTCATATTTTCTCCTTATTAATTTAAAATCGAAATAGAGGCTAGATAAGTCTCTATCATACGTGCCAATTCCGGATATTTACTCTCTAATACTAAAATATTTGTATCTATATAATCATTTTCGTTAATTTCAATAATAGCTTTTAACAGTATATACTCTTTTGATTGTAATATATATTGGTAATAATTATTCTCATTAAAGATATATTCACTATCTGAAAGAACAGTAGCATTATGAAATGTTGTTTTTATTTCCTCTACATAATCTAAGATTTTACCATCAGAATATGCTTTTGCTGTAATCATACCGTAGCTATTGATATTGTTAAAGAAAATCATGTCTTCTTCTGCTTCAGAGGTCTCTTGATCTAATGTCCACTCTATTAAATTAGCTACAACTAAATCCGAAGTGATGTTCACAACTGAATCTACTAGTAAAGAATCATATTTTAAAACGACTAAATCCGGCAGAGATTTCTCATTTGCTTTATTACAACCTAATGCCAATAAGATAGCAATAAGCACTATAGTTAAATTTATATATTTCATTCTTACCCCATGATAAATTTGCATATTATAAACACTTTTACATATATCGTATTTACTTGTCAATAAAAAAATAAACTAATTAATAACTACGAGACATGAAGAAGAATGAACCGAAAGAATCCTTAGAGAAGGAAATTCTATTTAATTCTATTTTCTAACAATGGGTTAAGAATGTTTTAAAAAGAACATTTTGACGGAGTTTCAATAAAGAAGTAGGGAGTTCGGAGAAGAATAAAAGGGCAGAAAATCCTGCCCTTATATATATTTTTTCAATTGCATATGATACTATTTCATCATTATTGCCTTTCTTGTGCTTTGGTAATCATCTGTTGCTATACGATAAAAGTACACACCGGATGAGACTGCTCTATTGTGGTCATCTAAACCATTCCACACAACATTATGGTTTCCTTGCTGCATCTTTTCAGAGAGCAGAGTCTTAACTTTCTGTCCCTTTATGTTATAGACAACAAGAGAAACATTGCTACTTTTCTTTAAAGAGAAATTAATAGTAGTTGATGGATTAAAAGGATTAGGAACATTCTGGGCAAGGTTATTCACCAGCACACTTTCTGCAACATTATCAGTGGTTACATCAACATTCCAGGATGCTATTATGGTAAAGTCTTCATCAGAAATATAACATTTGACAGAATACATATCAGAAGTCTCAAAGACATAATGTAGTGAATCTGTGGTTTCACCTTCAACAACGACACTATTAATTTTCCACTCATAGGTTAATTCACTATCAACATCAATCACATTAACTGTGAAATACATGAAATTAGCAGTTACTTCGATATTAGTTTGTTCAGGGAACTTACTTTGTAGAGAAGGTCTGTCATTCACAGGAGTAACTGTTACTAAAAAAGTAACAGAAGCATCAGAATCATTAAAACCATCGCTGGCATAAATAGTTACTGTTTCAATTCCAAACCAATCTCTTGCCGGAGTAATAACTAAATAACCATCTTCATTAGCTTCAAAGCTTAAGTATTCACTTTCCGAGAAAGTAAATTCTAATTCATCTTTATTAGGATCTCTGAATATCTTGTATAAATCTATACTACTATCCACATGATCTTCTTCAAAGACTACATCATCAGGTTGAGCTATAACGTATGGAGGTAACTGACCAATTTTAGTAGTGATAAAGAGAGCTAATTGGTTTTGTAGAGGTCTAGCTGCTACAGGGTATTGGTTATTATAGGTGTATTCAAGACCTACAGTTCCTGTATGATCTTCAATGCCTACAGTGCAATATTCACCATGGCTATTACCACTTGCATTATTAACATTATTTATCACTTTGTACTGAATTTTAATTGGAGCATCGCCTGTTGAAGACATGTGGTAAACAGGATCATAAAGTATGACCTGGAAAGTCTCTTCATAACTTGAACTATAAGCACTTCTCCAGTTATCCCAAGTAATCACAAAGCAGTGCTCTACTTGATCATGAAGTACATAAAGTTTTCCTTGGCTGCCGGTTACCAGGTCATCCCAGAAAGGAGCAATCATAGGAGATGGTCCCATAGGTCCCGGAAGTCTCCAATTTCTATGGGTGGCTTGCTGGGTTATACCAAGACCTATCCAGCCATTACTGCAAATTGAAATCTTATCGTAATTCAAACCATAAAATGTGAAATCGAAAGGAAGGTCAATAGTTTGCACTTTTTCTTGATCTCCGCCATTATCAGCAAGAGCTATTAGAGTTCCTACACCACCTGAGTTTGGATTGAGTTCTTTCCAATCGTAAACAGGACATTCATCATATCCGACATCAAAAGAGTCAAAGATATAGTAGCCATAAGCATCAGCACCTAAG
>Ga0265294_10005207_pt1 | contig 15921 bp, 20 predicted proteins | sample MunlanPumphouse3_FD_192504 | JGI IMG/M metagenome (GOLD analysis project Ga0265294, IMG submission 192504) | Groundwater microbial communities from a municipal landfill in Southern Ontario, Canada - Pumphouse #3 | ecosystem: Environmental > Aquatic > Deep subsurface > Groundwater | place...
CGGGCATTTTAACAGGAAGGCTCTCATATTTGGCGGCAAGGACACCGCAGACATGCATGAGGCCAAGTTGCGTGAGCTTGGGATATTCCTGAGCGATAATGTGCCTTATTAGAAAGGAGAGTGATATAAATGACAATAAATCTTTATGAAACCAGGATGATGTTGCGGGCAATAGAACAGTCGTTGCCTGCACAAACATTTTTAAGAGATACGTTTTTCCCTGGAATTCAAACTTTCGTAACTGAAAAAGTTGATGTAGACGTTAAGAAGGGCAAGCGCAAAATGGCGCCTTTTGTGGCTCGAAGACGTGGCGGGGTTACCGTAGATCGGGGCGGATTCAGCACCGAAACTTACACCACTCCCTACATTGCTCCCCAGAGGGCCATTACTGTCGATGACATAATGAACAGAGGTCTTGGGGAAAACATTTACAGCACTAGGACGCCACAGGAGAGAGCGCAAGAGTTGCTTGCTAAAGACATTGCCGAGCTTGACGAGATGATCACCAGGCGCGAGGAGTGGATGTGCAGGGAACTGCTGCTTAACGGGGTTGTAACTATAAAAGGTTGGGTGGACAGAGTCGATGGCGGCGCAGATTACGTCGAGGATAAAATAGATTTTCAGTTTACGAATATAGAAACGTTAACTACAGACGTAACATGGGACAAGGCAACATCTAAGAAGATAGAGGACCTGAAGCGAATTAGGCTATCAATTATCCAAAAAACGGGCAAAAATCCCAACGTCATCATAATGGCGAATAATGTCGTAGATCTTTTCCTTTCCGATGAAGACGTAAGGTCTTTGTTCGATATCAGAAATATTACGCTTGGATCCATACAGCCACGCATACAGATGGATGGGGTTACTTATGTTGGCACATTAAATGCACTTGGCCTTGAGATCTATACCTATGATGAGTGGTTCCTGGACGATGACGGGAGGGAACAGCCGATGATACCTGACGATCACCTGATTATGGCTAGCACCGGTCTTGGGTCTAGGCTGTACGGTGCAGTGACGCAGATGGAGGAGGCCGATGGGCAGTTTCACACATACGAAGGCACCAGGGTCCCACGTGTATGGTCTGACATAAACAATGATGTAAAGATGATTCGCCTTGCTTCAAGGCCGCTGCCTAAACCTGAAGACGTGGATTCCTGGTATGTGTTAAAAGTTAAATAGGATGGTGATGGCATGGCCATATTGATTAAGAGATTTAAGGTACGACATAATGGAGTAACATATGGCCCCGGAGAGCCTGGCGGTGAAATCTTGCATGGTCTATCGCGGGAAGAAGAGGATAAACTGATAGCTGGATCAAACGGCACGATCGAGCGATATATTGAACCTCAACTTAAGCAGGAAGCGGAAAAACCAAAGCCGGACCCAAAACCAAAGGCTAAAAAGTCTAAAACTAACCGCAAAAAAGAAGAATAATGGCAAACTTTAAGGATTTTGTCAAACATGATTTGGAAACCTTCATAAATCTTGACGAGTTTGCTGAAATACATCATATCGATGGCGTGCCTGTGAAGTCCATCATAGACAGCGACGTTTTGCAGATTTATAGCAACGTGAAGGCCGAGCAATATGATGGAGTTTACCGGAGCGTTTTGGCTCTCTACGTTAAAGAAGATGATCTTGGTTATCGTCCGGTTAGAGATCAACATCTCGATATTGATGGGGCTATATACATCGTAGGTGAGTGCTCTTCGGAGATGGGTATTTTGAAAATAGTGCTTGAGGTGGCAGAATCATGACGATCGAGATAAGAGAAGAACAATTTGAGCGCGCCAAGCTTGTCTTGAGCAAGGTCCCAAAAGGCATAGAAAGGGCTATGGCGTCGGCAATCAACAGAGCAGCACAAAGCGGCAGGACTGAAGCAGTTAAAAAGGTTCGAGAGCGCTACGTTATAAAAGCGTCGACTGTCCGTGAAACGATTAAAATTGAACGAGCTAGCACCTCTTCTCCTATGGCTGTACTGAGAGCTGTAGGCAGGGTGATCCCGCTTTCTAAGTTCAAGATTCGCCCATCTTCACCTACGCCAGGAAGGCCTAAAGCTGTAACGGCAACGGTGATCAAAGGCAGAGGTGGCACCATACCAAAAGCATTCGTCGCCCGTATGCCTAGAGGACACGTAGGAGTATATCGTAGAAAGGGCAGGCCAAGACTCCCGATCATGGAGTTATATGGTCCTTCCGCACCTCAGATGATCGGGAACGAAGAGATTATGCGGGCACTCGAAGAAAAGGCTCAGCAGACGCTTGACGAGCGCATGGAGCATGAGATTACCAGGCTTCTGGAGGGGATAAAATGAACAGCCCTGTTGATTTGATTGACTCTATTTGCGATTTTTTGCGCAACTCTACGATCATGAATATGGATTTGGCCACCAAAAAAGATGAAGAAAGGGCTCCACAGATTATAGCCGGATATTTGCCGCCTAAAAAGTCTGTGCCTGATCCCGATTTTCCATTTGTGATCGTACGCCTTGAGAGTTTTGAAGATAAATTAGAGGGTGCAACTGCAAATATCAGCATGATAGTAGGAACATATTCTGAAGATGCGCAAGACGGCTGGCGTGACGTGGTAAATATCGCTACAAGAATATGGTCAGAGTTATTCAGAAAACGCGTTGTGGCCGACAAATACCGAGTCGAATATCCATATAAATTTATTTTGCCGGAAGAGCAACCATTCCCGCAGTGGGTCGGGATACTTTCAACTGTATGGACAATAGCGCATCCGGTTGAAGAAATTTTAGAAAAGGAGGCAACGATTGATGGCGAGTTCTTCAGATAAAGAGAAAAAAAGTAAAGAAAAAACCATGCGGTTTAAGGCGTTCGGCCAAGTTAAGGTCGAGCGCCTTATTTATTGCGGGCCTAATCTACCGGGGGGCAAGTTGACGAAATACAGGGTATTCAAGGGCGGCATTCCAGAATATCTGAATGATGTGATTGCCGGATATCCTGAGATAAAACGTCTCTTTGTCCCGGTTGCTGACCTGCAAAAAGCAGAGACTGCAATTAGTACAAAAGGAACACCTCAACAGCTTGCTTATGAGGCGGTTCAAAAAAACATTTCTAAAGGTGGTGTATAGTGAATGGCATATAAACATGGCGTTTATGTTTCCGAAGTTCCAACCTCGATAATCCCGCCGGTCAGGACCACGGCGGGATTACCTTTTGTAGTAGGAACTGCGCCAATAAATCTGACTGACAAAACAAATGTAAATAAGCCCGTGCTTTGCTACAGCTATCAGGAAGCAGTAGAGGCCTTTGGATACAGCGACGATTGGTTAAACTACACTCTTTGTGAGTTTATGTATTCCCACTTTGCGCTGTTCAATGTAGCCCCAGTTGTCTTGGTCAACGTGCTAGATCCTACAGTGCATAAGGGGAGCGCAACTGCGGAAGCGCATACATTCGCAACTGATAATCCTGCGGTTACTCTATCCAAACAAGGAGTGCTGTTGGATTCTGTTGTTGTTAAGTCTGAAGAAGGCACAACAACCTATGTTCTCAATACAGATTATACTGTTGGGTTTGACGAGGATGGCAACGCAGTGATTACGAGGTTGGAAGGTGGGGCAATAGGGGAAGTTTCGCCGATCGAGGTCGGTTATGACTATGTCGACCCTTCCATGGTAACTGCAGATGACATCATCGGTGGAGTGGATATCGTTACAGGCAATTACGAAGGCCTTGAATTGCTGGACAAGGTTTTCCCGATGTTTGGGCTTGTGCCCGGCATAGTGCTGGCCCCTGGCTGGTCGCATGACCCTGAAGTTGCAGCGGTGATGACGGCAAAAGCATCAAACATAAATGCACACTTCAAGTGCATAGCGCTGACTGATATTCCTGTGGATGAAGTAACTAAATATACCGAAGCTTCTGAGTGGAAAAACCACAACAACTATGTAAGCCCCAGGCAAGTTGTGTGTTGGCCGAAGGTCAAGCTTGGGGACAATGAATTTCACCTTTCTACCCAGCTTGCAGGGATCATGTGTAAGACAGATGCGGAAAACGATGACGTGCCTTATGTGAGCCCGTCCAATAAAAATCTGCAGGCCAACAGTGCTGTGGCGGGTGGCAATGAAGTCATGCTTGGTCCAGAACAGGGGGCATATCTTAACGGGCAGGGTGTGGTAACGGCATTAAACTTCGTCGGCGGATGGAAAGCGTGGGGCAACAGGACTGGCGCATATCCAAGCATTACTGACGTTAAAGATACGTTTATCCCCATTCGCAGGATGTTTGACTGGATAGGCAATACTTTAGTGCTCACGTTCTGGCAGAAGGTCGACTATCCCATCACGAAGCGGCTCGTGGATACTATCATAGACTCTGCAAACATATGGCTTAACGGGTTGGCCGCGAGAGAATTTATCCTTGGCGGCAGGGTCGAATTTCTGCGGGACGAGAACCCAACCACGGATCTGATAGACGGTATCATCCGCTTCCACGTCTACGTTACGCCGCCTGCGCCGGCACGCGAGATCGACTTCATTGTGGAGTACGATCCGCAATATCTTGAGACGCTGTTTGCAGCGTAAAGGGGTGATAGAGAATGGCAAATCAAGTTCCGGAGAAGTTGATTAATTTTAGAGTTTACCTCGACGGCACGGATTTAATAGGAGTTGCCGACGTGGAGCTTCCAAGCGTGGAGGCAATGACGGAGACGGTGAAGGGTGCTGGCTTAGCCGGTGAGATAGACAGTCCTACACTTGGCCATTTCGGCAGCATGACTTGTACGCTCAACTGGCGGACTGTTGAGAAACCCACGCTTGAGCTGGCAGCCCAGAAGGCACATAACCTTGATCTAAGGGGTGCAAGCCAGATTTACGATGCCGGGGCTGGCCAATATTTCGTTAGACCGGTAAGGGTAGTGCTGCGTGCGATTCCAAAAACGTCAGTCAATTTGGGGAATTTGGATGTTGGCGTAACGGCAGGCGCATCAAACGTATTTGAAGTTGTATATCTTAAAGTTGATGTTGGTGGGTCTACATTGATTGAAATAGATAAATTTAATTACATTTGCAAGATTAATGGTATAGATTACCTATTACAAGTCAAAGCTGCCCTTGGTATCGAGTAGGAGATATGGCATGAAAATAAAACTTAGTAAGCCAATTATGATTAATGGAACAGAAGTAAAAGAGATAAATATTGATTTCGATAAACTAACTGGCAATGACATCATCAATGCATCAAGAGAGGCACAACTTTTAGGCGAAAATATTGTCGTTCCAGAATTTTCTAAGCAATATCTTGCAATCGTTGCAGCTAAAGCAAGCGGTATAAACGTTGAAGATATCAATAACTTACCCGCAAGGGATTTCACTGCCATTACAATCGCTGTGCAAAATTTTTTGCTCAAGTAGGTCTTGGTAAAAAAGGCGCTGAACTGATCATGCGTGCTGCACTTTCGCTTTCGATGAGCACATATACGCCTGTTGGCTATTGGATGAGTATGCCGTTTGCCGAACTTGGCAAATGGCTTGAAATAGCCTCAGATATTCTAAAAGGAGGTGGCAGAAATAGCTAAAACATATGAGTTGGCAGTTGAAATTGCCGGTAAAGTAGATTCAAGCTTTAGCCAATCTTTTAAATCTGCCACTTCTGTTCTTCAGGAGTCTCAACATAAAGTACGCTCCTTAAAAAAGGAATTAAAAGAGCTTGAGCAGAACTATAAATCTGGTGCCATTTCTACAGAACAATATAAAGCAGCACAATCTAGGTTGACAGCCGAATTAAACAAGGCCGAACATGCACAAAAAAGGCTGGCGAGAGCTATTGAATTGCAGGGCAAGGCAGAAGCATTCCAGTCGAAAATGCGTGGCAAGATGCTTGGTGCCGTTGCTGCCGGAGCAACTCTTGCTGTCCCGGTGAAGCTTGCCGTAGATTTTGAGTCAGCTATGGCAGACGTGCGCAAGGTCATCGACTTTGAAACGCCGCAGCAGTTTAAAGAAATGGGGGAAGACATTCTAGCTCTTTCCCAGCGGATACCAATGGCAGCTCGTGGTTTGGCTGATATCGTGGCGGCGGCCGGGCAAGCAGGAATTGCAAGGAACGAACTACTTCCTTTTGCAGAAAGTGCAGCTAAAATGGGCGTCGCTTTCGACATTACGGCTGAACAGGCAGGGCAAATGATGGCTCAGTGGCGCACGGCTTTTAAAATGAGCCAAGAAGAAGTTAACGAGCTTGCAGATCAAATAAATTATCTTGGCAACACCACTGCCGCTTCTGCACCAAAGATATCAGACATAGTAACCAGAATTGGACCTTTAGGTGAGATAGGTGGAGCGACAGCAAGAGAGATAGCTGCTCTCGGTACAACAATGGTTAGCGTTGGCGTGGGGGAAGAAGTAGCTGCGACAGGAATTAAAAATCTCATTTTACGATTAACTTCAGGAGCATCTGCCACCAAAAAACAAAAAAATGCGTTTAAGGCGTTGGGATTAAGTGCAACACGAATGGCAAAAATGATGCAAGAGGATGCACAAGGCGCAATCCTTGCCGTTATTAATGCCCTAAGAAAAATTCCCGAGCATAAGCGTGCGGCTATATTGACCGATCTATTTGGTCGTGAGAGCGTTGCTGCAATAGCCCCTTTGGTGACAAACGTTGAGCAATTGGAAGAAAACCTGCGTAAGGTTGGTGACGCAACACAATATGCAGGAAGCATGGAAAAAGAATTTGAAGCAAGATCGGCAACAACAGCTAATAGCTTGCAACTTTTGATGAATACAATCACGAGGCTTGGCGTTGCTGTCGGCAGTGTTCTCTTGCCACCACTTGCCGAAATGGCTCATTCTGTTGCGCAGGTTATAGGTAGGGTTACCGATTGGATGAAAAAACATGAGGGGCTTACAAAGATTTTGGTATATGCTACATCAGCTGTGTTGGCCTTGAAAATTGCGATAGCTGTCGTAGGATTCGCAATCGGCTCTGTTTTAGTTAAGCTTGCAAGTTTTTATGTATGGATGGTAAAAAACAATATAGTCACTAAAATTGCGACTGTTTCGACTAAGGCCTGGGCGCTTGCTCAAAAAGGTCTTAACGTTGTTTTGGGCTTAAGTGGCAAGCTACTGTCTGTCGGCAAGCTCATAGCCTATAACGTCGCCACCAAGGCTGTAGCGCTTGGGACAAAGATGTGGACGGCAGCCCAATGGCTTCTTAACGCAGCCCTTTCGGCCAACCCGATAGGTCTCATTGTGATAGCTATTGCCGGTCTCATAGCTGGGCTCACCATCCTATACAAAAAAAGCGAGACTGTAAGGGCAATCATAAGCACATTGTGGGATACAATCGGTGCAGGACCACGTTCCATTGCGGCTGTTGTAGGCAAGTTATGGGATTTTATATCAGTCCTTGGCAAAATCAAAATACCTGACGTCTTTGTGAAATTATGGAGCGGGATTGCAGGCGGGGTATCTACTGCAATCGGTGCGGCTAAAACAGTAGCAAGCAAGATAGGCAGCATATTTGGCAAAATCAAAATACCTGACGTCAGCCTAATGCCCAATATTGTTTGGGATGTAGCAAAATTCCCATTTGAGGCGATCTCGGTTATCCCAGAAAAAATAGCAGGCATTATGGACAAAATCAAGCTCCCAGATATCTGGGTGCCTTTCGAGTCAATGACCGCCAATGCCCTTAAATCTGTCAAGGATAAAATGTCAAACTTGATCACATATTTAAGCAACATAGCTCCGATAGCTTCTTTGGGCAAGATATACGATGCACTTGCTTACGGGGCGGCCAATGCATATAGTTTTGTGACGGATAAGTTTTCGCAGCTATTTTCATATCTGTCTGCGATAAAATGGCCAGAATCCTTAGGCAATCTGTGGAGCATTATAACTTCCGGTGCTACATCTATGTTCCAGACCGTAACCAATGCCCTAAATTGGCTAATAGATAAGGTTAATTGGTTCATCAATAAATTAAATAAGATCAAGCTCCCAAGCTGGTTGCCCCTCGCTGGCGGTAAGGGTGTCAATATTGAAACGATACAACGGATAGAAACACCAACAGCCCTGCCAGAACACGCCGAAGGCGGCGTCTTTTCGGCCCCGCATCTGGCAATGGTAGCTGAAAAGGGACCGGAAGCGATATTGCCTTTGGAAAAACTGCTTAATATTTTTAAAGAACGAAAGGCTGTCTCAACACCGGCAATCAACATTACCTATTCGCCCGCATCACCTGTTATTAACATTTATGAGCAAGGCGGAATCAGCGCTGATCGGATCAGAAACGAGGTGCTTAATGCCGAGAGGCGGGCACAGGAAGAGTTTGAAGCAAGGTTAAAGGCATTCTTAGCGCAACAGAGGAGGCTAAGCTATGCGTAAATATATGACTGTACAGGGCGACACCTGGGATTACATAGCATACAAAGTTTATGGTGCTGAGAGCGGAACAGAATTTTATATGTCAACGTTACTCGAAGCAAACCCGAAATATTTAAGCTATGTGGTGTTCCCGGCAGGCATAAGAATTAATGTCCCAGATGTGAAGGTTGAGCTTCCCAAAACACTTCCACCATGGAAGAGAGGGTCTTAAATGGCGAAGATCAGACGGGCATCGCTATCGCTTTCGTATAACAATGTAAACATAACAGCTGATCTTTCAGATTATTTGGTCAGCTTTTCTTATGAAGATAACTCAGACAACAAAGCAGATGACCTCCAGATTGTGTTGGAAGACAAAAAAGGCTTATGGCGTGGCAGTTGGTATCCAAACAAAGGTGCCAGGTTAGTCGCCTCTATTATTACCCAAGATTGGCGATTTACAGGCACAGCGCAAACACTTCCACTGGGATCATTTGAGATAGACGAAATAAGCTACACTGGACCGCCAGATGTAGTAACGCTCAAAGCAGTGTCTATACCGGTTCATTCGTCTTTGGTTGACGAAGACAAAATAAGGGCTTGGGAGGAAACCGCTTTATCTGTGATTGCGGGAGATATAGCAAATGAGGCACAGCTTGAGTTAATGTTTGATAGCGATTTTGACCCAGAATATGACCGAATTGAGCAATCTGAGGAGCCTGACTTGCCATTCTTGCAGCGTTTGTGTGACCAATCTGGTCTAAGCTTAAAGGTATCAAGCGATAAAATTATTATCTTTGACAGTACAAAATATGAGGAAGCACCTAGCGTTGCTGTGATTGCAAAAGGTGAATCCGACATTATTTCATATGAATTTACATCGGCAACCAGAAATATCTATTCTGCAGCTAGGATAGAATATCAGCCAAGTATTTGGGAGGATCCCATCGAGTACACTTACTCCCCTCCAAGTGCCCCAAAAACAGGGAAAACGCTGTTTATTAACGAGAGAGCAAATAACTTGGCGGAGGCGGAGAGAATAGCAAAATTAAGGCTCAGAAAGATAAATGCTAACGAAAACAGGGCAAGCGTTGTGCTTGTAGGCAATCAATCTCTTGTAGCTGGAGTAAATGTAACATTCTCTGGATTTGGGAACTTCGACGGCAAATATTTTATTGAAACTGCCACACATTCTGGCCCAAATTATGAAACGAGATTGAATGTTAGAAAGGCTCTGGGTGCATATTAAATGGAAAACCTTAAAGGTTTAATAAGAGTCGGTAGGGTCTCTGCAATATATCCAGAAAAAGCCCGCGCTCGCGTAGCGTTTGAGGCGCACAAGCTAGTGTCTTATGAGCTTTCTGTTGTGCAGAAACAGACACTTAAAAATAGAGATTACTGGATGCCAGACGTTGGAGAATATGTCCTATGCATATTTCTACCCACCGGTAATGCAAGTGGCTTTATCGTAGGATCTTTATATTCCGAGCAGAATATCCCCGACCTTAATACTAATGACAAAAGGGCCATGATATTCGATGACGGAACATATATTGAATATGACAGAAAGGCTCATTTACTGACCATTGATGTGCCCAGTGGGGTTATAAACATAAACATTAATGGGCCAATTAATATTACCGCTACTGGAAATATTAATGTAATTGGTGACGTAATTGCCGATGGCATAAGCCTTAAAAATCACGTACATCCAGAAAATGATGACGGTGGCCCGACCGACCCTCCGCAGTGAGGTGAAGAATGATGATAGGTGTTATTGGCGATCAAAAGCTAAACAGAGTAATTACTTTTACAACTTCGTCTGATAAAGTACTTACCTTTGATGGATTTGAGCAATCCTCATCTGTTAGGCTCGGCAAACATGAAGTGCACATGCAGAAACCAAAGACGGAGTTTTTGGGTCCCGAACTAGATACGATCTCATTCGTAATCCGTCTTGATGTCGCTTTTGGGGTAAATCCTATAGAGGAAATTAGAAAGTTATATCAGCTGCAAAAAGAGGGCGAAGCGGTATCACTCGTTATTGGCAACAGGAGCTACGGCGAAAATCTATGGACCATTAAATCTCTAAGGCAGCAATACAAGCAAGTTGATAATCGTGGCAATTTGCTCATAGCTGAATTAAATATCGAGCTGGAGGAGTATGTATGATGCATGAAATAACTGCAGAAAGTATAAATCAGATAAATTTTGCCCCCGGCTCATTAGAAGAAGAAGTTTTACAAAACGTGAAAACAATACTCACAACTATGAAGTATTCTGTGCCTCTTGATCGTGAATTCGGATTGTCCGCCACAATGCTGGATGATCCCATGCCGATTGCCAAAGCCAAACTCACAGCCGAAATTATTACAGCAATACGCAGATGGGAGCCTCGTGCCCGAGTGGTAGAAGTTAGATACGAAGGAGACGGCATGGACGGCATATTAAGGCCGAAAGTGAGGATTGAGATAAATGCTTGATAATTTACCAGACATAACATTTGCTGAAAAAGATGCAAAGCTTATAGAGAGTGAAATTATAAATGCTTACGAAAGCCTTGCTGGACGAACGCTCGCTCCAGGTGATCCTGTTAGGCTGTTTTTGCTATCAATTGCCTCGATAATTATTCAACAAAGGGCTTTGATTGATTTCTCAGCGAAACAGAACTTACTTGCCTATTCAATAGGGGATTACCTTGATCATATTGGTGCATTGCTTGGTGTAAGGCGTCTATCTGCGAAGCCTGCCACCACAACTATCAGGTTCGCTTTATCTGAAGCCAGACAGGATGTTATAGCTATACCAAAAGGGACCAGGATCAGGGCAGAATCAAGTGAAATTGTTTTTGCCACAACGGCCTATGCTGAAATACCTGCAGGACAATTAAGCATAGATATACCAGCTGAATGTATGGCAGTTGGAGAGGTGGGGAATGGGTACCTGCCTGGGCAGATAAAAAGGCTTATTGACCCCATTCCCTATATAGCAAGCGCTGTTAATACCACAGAAACATTGGGCGGAATCGATATTGAAGGCGATGAATCTTTTAGAGAGCGCATTAGACTTGTGCCGGAATCATTTTCTACGGCTGGGCCTTATCGAGCATATGAATATTGGGCGTTAACGGCTCATCATGATATAGCCGACGTTGCCGTGTATTCCCCTACGCCAGGACAGGTCAACATTTGCCCCTTACTGAAGGGTGGGCAGTTGCCAAGTCAAGAAATATTAGACGCCGTGGAAGCCATTTGCTCTGCCGATAATAAAAGACCCTTGACAGATTATGTTTATGTTCATGTACCGACGATAGTGAATTATTCGATCAACTTTACTTATTACATAAGAAAAGACGATGCCTCTTTGGCAAGCAATATTCAGTCAGCTGTAGAAGCAGCAACCGCTCAGTTCAAGGCATGGCAGAAAGAAAAGCTTGGCAGGGATATAAATCCGTCTGAACTGACGAGGAGAGTCATAAATGCAGGGGCCAAGCGAGTGCAAATAACACAACCTGTATTCGTGAAACTTGAACAATATCAAGTGGCGAAGGATATAACCACCAACATAATTTATGGCGGGTTAGAAGATGATTAATCTTAAAGAGCTGAGTTTGCTAGATATATTGCCTGAAAACATAAAAACAGATGAATCAGCTGCCAATGCTGCCGAGGCAATAGACCATGGGTTACGGGAAATCACAGGCGATATAAAGTACGCATTGATAATACCAAGGATAGATGAACTTCCTGACTCGGTTTTGGATTTGTTGGCATGGCAACTTCACGTAGATCTGTATGATCCAGATTGGGCTGAAGAAATTAAACGTGGGCTAATTAAAGAATTTGTTGCGTGGCATCAAGTAAAAGGCACAAAAGCAGGAATATTGGGATTACTCAGTGTTTTAGGCTATAGCAACGTTGGAATTATCGAATATCATGAAGCCAAGCAGGCATATCTTAATGCTGGGATGCTTTTTGCAGACGGTACATGGTTAGTAACCGACAATTCTCCGAAAATAATACAAAGAGCATATGATGTGTCTGGTTGGCCTGATATTCCTCATTGGGCACAGTTCGCCGTTAAGCTAGATCTAGTCGAAGCGGCAAGAGTAGAATGGCTAAACGAAATAAAATGGGCAATTGAAGAAATGAAACCTGCACGGGCATGGCCAATTTGGTTTTATGTCATGAAGTTAAACATGGATATGGCTATATTAGTAAAATGCACAATGCCAAGATTGTATATGCTCATGCAAGCCCAAAAATATTATCCATGGTGCAAGCTCATGGTTGATGGTTCATGGACCGTTGGGCCAGACCCGAAACCATACACGATTGATATCACTGGACGACTTATCGCAGACGGCTCGTGGAAAGTAGGAGAACTTATATTTTTTGAACCGGTAGAAACCATATACCCATGCATGGCTGAAGGATTTCTTACAATTATCCCTCATATCGTTTCAATAGGGCATCCTTGGGATCTACGTGAAGATGATCGTATCCCCTTGAGGGCTGATGGCTCATGGCAGGTCGGATATGCGAACATTGTCAATGCAGTAGCTCAAAAATACATCACCAAAAACATCATCACAGAAACGATTATACCGTCATGGGAAGAGACCCATAAAACGTCTTGGGAATGGATGTATGCCAAAAAGCCACATGATGTAGTAGAACCGAAAATAGACGGACAACTTGTAGATGGTTCATGGCTCATTGGAGGCCATCCGTTAGGGCTCACGGTTAATGGAACTTGGGATGTAGGCCTAGATCCAATAAAGGCATTTGGTTTTATAAATTACGCAACCTATGTGCAAGCACCGATAGGGGGGGTGATGGTCGGATATGATGAAAATATTTTTGTTGATGGCTCTTGGAATGTCGGTGATTCTGGCCCAAGGGCTTCAGCAAAGATAACATATTTATAAGAAGGAGGTAGGAAGATGGCTGAAGCGGTGATAATAAATCAATTTCGTCAAAGACTTGCAAAACACATGTATGACGGATCGGCGCTGCCAAAAGTTAAATACATGGCTTTTGGTGATGGTGGGCATAACCCAGATCTTACGCCAAAAGCTATGGATCCGGCGCGTACTACTTTATATCATGAACGGCTTAGAAAAGAGCTGAGTAATGTTACGCAAGAAGATCCAATGAGCGTGACGGGGACTGGGAGGCTCGAAAAAGACGAGCTTGTTGGCGCTAGAATTTCGGAGGTGGGGCTATTAGATGAAAGCGGGTATTTAATAGGCTATAGGTGTTTTTCTCCAAAAATTAAAGATACAGACGAGACCTATGAAGTGGAAATTAAAATCAGATTTTAATGGAGGTGAAGATGCATGGCATTACCGTACAGCACAATAGGCAGACATCCGGATTCGTTCCCGGCCGTGCCTAGTGCATGGAATGAGAAATATGACAAGATAGATGCCAATTTTTCGAATCTCGACACTCGCGTGGTCGGATGCGAAACGGAAATTGATGATGCCAAAGGTGACAAACCGACTTTGGCAGACATGCTTGCATATTTGCAGGAGCAAGTAGAAGGCGTTAGTCCCGACATGCAAAATGCAATCTTAGGGGTCCTTCTGGGGTCAATGGATCTTGGGAGTCTAGCAAACAGAGAAATTATCAAGACTTTAACCAAGAGATTCCAAACGGGCACAGTGATAATCGAAAACAAGGGGATCATTTCAGGTTGCACGGTAACAAAATCGGCCACAGCAACCAGAAATATCAACTTAGCGAGCGGTCAAGCCTTTACAGGCGGAATGATTGTCCCAATTGAGGCAGAAATAAATGGCGCTGCGATACCAAGTAACTCATCTGGCATGGCAAAATATTGCTACATATATCTTGCTATGGGTGCTACAAAATGGGAAGCTTTCTGCACAGAATTAGACAAATCTGTCCCAGCCAATGGGATCCCGCTATATCGCGTAACTGTCCCGGCCGGCAATACTGAAGCCAATGATCCATATATTAGCAACGTTACACTAACCGATGTGAGAAGACTTGAACCGGATGCGCCAACGTCTTTTATAAGTGCGCCCTTCGTGTATGTGTCGTTGCCTTTCGATATGCTTGATACCAATTACGCTATTGACCTTGATGTTTATGACTTTGTAGGCGGTGGATTTCAGCTTGGATACGTTTATGCAGATGAAAGGCAATCAAATGGCTTTAAGATTTGCCTGAATGGCACCGCCGATAATGTTAAAGTGCGCTGGACAGCAAAGAAGTTCAGCTTATAGGGGGTGATGTGATGATAATTACCAAAATCCAACCTGGACCTTATGCGGAAGTAGCTTTAGAGGGGACAAAATTAATTGTAGAAGATATAGAAATCGACTTGGAGGAAGAGCAGAAAGACAGTCAGACAATTATAGATATTTGCAGGAAAAATGGAGAGATGTATATTGGATTAAGGGATGCATATGTTGTTTCAATAATAATCCCGCCTGCAAAATATGAACTTGTAGAAACCGAAGAGCTTGATGATGAAGATAATCCAGTATACAGCGTTAACAAAATTCCACTTGATCTCGAATCGGTGGAATTAATTTTATGGCAATATCAAAAAGAGGAAGAGGAGGTAGCATAAAATGCCAGTAATATTTACTAAGGATACATTAAGAGCATCAGTCGAGGCCGCAACGGGGGGGCAAATAACTGTTCTGTATGATGACAAAGGGTTCCCATCCTACATGGTGAGAATACCGAAATTTAATCTGCAGGATATTGATCCAATTTATGGTTCAGGCGTGCATCCTGCCTTTATCGTTGGCGGCATAGAAAAATCGGAGATATTGATTGGCGCCTTCCAGGCGAAAATATATGATGGGCGCGCCTGTTCGATACCTCATGTTGACCCAACGACATCAATCAATTTTGACAATGCCAAAGCAGCCTGCACTGCAAAGGGTGCAGGGTGGCATCTTATGACCAACTGGGAATGGGCAGCAGTTGCTCTATGGTGCCTAAAAAATGGATTTCAACCTCGTGGGAATACCGATTATGGTAGATCGCACGAGGCAACGTATGAAACTGGGACCAGAGTGGATAACGTTGCTCCAGGAACTACTTCTGGAACTGGAAGGACGTTAACTGGTTCTGGACCTGCATCGTGGAGGCATAACAATACGTTTACCGGCATTGCTGATCTTGTTGGCAATGTCTCAGAATGGGTGGATGGGCTAAAACTTGTAGACGGCAAAATACTTATGCCGTCAGATAATAATTTTTCATTGGATGAAGTCAATTGGCCCGATACGGGGGTACGATTTGATTCAACGGCCACTGGAGATGAAAGTTCTTCAGGTGATATTGGCGATCCGGTGATCTCCAATGAGATCACAAAATATGCCGGACCAGTTGGAGATAATGGATATTACGGATATCTTTCTATAGCTAATTGGAAAGATCTAATCAAAAAGGTAGATTATAACATTCCAGCTTCAATGCTGCAGGCAGCAATTGCACCGATTACCTTAAGTGATGGGACATATTCACAAGATCCTAAAGGATATCTTTATATACGAAACTATGGGGAGCGCTTCCCGCTTCGTGGCGGTACTTGGACCT
>Ga0265294_10005208_pt1 | contig 15917 bp, 20 predicted proteins | sample MunlanPumphouse3_FD_192504 | JGI IMG/M metagenome (GOLD analysis project Ga0265294, IMG submission 192504) | Groundwater microbial communities from a municipal landfill in Southern Ontario, Canada - Pumphouse #3 | ecosystem: Environmental > Aquatic > Deep subsurface > Groundwater | place...
ATTTTTAGTTGTTTCAAGTATTTTAGATACATGATCATCATTTAGTGAAAAATAAACATTCTTACCATTCTTTCTAAATTTAACCATTCTATTATCTTTTAATATTCTTAATTGATGTGAAATAGCAGATTTTGACATAATTAATAAAGCACACAACTCCGTAACTGTATATTCATCTTTATTTAGTAAAAATAATATTTTTAAACGTGTTTCATCACCAAAAACTTTTAAAAATGTAGCCATATTGTTATAAGTTGATGCATCTATTTCATTGAATTTTGTTTCGTTTTTTTCTTTCATAAGTTTACCTACTCGAAATATTATAGTTGAACAACTGTTCAACTGTCAATTGGAATATTTATCTTTCAAAAATATATAGTATAATTATTGTCATGAAAACTATTATTTATTACAAAACCAATACAGGTTATACAAAAGAATATGTTGATTTATTAAAACCAAGAATTGAATGTGAAGAAGACTATCCAATTAATAAAATTTCTAATAAAAAAATAAAAGAGAACGACAATATTATTTTTATGGGACCATTAAGAAATAATGTTATTCTTGGACTATCTAAGTTTTTAAAACATTATAAATCAATGGAAAAGAAGAATATTTTTATCTTTGGGGTAGGAATTGAACCTACTACTGAAGAGAAAAAAGAAAATGTCGTGATGGCTAATGGTCTTGAACTATATCATGTTCGATTATATCTAATTCCTGGAGGATTTGATTTAAGTAGGTACAAAGGTATACAAAAATTTGTTATGAAAACAACTTTTAAGATTGCTAGTAAAAAACATCCAGAATTAAGTATGATTAGTCAAAGAAATATTAATTATGTTGATGGTATTAATCTTGATCGCATGATTGATGTCTATTTTAAGATTAATAAAGATAATAGGTAAAATGAAAATTTTAATCACTGGTGGTGCAGGTTTTATTGGCTCAAATTATATTGAGTATTTATTTAATATTCGAAAAGGTTACGACATTGTTGTTGTAGATAAACTTAATTATGCTAGCAACATTCATTATCTTGATCCTTATATGAGCTTAAAAAACTTCAAGTTTATTAAAGAAGATATTTCTAATCTTGAAGAAATGGATAAAATTTTCAAAGAAGAAAAATTTGATATTGTTTTAAACTTTGCTGCTGAATCAAGTGTTGATAGATCATTTGATAATGAATCAACCTTTTTTAGAAGTAATGTTCTTGGGGTAATAAATTTAATTAATTTATCAATCAAATACAATGTTTCTCGATTCCATCAAGTTTCCACGGATGAAGTTTATGGCTCATCTTTAGGAGTCGCATATAAGGAGGATAGTTCATTAAACCCATCAAATCCTTATTCTTTAAGTAAAGCAACGGCTGATAATTTGATAGTTCTAGCAATGAAAACAAAAAACTTAAAAGCAACCATATCTAGGTCAACTAATAATTTTGGTCCTCATCAATTTACAGATAAACTTATTCCTAGAGTAATTAAATATGCTTTAGATAATAAGAAGATTCCGATTTATGGGAACGGAAATAATGTTCGTGATTGGTTATATGTAAAAGACCATTGCCGAGCAATTGATTTAATTATTGAAAAGGGAAAGATTGGAGAAATTTATAATATTGGCGGTGATAATTACCTATCAAACAACAATCTTATTAAAGAAATTTTAACTAAACTTGATAAGCCAGATAAATTAATGGAATACGTAAAAGATAGACCAAATCACGATTTTGGTTATGCAGTTGATGATACAAAAATAAAGACAAAACTTGGTTGGAAGATCGAATCTAATTTTGATGATGAGTTAAGCAAAACTATTGATTACTATGTAAATTATTTTAAGAATAACTTATAATTGTTGACATGAAAACTATTACCGAAGGAAGAAAGATTTTAGTTCAAAATAAGAAAGCATTTTTTAATTACTTTCTTAGTGATTTTTTAGAATGTGGAATTGAACTTGAAGGTAGTGAAATTAAATCTATAAGGGCTGGTGGTTGTTCAATCAGTGATAGTTATGTAATTATTCGTAATAATGAAGCTTTTATTTTGAATATGAACATTGCTCCATATGATAAAGCTAGCAATTTTACTCATGATCCATTAAGAACAAGAAAATTATTGCTTCATAAGAAAGAAATTAAAAAATTAAGTGATAAAATTACTCTTGATGGTTATACAATTGTTCCAACAAAAATTTATCTTAAGAAAGGTCTTTGCAAAGTAGAAGTTGCTTTAGGTAAAGGCAAAAAACTTTATGATAAACGTGAAACAATCAAGGAAAGAGATATTAATCGTCATTTAAATAAGGCGATAAAGCGAGGATAATTCATGAGAAAAATGACAGTTATTCAAAAAATTTCGTTTAGTGCTCTTTTCATTGCATTAGGGATTATTTTATCTCGTTTTGTTAGTTTACCATCATTATTTGGTTTACCTTTTTTAAAGGTCTCTTTATCTCCATCGGTTGTTATGTTTAGTTCATTTTATCTTGGACCTTTGTGGGGATTATTAGTTGGAACTTTTACTGATGTTTTTGGTGCCTTACTTGTTCCACAAGGTGGAGCATTTAATCCATTATTTACGATTCCAGCTTGTTTAACTGGTTTAATGCCTTATATTTTATATAGAATTTTTAATAACAAATTCGAGAAGAAATTTCCTATTTCTTTAAGTGTTATTTTATTTTTAATTTCTTTATTTTTGACTCTTTATTTCTCACTTAATACTACAATTCATAGCGAAGGTGGCAAAGCATACACTATTGAGCCATGGCTTAAATGGACTGTTGGAATTGGGAGTTTTACATTATCGACAGTTTTTGTAATTGGTGTAATTCTAATAAGGCAAAAACTAAAAAATGTCAAATTGAATAAATTTTATAATATTTACACCGTAGCTACGGCAATTTTACTTACTTATTTTGTATTTAAGATTCCAGTTAGCAGCGTAATAAAATCGTTTGTATTAAGCTTTGATTTCTGGTTTGTTTATGTTGCTCAATGTTTAGTAGGATTTGTTGCTTGTTTTGTCCACATTATTTTGGTAAGTTTAATTTTGAATGTTACGACATTCTTTAATATTCGTGGTGCTCTCGTTAAAGAAACGAATACTAGTGGAGAATATATTGATGTTGAAACTTTTAATAAAGTAAAAGAAGAAAATAACGAAGAGAAAAAGGAAAATGATGATGGAAAACAAAAATAAAAAAGAAGAATTAGATGCCAAAGAGAATATCAACGAAACTAAAAAAGATAGCTTTAAAAAAACTGAATTTAATGTTAAAGCACTTGTAATTTCGATTGTGATTCTTGTTTTAATTGTTGTTTGCTTAATAGTTATTTTTTCGTTAGTAAAAAATGGATCCAGCAGTAGTGGTTCATGTGATAGTGGTGATGGAAGTCACACTTGTCCTTTAATTAGTTTTTTAAAATTTTAGGGTTTATTTGATAAACTTTAATTGCGTTTTTATACATAATCTTGTCAAAGTCTTGTTGTGACATTGAAATCGAATTTGAAAAATAATTTAGATATAATTTATTGTCTAAAGTTTTTACGCCATCTATTGGGTTATCAGTACCAAAAATAATACGATCTGATAAGCCGTTATTTATAAAGGCATTTATGCCACTAATATCAAACCAGGCGGTATCCATATATAAATTTGAACATTCAAGCATCGCTTTCATGCAACTCTTATGATTTGAATAGAGTTCACCATGTGCAGCAATGAAGTTAAGATGTGGCCATGCTTTACATACTTCGGCGAGATATTTTACTTTTGAATATTTGTCTGTTGCAGTATGAACTAGAATTGGTAAAGAATATTTTTCAGCAAGTTTAAAATAAGGTATAAAAATAGGGTCATTAATTTTTAATTGCGAAGCAAAAGGATGAATTTTTAGTCCATAAACACTGCTTCGATGATTAACTATAAAATTTTCAACTTCTTTAATATTATTTTCAGTATGTGGTCTTATCCAACATAACATTCCAAATTTATTTGGATATCTTGAAATAAAATCATATGCTTTTTCAAAGCCAATAATTTGCATAACTAATCTTACTCGGTGATCTGTATTCTCATTAAATTCGGATCCATCGAAACTAAATAAGCAAAAATTAATATTATGTTTTTTATCACTAATCACTAAATCATCTTCACATTCTTTTAAATTTGGCCAATAGCCAGTATGCGCATGTGCATCAATAATAAATTTGGTTTTCATATGATTAATTTTAGCACATTAAAGTGTTTTATTTAATTATACTTTTAAAGTATAATTGTTGGCATGGAATACAATTACGAAGACAAAGAAAAGATGGATAAATTGCAAAATAGTCCTGAAGCAAAAAAACAAAGAGACAAAAAGTTTTTACAATTAGTTTTATTGTGTATTCCAATTATTGTTGGAATTGTTTTGTTTACCACCTATTGTTCACTTACTCCTAATTATGTTCAAGTTTATGAAAATGAGAAAGTTTCTAGTAGTGAAAGTGATACAAAAGTCTATACACTTGATGATGAATTTAAATATGTCTCTACGGAATTAACCGCTTCTGATGGGGTATATACAAATTCGAGTAATAAGACTACTTTATTTAAGGTTGACTTAGCAAAATTACAAAAAGCAAATTCAAGTTATTCTAAATTAGCTTTAAATGTTTATTTTAGTGCGGCTACTAGTTATGGTACTTGCACCTCAATCTCCTCATATCCAAAGTTAAGTTTTTTGGTTGATGGAACATCAGTTGGTGGAACAAGTGTTAAGAAAAGTGGTTTCACCGATATGAGTGTTACAGAAATTAACATTGTAGATAAGAGTGAATTTTTGATTAATGTTAGTGATTTTGGATCAGCCGTTTGTGCGGATGATTACTTTTTACAATTTAAAAATATAAGACTTAAAGTCTTGGGGGTATAAATATGACATTAGAAGAGAGATTTATTAAGTACATTGCGTTTGATACGATGAGCAAGGATGGTGTTTCATCTTATCCATCGACACCTTCGCAACTTATTTTTGCGGATATGCTCGTTAATGATTTAAAAGAAATTGGTGTTAATGACGCCTATAAAGATGAATTTGGATTAGTATATGGCCATGTAAATATCGGCAAAGAAAAAACAATTTGCTTAATTGCACATATGGATACAGCTCCCGCATTGGTGGGAGGAATTAAAAATCCAAAGAAAGTTAAAAATTATGCTGGTGGAAACATTGTTCTTAATGACAAATATGTTTTAAATCCTGAAGTATTTCCAGTTATGAATTCATTAGTTGGAGACGATTTACTTGTGACTGATGGCGAACATTTATTGGGTGGAGATGATAAAGCTGGTGTTGCTATTATTTTTGAGTTTGCAAAATATTATATTGAACACCAAAATGAATTCACATTTAATTTATCGATTTGCTTTACTCCTGATGAAGAAGTTGGCGGTGGATGGTTACATTTTGACGTTAAAAAAGCTAAAGCTGATTTTGGATTTACTCTTGATGGTGAGTCTATTTATGAAGCAAATCACGAGAACTTTAATGCGGCTAGTGCTGTAATAGAGATTAAAGGCGTTGGCGTTCATCCAGGTTCAGCATATGAAGTAATGGAAAATGCAGCGTCAATTGCCAGTGAATATCAAGAATTAATGCCTAAAGATGAAGTTCCAGAAAAGACACAAATGTATGAAGGATTCATTCATTTATGTTCTATAACTGGAGATGTCGAAAGTGCAAAACTAGAATATATAATTCGTGATCACAATAAAGACCTTTTAGAGAAAAAGAAGGTTTTAATGATGGAAGCCTCGAAGAAAGTTCAAAATGCTCATCCAAAAGCAAATGTTCAAATTGAAATAAAAGACGACTATCGTAATATGGCGGATTATTTTATCGAACATCCAGAAGCGATTGAAATGATTAATAAAGCTTATCTTGCTTCAAAAACTAAATTATCATATGAACCAATTCGTGGCGGAACCGATGGAGCAATGATTACTTATATGGGTTTACCATGTCCAAATCTTGGCACTGGTGATTTTAATCCTCATGGTAGATATGAATTTGTTTCTTTAACAGAAATGAATAAAATGGTTGAAATACTTAAGAACTTATTAAAGGAATAGGAACAATTTATGGAACAAATCTCATGGGATGAATGTTTTATGGGAATAGCTTTACTTGCTGCAAAAAGAAGTAAAGACCCATCTAGTCAAGTTGGTGCGGTTATTGTAGATAATGATCACAAAGTTGTTTCGATTGGGTATAATGGTATGCCACGACATATTGATGATGATAAATTAACGTGGAATAAAAATGAGGGATTAGACAACAAATATTTATATGTTTGTCATGCTGAATTTAATGCAATATTAAATGTTAGAAATGGTAGTAGCGTTTCAGGATGTACAATTTATGTAACTTTATTCCCATGCAATGAATGTGCTAAAGCAATGATTCAAACTGGAATTAAGAAAGTTGTATATTTAAGCGATAAATATGCCGACCATATTGAAACAAAAGCGAGTAAGAAGCTTCTTGATTTAGCTGGCATTGAGTACGTTCCATATAGTGGAAGATTAAAAGAAGTAATATTAAAATGAAGAGTAAACCAATTATTGAAGTAAAAAATTTATCTTATGAATACGAAAAGAACGTCGATGTATTAAAAGACGTTTCTTTTTCTATTGAAAAAGGTGAATATGTTACACTAATTGGTCATAATGGAAGTGGAAAATCTACTTTAGCAAAATTGTTATGTTATTTACTCGAACCTATGAGTGGAGAAGTTCTTTTAAATGGCGTAAAAGAAACTGAAAAAACAGTTGGTGATATTCGAAAAACTGTTGGGATTGTTTTTCAAAACCCTGACAACCAATTCATTGGTGCAACTGTTGAAGATGATATCGCTTTTGGTTTAGAAAACAGGGATGTTGAAGTTAGTAAAATTAGAAAATTAGTTAATGAATATGCAGCCAAAGTTCATATGGAAGCATATCTTAAAAAAGAACCTAGTGAAATTTCGGGTGGTCAAAAACAACGTGTTGCTATCGCTGGAATTTTAGCTTTGGGTTTAAAAATTATTATTTTCGATGAAGCAACATCAATGCTTGATCCAGAAGGTGTAGAGGATATTAAAAAGATTATTTTTGAAATGCGAAAAGAAGATAAGGAATTAACTTTCATATCCATTACACATGATATTGAAGAAGCCTATAATTCGGATCGAGTTATTATTTTAAACAAAGGCCAAGTCTATAAAGATGGAAAACCTGAAGATGTCTTTAAAGATGCTAAAAGCATTTATGGGATTGGACTTGATTTACCATTTGTTTTGAAAGTCAAGAATGCTCTTAATGATGAAAATTATAAAATACTAGAAGAAATTAATTCTATTGATTCTTTAGCGAGGTTTATATGCAAATCGAAGTAAAAAATATTTCATATACCTATAACTTATCACCTAAAGAACATTTTAAAGCATTGGATAATGTATCTTTTAGTGTGGATAAGGGGGAGTTTGTAGCGGTCGTTGGTAAAACTGGTGCTGGAAAATCTACTTTAATGCAAATGCTCAATGGACTACTTTTGCCTGATGAAGGGGAAGTAGATATTGACGAATTTGTTGTATCAAAAGATAGAAAAAAGCGAAGTAAGAAATTGTTTCTTTTACGCAAAAAGGTTGGAATGGTCTTCCAATTTCCAGAATACCAATTATTTGAAGAAACAATTTTAAAAGATGTCATGTTTGGTCCTAAAAATTTTGGACTCAAAGAAGATGAAGCAAAAAAGGTATCTATTGAAGCTTTAAAAAATGTTGGGATACCAGAATCCTATTTTTCACGTTCACCATTTGAACTTTCTGGTGGAGAAAAAAGAAAAGTAGCAATTGCTGGAATTTTAGCCTCTAATCCAGAGATTATGGTTTTAGATGAACCAACTGCAGGACTTGATCCATCGGCTAAAGTTGAAATAATGGGTTTAATTAAAAAACTTCATGAATCGGGTAAAACCATAATTTTAGTAACTCATGATATGGATGTTGTCATGAAATATGCATCAAAAGTTATTGTTTTAAACGACTCTAAACTTATTAAAATTACTACTCCAGAACGATTATTTAACGAACCAAATGTTGAGCAATATAGTCTTGAAATTCCTACTTTGTATAAATTCAAAAATTTGCTTAAAAAATATGGTTTTAAACCAGATATTAGTAATATAAATGATTTCAATTCACTAATCGAAATTATTAAATCGGAGAGAGAAAATGGATAGAGTATTTGGGAAATATTCATCAAATAATACGATTATCCATCGTCTTGATAGTCGTCTTAAAATTTTTGCATTAATTGTCTTAATGGTAGTGGTTTTTTTAAACTACGGAAATTTTGCCAATTCTTTTGCTATTCTTGGAATCATAACGATTTTAATTTTAATTCTTATGATTATTTCAAAGGTAAGTTTCTTAAGTTTTATTAAAAGCTTGAATGCACTTTGGTTCATGCTTATCGTATTAATTTTGATTAATTGTTTGATTCCATATGGCGATTATTCACATATTATGATTGAGTTCCCTAATGGATTTGTAATTTATTATGAAGCACTTTTTAATGCCTTAAGAGTTGGTTTAAGAATCATTTTAATGATTGCCATTACTATGGTTTTAACTTCAACAACGAGTCCATTAGATATTACATATGCTTTTGAATGGTATTTAACTCCTCTTAAATTATTTAAATTCCCAACTCAAGTTGTTTCAATGACAATATCTTTGGCTTTAAGATTTATTCCAACTTTACTTGAAGAAGCTCAAAGAATTATGCGAGCACAAAAATCTAGGGGTGTAGATTATAAACGTGGATTTGTTTCTAAAAAGATTAAATCTGTAACGACATTAATTATTCCATTATTAGTTAGTTGTTTCTCAAGAAGTGATGAATTAGCATTAGCCATGGATGCGAGAGGTTATGATCCATACGCTAAAAGAAGTAGATTTCGTGTTTTACGTTTTGGTGCAAAGGATTTAATTTCTATTATTATTCTTTGTTTATTCCTTGCTGGTTTTATCTATCTTTGCGTTCTTGCATCAAATTATAATGTCAATTTTATAGAGTATTTATTTGGTGTTAAAGGGACTTTCTAAAATGAAATATAAAATTATTTTTGCTTACGATGGTTCAAAATTTTTTGGCTATTCGGTTCAAAAAAATGAAGAACATACTATTCAAGCAGTTATTGAAAAAACTCTATCTACTATTTTAAACAAAGCTACAAAAATTTATGCTTCAGGAAGAACTGATAAAGGTGTTCATGCCCTTAATCAAGTTGCTACTTTTGAAACAAAAGAAGAAATAAATACTACTAAAGTTTTGCATAGTTTAAATAAAATGATTTCAAACGATATTTATTTTAAGAGTCTTAAATTAGCTAATGATAATTTTGATGCTCGCTTTAGTGCGAAATCAAAAACTTATGAATATGTAATCAATACAAAAGAATACAATCCTTTTTTAAGAAAATATGAAGTATATATAAAGGATATAGATACCAAGAAGATGAAGGAATGTGCAAAAGTTTTTGTTGGTAAACATTGTTTTAAAAATTTTACTTCAAAACCAACTGATACGAATGATTTTGTTCGTAATATTTTTAGCATTAAATTTCTAAATAAAAAAGATCATCTAATAATTGAATTTACCGGTGATGGATTTATGACTTATATGGTAAGAAAGCTGATGGGAGCGATGATTGAAGTATCTAAAGGAACTATGAGTGTTCAAGAAGTGAAAGATTTATTAGATGCAAAAGAACGTACAATAATTACTTATACCAGTGTTCCTCAAGCATTATTTTTAAAAAAAGTTTCCTACTAACTGATATAAAACTAGAAAAGAAGGGCTTAGAGTAGTATTATATTGCGGAGGAGATATTTATTATGGGTAGACATTTTGAAGTAAGAGCAGCCTCAATGGCTAAAACAGCAAAAGCAAAAAGTGCTGTTTATATGCGTGCATCTAAAGAAATTTATATCGCCGCTAAAAAAGGTCCAGACCCAGAGAGTAACCTTGCGCTTCGTGCAGCAATAGATAAATATCGAAAAACTTGTCCAAAGGATGTTATTGAAAGAGCTATTAAAAAAGCTCAAGGTGGCGAGAGCACCAATTATCTCGAAGGGAGATATGAAGCCTTTGGCCCTGGTGGAAGTTTATTAATTATTGATACTTTAACTGATAATACAAATCGTGCCTTGATTAGTGTTCGTACTGCATTAACTAGAAAAGGTGGAAAATTAGGAAGTGTTGCTTATAATTTTGCACAAAGTGGTTTAATGGATTTCAAGTTTGATGGTACAGAAGAAGCACTTGAAGAAGCACTTGTTCTCGGTGATGTTGATGTTAAAGAAATAAATTTAAGTGATGGTGAAGCAGAAGTCGTTGTTGCTCCAAATGATTTAGATAAAGCGCAAACCGCTTTAAAAGATCTCGGAGTTACTGAATACGATTATTGTCAATCAACATTGCTTGCTAATGAAAAAGTTACCTTAGATGGTGATGACAAGAAAAAATTCGATGATTTACTCTCTGATCTAGATGAAATTGAAGATGTACAATCTGTATATCATAACGTTAATTTATAATTTTATGAAAATAACAAATCCATGCGTATTGCATGGATTTTTATTATATAATAATGGCTAGAGGTTTTAAGTATGGTTAATAATGTTAAATGGGCTGTTATTCCTTGTGCTGGTAAAGGAACTAGATTCTTACCAATTACCAAGGGAATTCCTAAGGAAATGCTTCCAATTGTTGATCGACCAACTCTTGACTATATTGTTCAAGAACTTGTTGACAGTGGAATTGAGAATATTGTATTTATTGTTTCTAAAGGAAAAGACGAGATTAAAAAATATTATGATGTTGATGAGGCTTACGAAAAAGAACTTTGTGCTGAAGGCAAAAGCGCTTATGCAAAAATGATTCATGATGCAACACATAAAGCAAAATTTTATTATGTTGAACAAAAAGAATTACTTGGTTTAGGGCACGCGGTTTTACAAGCTAAAGAAGTCATTGGTAATAATGACTTTGTAGTTTGCTGTGGTGATGATATTTGTACTTATACTGGTGTTGCTCCTGTAAAACAAATGATTGATGCTTTTAACGCATGCGGTCATCATACGATTGTTGGTGGTCAAACTGTTGAACATAGTCAAATTTCTAAATATGGTTGCATGGATATTAAAAATAAAGTTGCTGATCGAACTTATGAATTAAAAGGGATTGTTGAAAAACCAAAACCAGAAGAAGCAACTAGTGATTTAGCTTCTTTAGGTAAATGGATTTTTAATTCAAAGATTTTTAAGATGATTGAAAATACACCAAAAGGTAGAGGTGGCGAGGTTCAATTAACTGATGCTATCTTTAATTTAATGAAAGAAGAGCCAGTTTATTTTTATGATTTTGTTGGAAGACGTTATGATTGTGGTGATAAAGTTGGCTTTATTGAAGCAGTTATTGATGTTGCTTTGTCGCGTGATGATATTCGTGATGGAATTAAAGAACACCTTAAGAAAATTATTAAATAAAGAAGGTTTGTTATGATTAAAATTGTTAAAGGCGATGTAACTTTTATTGATGGCGTAATGCATTTACTTGCTGTTATTCGTGCGGAATTTAAAAAAGAAGGATTAAATATTTATCAAAGTGAGACCTATCCTGATAGAGATATTATTCTTAATGATTTGTCAAAAAAGGATGATACACTCGTTATGCTTGATGATGATGAAGTAATAGGTTTTATAACTTCTGAATCTGAACATGATTTTTTTGAAGAGTGTTTTGATGGAATGCCCTTTGAATATCTAAAAAAGCATCATCTTGATTCTTACATTGGTCGTTTTGTTGGTTACGCTCGTCTAATGGTTAATCCAAATTATCGAAATCAAGGTTTAGCAACGAGATTAATGAAGATTTTTGATGAAAAGTATAAAGGTTATGTAATCATTTTCTTAGTTGATAAAGAAAATAAAAATGCCCAAAGGTTATATGCTAAGTTAAATTATGAGTGTTTAAGCTTAGAAAAATTCCCATATGGAGACTATTATGTCTATTCTAAGAACGAACTTAAGTAAAAATGGCAATTTTTTAACAATTTTAGCAGTTTTTATTTGTAATCAAAGCTGAATAAGTATATCATAATTATCGGCACTAATCTAAAAATTATGTCCCGGTAAGATTTAATTTATTAGGAGGATTGTGTAAAATGTTTAGACAAACAACAAATTTAAAGAAGGAAGAAGTTATCCGTAAATGGTATATCGTTGATGCAACTGATAAACCACTTGGTAGACTTGCAAGTGAAATTGCAGTTTATTTAATGGGTAAAGAGAAACCAACTTATACTCCAAATGTTGATTGTGGAGATTATATTATTGTTGTCAATTGCGATAAAGTATCTTGTAAAGGTACCCCACACAAAGCAGTTGATAAGAAATATTATAATGTCAGTGAGTATAATGGTGGACTCAGAGCTAGATCATTAGAAACTATGCAAAATAGTTATTCCGATGAATTAGTTAGACGTGTCGTATGGGGAATGCTTCCAAAAGGCAGATTAGGAAGACAAATCGTCAAGAAATTATTCGTTTATAAAGGTGCAGAACATGAAAATTCTGCTCAAAAACCAGAAGTTCTTGAATTCAAAAATTTAGTAGGAGGTAAGAAGTAATGGCTAAGAAATTAGATACTTACTACGGAACTGGAAGAAGAAAGTCTAGTGTAGCAAGAGTTTATATTAAGGCTGGTAAGGGTGAAATTATTGTTAATGGCAAACCTGTTGATAAATATTTTCCATTCCAAACTTTAGTTCTTGATTTAAAACAACCTCTCACTCTCTTAGGAGCTGCTGAGAAGTATGATATCAATGTAGTTGTTAAAGGTGGCGGTTTTGAGGGACAAAGTGGTGCAGTTCGTTTAGGAATTGCTCGTGCTTTACTTGAAGCTGGTGAAGATAGAGCCGCTTTAAAAGCTAATGGTATGCTTACTCGTAATAGTCGAAGTAAAGAAAGAAAGAAGTACGGTCTTAAAAAAGCAAGACGTGCTCCACAATTCTCAAAACGTTAGACTTATTACACGTTTATTATTCGAAAGCAAGAGATGCCAAAATATGGCATCTCTTTTCTTATAATAAGCGATGTTGCATGTATGCATTTTTAGTATTCTAGTTTGTATATTATAGGGAATTTATAGAAAACAAGTGTTTCACTTTTCTTATTTAATTATAAAAATAGAATAACTTGAAAAATGCCGATTAAATGTCAATTATTTAAAATAATAAACTTATTGATTTTTATATTATTATTTTATATAATAATCAAGCGCGAAGTAGCGTAAATGTGGGCCTTTAGCTCAGTTGGTTAGAGCGTGCCCCTGATAAGGGCAAGGTCGATGGTCCAAGTCCATTAAGGCCCACCAAAAAAAGTTTGTAAAATTGTATGTGCGGCACCTTAGGGCGCTTAGCTCAGCGGGAGAGCGCTTCCTTCACACGGAAGAGGTCATTAGTTCGATCCTAATAGCGCCCACCACATTTTGCCGGCTTAGCTCATCTGGTAGAGCAACTGATTTGTAATCAGTAGGTGGCTGGTTCAAGTCCGGCAGCTGGCACCAATTTGAAATGTACCCCATTTATTGGACTAATATTGTTCAATTGATGGGGGTTTTATTTTACTTAAAATAGCATAGTTATTCTTTATTGATTTCTAAAATGCCTATTTTGATATTTTTTAGAAGATAAAAGTAGTGTAATTTTATCTTTATTTATATATAATTATAAAGACGTATTTAAGGAGCGTTTATTACTATGAAAAAATTCTTTAGTCGAGCTAATTCATATAGTTTATTACTCGATATTGCCTGTATTTTTGTTTTCTTTGCACCTTTTGTGTTATTAAAAGGTAGTGCAACATCAACTAACACTCAAACCATTTCTGGTTTCCAAGCGATTTTTGGTGGCAGTGGTTTTAATGGAATTTCTATTCCAGTATTATGCATGTTTATCTTTATCTGTGTCGCTGTTATACTCAATATGTTAGCTTATAAATTTAAAGCTTTAAGTTTTATAAGTTTCATTCTTGAATGCGGTACCGCAGTTTTAATGTTCTGTATTATTAAGCTTATTAATGCTGGTTTAATGATTTCGCCTTCAAGCTGGGCAATTAGTGTTCATGCAGGTAGCATGGTTGATGGAAGTTTATTAATCGTTGCTTGCTTATGCTCATTAGTTAATGCTTTCTCAATCTTTAAGAGATCTCCAGAACCAAAAGCTGTTGCTTAATATTTAAATATTGAATTACTAAAGCAAGGTTAAAAACCTTGCTTTTTTATATGCACAATTTAAATATTTTTTTATAAATTATTATTAAAATAGTCTAAAATTACGATAACCATCGTATTAAATTAAATAATTAGAAAATTAGCAATTACCTATTGACAGTGCTAAAAAGTATGATAAGATATAGTTAGCACTTGAGATTAAAGAGTGCCAAAAATAAAATACTTATAGGAGGTATTACATATGAGTGAAGAAAATAGAAACAACGAAAATCGTTATGAATTAGGAGAAGATTTTTTTAATCCATTATTTGATGCATTTATCTCTATGCCTATTGATGGAAAAAAAGGGAATCGATTGATGAGAACAGATATTGAAGAACAAAATGATAAATATCTCGTTAACATTGAGATGCCTGGAATTAAAAAAGAAGATGTTAAGATTTCTTTAAAAGATGGTACGCTTCGTGTCTCATATAAACAAGTTGTTAATGAAAACAACAATGATGAGAAACATCATTTCTTAAGAAAAGAAAGATTCTTAAGCGAAGGCGATAGAAGTTATTATCTTGGTGAAGTTGATGATAGTAAAGTTGACGCGACTATGGATAATGGAGTTTTAACTCTTGTTATTCCAAAAGCAAAGAAAGTTGATAATACTAGTTATATTTCAATTAAGTAACTAGGCTATCATAAATCCTTTTGAAAAAGTAAAAACTCGGTGGACCTATTACCACCGAGTTTTTATATGTCGCATAAATGCATTTTACAAAAATTAGTAGGATATATATCCTTTTTTATTTCTTTTTCGAATATATAATATAGAAGTATTTGGAGGAAGTTTTATGTTTTCAAAAATAAATTTAATTAATTTACAAAGCAAACTTAAAGAAGATGGAATTAAAGCTTATATTATTTTGACAAGCGATCCTCATGATAATGAGTATATTGCAAATTATTATATGGCTGAAAGATTATTCTTTTGTCCGTTCACTGGAGATGCTGGTCAACTCGTTGTTACGCAAGATAATGCATACTTATTTACCGATGGTAGATTCTTTATTCAAGCGGCTAAACAACTAAAAGATAGTGGTGTTACATTGATGAAGATTGGCGAAAAAGGGGTTCCAACAATTCAGGATTTTATTAAACAAAATAATTTATATCCTCTTGGAATTAATACGATGATAGCGAACGAAACCTTCTATGCATCTTTGAATTGCATTGGTGCGAAAATTGTTGATGCCGATTATTCATACATGATTACTAATCGTCCAAAATTTAGCGAAGCAAAAGTTTTTAAACTCGATGAAAAATTAACAACTTTATCATATAAAGAAAAAATTCATAATATTATTGACGCAACTAATAAAGCTGGCGCAAAAGCAAATCTTGTTACAACACTTGATGATATTGCGTGGATTTTAAATATTCGTGGAGACGATATCGATTGCACTCCAGTTTTCTATTCTTATTTATATATATCAAAAGAATTAGGGACTCATTTATTTATCAAATTAAGCAAGATTGATTTTGTAATAGATGGAATTGAGATCCACCCTTATGATGAAATT
>Ga0265294_10005209_pt1 | contig 15917 bp, 14 predicted proteins | sample MunlanPumphouse3_FD_192504 | JGI IMG/M metagenome (GOLD analysis project Ga0265294, IMG submission 192504) | Groundwater microbial communities from a municipal landfill in Southern Ontario, Canada - Pumphouse #3 | ecosystem: Environmental > Aquatic > Deep subsurface > Groundwater | place...
GTTATTATTTATATACGCTCCTAATATATTTATACCATTAGCAACACTCAATGATATACTATCAGTAGCACCAATATTTATCAATGAAGGCTCATTATTATACACCTCATTAAAGTACTCTGCTTTATCGTCCCATACCATTTCCGCCCCATCTTTTTTATGTACTAAATAAAGAGGTTCATAATATTTATATTCGTAATTTCCCGGGATCTTATGGCTATATGCCCTATAATTTCCCTTTATAGATATACTCTCCCCTGTCTGATAAGGTCCTCCTTCTACACTAATATAAGATGTTCCACAAATAAATGTTTCCCCACCTATCTCAAGGGTAGAACCTCCATCTTTAGAAAAATCCTCTGAATTAATAACAATTCCACTACTCTGATCATGAGTTGCTCCCCCCGACCCATCTGAAAACCCGAAATATCCTCCATCTATTTTCACATTTGATTCCAACCCATTTATTTCAAGATCATCATATGTATACAATTCCCCTGAAATTGTCACATCATTGTTCTTATATGTTACCCCTTCCCCATCAACAATTAAGTTATCAGCATATAGATTACCATTTATCGTTAGACTAGACGCATTTGAATCTTTAAATGCAACATTATTAGATGTAGACACATCACCATATACTACAACATTGCTAGTGCCTTTCATCTTAATCTCACCACAAGATGTTACAACACAATCCCATATAGGGTTCACTTTATTATCAACTACCGCATTTACGAAAAAGTATTGTGGGATTTTCGTAGGCACATCCATGGTAAAATCCATTTCAACTTCCTGTTTGTAATCATCTTCAAAAAAAGCAGAGCTGAGTGTCAACTTACACGACATATCCTCTGGAAGATAGAGCGGAAATGTACGCCCCATAACCCAAACCGCTGGTTTTTTACCAGCAACACCGCCACCTTCATAATTGTCTGGATTCACTAGTATTAAGTCTAACCCACAATTATTTAAATACTCTCTATATTCATCAGCAAAAACTTTATACCATACCGCACATTCGGGATCAGTAGTGTCCTTATAGCACTTATCTAACTTTCTTTTTAATTCCGCTTCATTTATAGTCCCATCATCATTAAGATATACACTATCATAGTCAGGATCTGTATTTTCATGCTCCTTTTCAGCATCCAAAAACTCCTTTATTGACGCATTAGTCGCAGTATTCCCTACCTTAACAGCATTAGCCACCTCATCTAAGATTAATCCATATGCTTGTTCAAGTCCTGATTCTGCCATATAAAATGAAATTTTCCCTTTTCTATCGACATAGCTTACCTTTAAATGTGCAATACTCAAAGACATAATGGCTAAACCTACTGTACTGAGGATAGTAAGCGCAACAATAACTAAAGCCAAAGCCATCCCTTTATTATTATGCAACATTTTATTAAACATATTTTTCTATCCCCCCCATCTAACCTTATGTTCTTGTTTTTCTCGTTTGAGACATCTTAGCAAGCTCCTTGAATTCATCCTCATACTTACTATACTCTACTGTAACTGTAATATCTGCACCACGTTCATATTCATCTATTTGGTACAAATCTCGAACTTCTACCTCACCTAAATTTATGTTCAAATTAAACGTAGCACTATCATCTATATCTTTACATATTATAAATTTACTAGCCATTTCATTGTATACATCAAATGTTAAATTGACATCTTCTTCTACTACTATTTCAAGTATTCTCGGATTTGGATCTATATTGTCAAGAACTGTTGAACCTTTTGAAACACTATTACTATCACTTATCGTTAACTTTGGACTTCCATTAATATCAACTTCTATTTTCAATTCATAACTTTCTCCATTATCAATAATCCAAGCGAAATCACCTGATTCTTTTCTTACGATTATTACCAAGTCCCCAAAAACAAGTCGCTTCTCTATTTCCATCCTACCCATTTTCGATACTATCATTTCATCATACTCTAATTCCACATTGACCTCAAACCCATTACCTTCATCAATTGTATACTCTTTACCCTCTCTAACTTCCGTTGCATTTGAATCTAAATCAGCAATTATATCCCCTACGCTCTTTCCTTTATATTCCTCCATATATCTCTGTGCCAAATTATTTGCTTCTTGCTGTATTTTTGTTTTGTTATTTATCCTTATACAATCCACAAAATACATAGAAAGGGGGAGTACAGTAGCAAAAATCACAGCAGCAATAAGTACCTCAATTAACGTAAACCCTCTTGTATCTTTAATAATATGCATACCTAGTCCCCCTTTTTATCTACTGAACAAAAATATTACCTGCTTTTTTCTCTATCTTAACTCTTGGTCTATTTGGATCATCATTAATAACATTAACTACAAAAGGCTTATCTGTTTCATTAATCAACTTCAAATTAACTCCACTCTTATCCTTTAAGCTCGTTCTGGGATTACTAAATATTCTCATGGATATTCCGTTATCACTTATAGCAAAAGGAACTTCTTCTCCAATCGAATTGCTAGGATAAATGTTTTTTTCTGTTTTATACTTACATAAATATTTCCCATTCTTCATAAATAAATGAAATTCCACATTTTCTATTCCTTCATTATCAGCATAAATAAAGCTTTCATCAGATTCAGCATTATCTATTCCCAGTATAACTGTAGGCAAATCAGCAGTTATTGGCTTTGCTGTCATTATATAATCGCAAGCACCTACAGTAGTTACCCCATCTGCTGATGATTTTCTAAAATAGTTATTAGCCATACCTGAATTAGATAATGGATCATTATTTCCAGCAGTTATCGGTAAGCTCCAAGCTTTTGATATTTCCTCATCAACAGCACCTGAAATTGCTACAAATTTCAAATTTATTTTCCCTTTGAAACCATTTGAATTCCCAACGGTAACCTGTGAAATTAATATTTTTCTTTCATATTCTCCAATCCTCTTTATTAAATTCATAAAAGTTTCATTAGTACCATTGAATTCTAATTCAACATTCAATGTTGGGAGGAAATCAACTGTTGATTCATTTACAGAGCGTTTCGTAGATATAATACTACCTTTATTTCCGCTTCCTACGGCAAGTATTTCCTCCATATCACTCAAAGACATATTTTTATTTACTGAAATTATTTTGTTTTTCATTTGGTCAGGATCATCAAAAATTATACTCTCACCAACAACCCCTGATTGTGCCAATAGATCATCTAATATTAAAATAATATTTTCCTGTTCTGTATCATGAAAATAATTACTCGTCAAAGCATCAATTTTTGCATTTAAAATTTTATGCTTAGCTACAATCTCACGACTTTCAGAATTAACTCTTTGTAACTCAGCAATTTCATTTTCTAACTCAATATTTTCATCATCAAGTACTTTTACCTTATCCAATACTGGAGGTAATAAAAACATACAATACACAACAGATACTATTGCTACGAACATTACCATCAATAATAATTTCTCCCTTTTACTGATTTGCATGTTCTACCACCTCCTCACTGAAAGTACCTTCTATTCCAAAATAATATTGTCCTTTATCGAGCTCAATATTATTAAGATGAATTTTTTCTACAATACCACTCTTTTTTAAGTTATGCTCAAATTCAGCAATTTTCTTTCTATTATCCGTATACCCTGCTATTCCCCATTTGCTTTTTTCAATATTAAAACCACCAAAATAAAGATCCTTGGGTACTGTTACGAATATTCTTTCTAACAAACTAGAATTTATAATATCTTCTTCCCCTAAATCATTACTCAATACACTAACTAACTTATAATATTTTTCCAGTAAAGGCACGTGCCTCTTTGTATCTATAACCTCGACTATCTTTCCAGTATTAAGCGACTCAATTACTTTTTTATTTTCCGCAATATCATTTTTCAATAAATATACCTGCACTTGCAAAACAATATAAGCTACTACTGCTAATATTACAATCAAAAGAATAACATTACCTCTACTTTTTAAAGGTGAAACCTTATTTTCCTTAATATATGGTGAAAAGTAATTTATCCGTGACATCAACCCTCACCTACCTTTATCCAATAATAATGCACTTGCAGCATTAAAATATTGACTTATTAAAATGTCTTTATTCTTTTTATTGATTATAAACTTTCCCTTATCTCTAAATACTTCTGTAGGTCTCTCAAGTTTTTCTTGAATGCAACGCCTAATATCGTCAAGCTTAGATCCCCCACCCAACAAAACTATTCTATCTAACTTGTTCTCATTCTTTATAGACAAATAAAAACGAAAAACAAGTTTTAATTCATCCATACATTTTTCAATATATTCGCTTTCTGTCATCCCCTTCATGTTATCCACAAGTCCTACAGAAATAATCCTGTTAAACAAAAGTTTACCATCCCTTATAATACTGCAGTTGGTGCAAGAATGACCTAAATCTATTAGTACTACATTTTCATCTGCACTTTTTACGATTGGCTTATCCTTAAAATACCAAGAAGAGCCAATTGCATGTAATACCAATGATGTCGGTATCATATCCAGCTCATTACATAAATCATAATATCTCTTAACAATATACTTTGGTAATGCCACTACATTAATCCGTGATTTTTTTACTTTCCCCTCATTAAAAACTTCCAAGACAACATAATCAATAACATAATCACTCACCGTAATTGGAATATGTTTTGATAACTCAAAAGGAATCATTGCCTCTATTTTTTTCTCATTTGTACAAGGAAGAACCAACTCCCTCATTACAGCTTTAGTACTTGCAATTGAAAACGTAACTAACTTTGTCCTTATATCTTTTTCTCTTATACTTCTTTGAATTTTCTCTTTTAAAGCTTCCGCATTCAATATTTGACCATCTTCTACTGAGCCTTCAGGAGTTCTAAAAGTAAAAGCCTCTTTGATCTTTACCTTCTTTCCCATCCCTTTGCCCATAATAACCTTTGTATTATATGTACCAATATCAAATGATAAAACATCTTTATTAAACATAAGTGATTCCTCCAATTAGGAAGATATTTATTTTTTAAAAAATATACTAGTTAGGGAGGATATATCCTCCCTAAACTAATTAGACTAAATTAGTGGACCTCCCACTTTATCGTTTATTCAAATAAACGCAGTTAATCATCACTAAGGTTCTTAGAATAGCATAACATTAAGATCCCATAGGTGGATTACCAATCATAGCTGTAATAACAGTGGCAAGATCATTGCATTTTCCAGTTAGATAACTAATTGAAAATTCTTGAGCATCATAAGTCCCTGTCAACTTTTCTGAACCATCTTTATTACGTCCCGTTCCACCCTTTAATCTATTTAGTGCAATAGTCCCATCAATAAATTTAGCATTTACCAATTCCGAAATTTTAACTTTAACATCAGCATTCGCATAAGAATTTTTTATAGCAACATATGTTTCTGCAGCCTTTGCAATGCTATTGATTGTTGCTACGTCAGCATCATACTCCGCTTGGTCTTGCACCGCTACATATCTAGGAATTCCTATCCCCATTATAACACCTAGAATTACAAGTACAGTCATAAGTTCGATTAATGTAAAACCTTTTTTGTTATTTAACACTTTTCTTATTCTTGAAACCATCCTTTATCCTCTCCTTTTTCTTAATTTATTAACTTCTATTAGCAAAAGATATACAAATTATTTTCATCTTCACCCCCCTAACATAATATATAAAATTCCCCTTATTACATATTATCCAATTCCCCCTGCCATTTCAAACATTGGCATTATAACCGAAAGCACAACAAATCCAACCGCACCAGCCATTATAATTATCATTATCGGTTCAACTAGAGATGCCATACTCTGAATAGAAGTCTCCACCTCCCCATCATAAAGGTTGGCTGTGTTCTCTAAAATTTCATCCATTTTCCCCGACTCTTCCCCTATTTTCATCATATGGATAACCGTTTTTTCAAATATCCCCATTTTTCGAAGAGAATCAGTTAATTCAGCTCCCTTACTAATATCCTCTTTGGCCCTCATAATCTTCTCTTTTACTATTACATTTTCAAGAACATTTGCGACATATTCCATTGATTGCACGAGAGGTATTCCACTACTTAAAAGACCTGACATTGTCCGAGCAAACCTAGCTGTAATTATTTTTATATTAGTACTCTTTACTATGGGAATTTCTAATTTCAATATATCCAGTGTTCTTCTTCCTACCTGTGTTCGTGCTACATATAAAAATCCAACAACAATAGCAACAATAGCTCCAACGATAACAAGCCAATCATTTCTGAGCACCTCGCTCATTTTAATAAGAAACTTGGTTAATGCTGGAAGTTCTAAATTGGCACTTTCAAACATATCAGCAAACCTCGGTAGGATCGTTGTTATTATAAACACAACCGCCCCAATCGCAACAAATCCTAATAATATTGGATAAACCATAGCACCCTTTATTTTTCTGCTTATACTAAGATCTTTCTCATAATTATCTGCCATACGATTCATTGTTTTATTGATGGTTCCACTCAATTCACTAGCTGCCACCATATGTACAAGCAAAGCAGGAAAAACATTTTGTTTTTTCATAGCATCTGAAAATGGCAACCCTTTTTGAACATCCTCCGAAACTTCCGAAACAGCAATTCTTAAATTTTTATTAAGAATTTGATCACTTATTATCTGTAAAGCATCGGCCAGTGGAATACCTGCATTGAGAAGAGTTGCAATTTGTCTACAAAAAAAGACAATATCTTTCCTCTTTACTTTATCAAAAGATATAGGGCTCCTTATTTCCTTGCCCACCACTATCTCCTCAACTTTAACAGGATATAACCCCTCATCCTTCAAACTTTTTATAACTTCTCCACTATTTCTCGCTTCACAAACTTTTTTTATTCGTTTCCCTTTGCCGCTAACCGCTTCACAGGTAAAAGACGCCATCCTTACACCTCCTAATCAATAATATATGTATTTCTAATATATTCCTCAACTGTAGTTGTACCATTAAGAACCATTTCCCTACAACTATGCTGTAAACTTACCATTCCATTCTCTAGTGCCGCATTTTTTATATCCTCCAAACTACTTCTTTCATCAATTCTTTTTTTAATCTGTAAGTTTACTTCCATAATTTCTGTCACTGCAGTTCTTCCCATATAACCCGTACTATTACAATTTACACATCCACTTCCTTTATAAAGCGTTACTTTCTCGTCCTTTTCCATACCGAACATTTTTAGCTCACTTTCATCCGCCTGATATTCAATTCTACAATCAGGACAAATCTTTTTAACAAGTCTCTGTGAAACAACTCCTACAAGAGAACTAGAAATTAGATACGGTTCTATTCCCATATCTAACAAACGTGTAATTGTAGAAGCCGTATCATTCGTATGCATCGTGCTTAACACTAGATGTCCAGTTATAGCAGCTCTAACAGCAATTTCTACTGTTTCTGTATCTCTTATTTCTCCAATCATTATAATATCAGGATCTTGACTAAGAATAGAACGAAGAGCATTCGCAAATGTCACACCAGCCTTCGGATTTACTTGCACTTGATTAACCCCGGACACCCTGTATTCAACAGGGTCTTCTACTGTTATAATATTACTTTTCCCACTATTTAATTCTGACAATATTGTATAAAGCGTACTTGTTTTTCCACAACCTGTTGGACCTGTTACAAGAATAATCCCATAGGGATGTCGAACAACTGAATCCAGTATATCTAAACTTTGGGGAGAGAAACCCAATTCGTCCCTATTTAAAAACTTACCACTCCTATCCAGTATCCTAACAACAACTTTTTCTCCATACACAGTAGGCAACGTTGAAAGACGCAAATCAACCCTATGATCCTCTATTTTCATCTCAACTCTGCCATCTTGAGGGACACGCCGCTCAGCAATATCCATCTTTCCCATGATTTTTATCCTAGCCACAACAGCAGAGTGGGTATTGATTTCAAGTTTCATTATTTCCTGCAAATCTCCATCAATCCTAAAGCGTACTCTTACCTTCGTATCATACGGTTCTATATGAACGTCACTCGCTCTCATTGTAACTGCCTGACGCAAGAGAGAATTAACCAATCTAACTAAAGGAGCATTATTAATTTCATTAAGTGTACGTTCATCAAGAACGTCTAATCCCCCTGCACTCATCTCTTTTAATAGATCCTCAACAGCAGCTTCTGTACTCTGTTGACCATAATATCTATCAATTGCTCGCATTATCTCTTTTTTCCCCGCTATATATGGAACAACACCACAACCCGTGGTCATTTGTATATCATCAATAGCATATATATTAAGAGGATCTGCCATCGCAACAACAATACGTCCATTTTCCATCTTTAACGGCATAAGAATATGTCTTCTAGCCAAATTTTCCTTAACTATCGTTGGAATTTCAGGCGCAATATCTACAGTATCAACTTCTACAATTGGAAATCCCATCTGTTCACTCAAAATATTTACTAGTTCTCTTTCTCCTACCATCTTATTTTCTACTAATATTTCTCCTAATCTTCTCCCCGTTTCGTTTTGAATATTAAGAGCAGTAGCTAATTGTGTTTCATCAACTAATCCCGCTTCTACTAAAAGTGACCCTAACCTGATCTTTCCCAACACCCATTTTGGCTCTTGCTCTTGTTCTCGCTCTTGCTCTTGTTCTTGCTCTTGCTCTTGTTCTTGCTCTTGTTCTTGCTCTTGCTCTTGTTCTTGCTCTTGTTCTTGCTCTTGTTCTTGCTCTTGTTCTTGCTCTTGTTCTTGCTCTTGTTCTTGCTCTTGTTCTTGTTCTTGCTCTTTCGCTTGTTCTTGTTCTTGCTCTTTCGCTTGTTCTTGTTCTTGCTCTTGTTCTTGTTCTTGTTCTTGCTCTTGTTCTTGCTCTTGTTCTTGTTCTTGCTCTTGTTCTTGTTCTTGTTCTTGTTCTTGTTCTTGTTCTTGCTCTCGCTCTTGCTCTTGCTGCTCTCCTTCAATCTTTTTATTTACCTTGTCACTAACAGCCACGCCGTAAACAGAATCAATCATCTCTAAAATAGTCTGTTCTTTTGCTTTCTTAGGCATTACCATTAATCCTGTAGCATTTTTTATTTCATTAATAATATCTAAATTATACGGATCAGCCATAGCCACAAGTAATTTATACCCATTTTTTTTAATAGGTATCGACTTAAGCTTTCTTGCTAATTCTCCACTGAGCAATCGTGTCGCATCTTTCTGTATACTTTGAGCATCAAGTCTCATCACCTTAGTACTATAACGGTATTTAAGTAAATCATTAACTGTATTTTCTTTTACAACACCCTTTTCCTGCAAAACCTGTTCAAGCTTTTTCCCCGTTTTCTTTTGCAGCTCTAGTGCTTTCTTTAACTGTGCTTTACTTACGCTTCCCGATCTCACAAGTACTCCGCCAATGTCCTTTTCTTTTGTAGCCAATTAATACCACCTCATCTATGTAAAGAATATACCCTTAACTTGATATCATATTTCTACTTTTATTTTAATTTCTACTATTCTCTATCTTTTATACCTCTACAATTTCATTTTAACATATTCGTTAGATATATCAATAGTTTAGAATGCTATTTTATAATTTTGATATTTTTTTGTGCATTTGCACTATCTTTCACTACAATTAATCATACAATGCTTTAATTTAAAATATATTGATAATTCAGTGTCGTATAATATATTATTATACGACACTGTACACGAATATCCTTTATATTTTATTTAATACATTATTCCTTAATTTTCTTTTCCTTACCATTTTTTCTTATTTCTTCACGTCCTTGTTTAACTTCCTTAAGTGTTTCTTCAAGTTCAACTTGCAGCTTAGCCATCACTTCATCCGCATAAGTAAAAGCACCTTGCGCTATCTCACGTGCGACATCCTTTGCATTTTCCACCATTTCATCGCCCTGGTTCTTGGCTATTTTGACAATTTCACTTTCACCCGCAATGCGTTGAAGCTTACTTTTGCCAGTTTCAATAATCGTTTCTGCCTCTTTTTCAGCTTCTGAAATCATCTTTTCCCTTTCTCTTAAAATCCATTCAGCTTCACGTATTGCCTCCGGCATCGTGGCTCTGAGTTTGTCTAAAAAATTATAAAGAATATCTTCGTTAATTATGACTTTACCCGTCATGGGAATACGCGAACTTTCCTCAACAACATTCTCAAATTCATCTAATAAGCTCATTATTTCCACACTTATTCCCCCTTAAAATATAATACCAAACAGTTGTCTCACTATATGTTTTAGTTTTTAGTAAACTAAGTGTCTTATATCTCTCTGCTAATACCTTTTTCTTACTCGTTTCACAGACAACCAAGCCACAAGTTGAAACAAGCATTAATTCTTCTATTATTGAAAGAACTGGCAAATAAAATTCCTCATCATATGGCGGATCTATATAGATAATATCGAATTTATCCTGACTACACTTACGTATATGCTTCATAAAACAAAATACATCCATATTAAAAATCTTTGCTTTCTCTTCAAATCCACACATGCTTATGTTCTTTTTTATAACCTGAAACGCTTTTTTATCACAATCATTAAAATAACATTTTTTAGCGCCACGACTAAGAGCTTCTATTCCCACTGCTCCTGTACCTGCAAAAAGATCTAAAAAAGATGCCTCAACAATTTTATCTCCCAATACATTAAATATAGCTTCTCGAACCCTATCTGATGTAGGTCTAGTGTTTCTGCCTTTATTGCTTTTTATTATTCTCCCTTTTTCCGTACCAGCAATAATGCGCAATTTTAAAAAGCACCCCTTCCCAAAAGATTATAGCACAAATTTATATTTTTTAATATATTTTTTTACTTCACTTTATATGTTGCATATAAATACTCCTATATTGGAAAGCTTTAAACAAGTTAAGTAAAAAGAGGTGCATTAAATGAAAAAAAGCGAACTCTATAAACTAATGGGAATTAACTTGGACTTAGCAATTGAAGCTCACGATCTCTTAAGAGGAGATACTGGGCGAGAAATACCTGGCGTAAAAATGGATGAAGAAAGCTTTGATTATGGTATTACAAAAACTATTACCATTATGGATGAACAAGGAGCATCTATCATGGGACGCTCACCCGGTACTTACGTTACTATTGAATCCCCCGCAATTAGAGATAACAACAAGATGGCACATAAAGAGATTGGGGAAAAGTTTTCCAATAAGCTCAAAGAGATTCTCCCCCTACAGGAAGATTCAAGCATCCTAATAGCCGGATTAGGTAATTGGAACGCCACACCAGACGCACTTGGTCCAAAGACCATTGAATATTCTATGGCAACCAGACATCTCTTCAATTATGCACCTGAAGAACTTCGTCAAGGATTAAGATCTGTCAGTGTCCTTGCTCCCGGAGTGCTCGGTCTTACAGGCATTGAAACAGCTGAAATAATAAAAGGCACTATTGACAGGGTAAAACCTGATATTTTATTGGTAATAGACGCCCTCGCCGCAGGGAATGTGGAAAGAATTAATTCAACGATCCAAGTAGCTACCACGGGAATAAGTCCCGGCTCCGGTATTGGAAATAAAAGAATGGGCATCAATGAAGAAACTATGGGAATACCCGTTATCGCCATTGGAGTTCCCACTGTAGTTCATGCCGGAATAATCGCCCATCAAGCAATGGATAGCTTGTTTGCTCATCTTCAGACAACTCCCAGTCTACAATCAGTTTATCAGGGATTAAAGCCTGTTGCAATACAACAAATTATTAATCAAGTTCTCGAACCCTTTGGTGGACATTTAATGGTCACTCCGAAAGAAATTGACGAACAAATAAATAACACTGCAAAAATTATTGCTATGGCTCTTGCCTTATCCTTACATCCTGGTATACCTCCCGAAGAAGTTGAGCATTATCTTCATTAAAAATACATTTAAAAATAAGAAGTAAGCAGTGACAAATGTCACTGCTTACTTCTTTTGCTATATTTAATTCTATATTTAGACTAATTGACCTTTTGCCATCGCCTCTTCTGCGTACTGAACCAACTTTTTAGTCATATATCCTCCAACGTAACCATTCTGACGAGAAGTTAACTGACCCTTGTCAACCTGTGCATAATTGTTAATGCCTAATTCACCAGCTACCTCATATTTCATCTGATCAAGAGCTTGAGCTACTCCTTGAACTGCAGGTTTATTTGTATTACTACTCATTTTTTGTATTCACCTCCTTTGTTTGAACTACCCTTATTTTTAACTTTAGACAATCTTTTTATACATTCTTAAAAGACATTTTTGTTAGAACCTTTTACCATCTTTGTTTCACCTGTATTTGCTACGCTTTTCATATTTTTTATTTTTTTATCTACACTTTTTTTGCGATTTGCCAAACCAAACTCCTGCGCAATCTCATATTTAAATCTTTCCAAATTCGGTGTTTTAGTCAAATTATCACCTCCTGATACTATTTTTCATCCTTTCATACGAATAGATACCATGTTTTTAATGGGAATATACTTAAAATTTAACCATTTTCTCAACATATTCATATACACATTTTTTTAAATTTTCGTGTTTCCCCTTTTGTAATAACGCATCTTCTCGTAAAACTTTTACAGCTAAATTCCTAGCTTCTAATAGAATTTCTTCATCTTTTTGTAAATCTGCAATTTTAAATGTTGGCAAACCATGTTGCCGTAAGCCAAAAAATTCTCCTGCCCCTCTTGCTTTCAAATCTTCCTCCGCCAACTTAAATCCATCATTAGTTTCTGTTAAAAGCTTAAGTCTTTTTAAAGCAAGTGTATTCATATTTGAAGTAACTAAAATACAATATGATTGTTTCGTTCCTCTTCCCACACGCCCACGCAATTGATGAAGTTGAGCCAAACCAAAACGGTCGGCATCTTCAATAACCATGACCGTAGCCAAAGGAACATTTACTCCCACTTCAATAACTGTTGTAGAAACGAGAATTTTTATATCGCCATCTGTAAAAGATTTCATAACGCTTTCTTTCTCAACGCTATTCATACGACCATGAACAAGACCTACTTTCCAACCAAACAATTTTTTGCTTATTTCTTCATATACGTCAATAGCATTTTTAAGATCTAATTTCTCAGATTCTTCGACAAGTGGACATACTATATATACTTGTTCCCCTTTTTTAAGCTGACGATTTAAAAGGTTATATAATTTTTGTTTTGCCTGACTTTTAATGCAGTATGTTAAAACCTCTTTTCGACCCGGAGGAAGCTCATCAAGTATTGAGATATCCAAGTCACCATACAATGTCATCGCAAGAGTTCTGGGAATAGGAGTAGCAGACATTACTAAAACATCCGGATTCATCCCTTTGCTTTCTAAAGCAGCACGTTGTCTAACACCGAAACGATGTTGCTCATCAATCACTACCAAACTACTATTAAAAAATTGCACATTATCTTGAAACAGAGCATGCGTACCTATAATAACATTATATTTGTTGTTTTTAATATCTCCCAAAATGTCTTGTTTTTCTTTAAGTGGTAAACTACCAGTTAATAATATAGTTTCTACACCAAGAGGTTCAAACAATGAATTCAAGCTCTCAAAATGTTGTCGTGCCAATATTTCTGTAGGTACCATTAATATACCCTGATAGCCACTGCCAACAGCTCTTAATAAAGCCCAGGCTGCAATAATCGTCTTCCCTGAACCTACATCACCTTGGATCAATCTTTGCATCGGCTTTGTTGCTTCCATATCCCTTTTTAATTCACGTATTATCCTTTGTTGAGCATTTGTTAATGAAAAAGGTAATTTGCTTACCAGCTTCTTGCAAAGCTCATTGTTTATTTGCGCATATCCCTGTTTACTTCCAGTTGCTTCTTGTCGTAAAATAGCTAAGCTAAGCTGTAATATATAGAGTTCTTCAAAAGCAAGTCTGTACCTTGCATTTTCTAAGCTAGTTATATCAGAGGGAAAATGTATTTGTTCCCAAGCTTTTTTAACAGAAAATAATTTATATTGTAATCTTTCCTCTTCACTAAATATTTCAGGTATTTCATCTAAATATTGTTTTAAAATTTTATGTTGAATATCCCTCCAGAAACGTTGGTTTAAGCCGTCAGTGGAAGGATAACATGGTACTATCCTTCCTGCACTAAGAGAATCATCAACTGATGATTGCTCAAACTCCTTTACATTTATCTCGTTAATACCATTCCTTCGAGTGATTTTGCCTGTTATTATTAATTCTTTTCCTATTTTTATCTGTTTCTTTAGATAAGGTTGGTTAAACCAAACAGCAACACAGCTCCCTGTTTTATCCTTTAATTGTACTTTTAAAAGAGTTAAACCCCTTCTCGGCTTTAACTCTTCCAATCCACATACTTCTGCAACTATGGTTTCTGTCTGCTCATTTTTTAATTGAGCTAATGGACAAAACGTAGAACGATCTTCATAATTTCGAGGTACATGATGCAGCAAACCGTCTATATCCATAATATCTAATCTTTCCAAGAGTTTTATTTTCTTAGGACCTATCCCTTTTAAATATTGCAATGATGTACTTTTGTTCATACCCTTTGTTGCTCCTTATCCTCTTTGTATTAATATTCGTATCCTTTCTAGCTTGAATGATAAATTCCTGCTTTTTATTCGAATAGCTAACCGTTACTAGTGTAAAATAGTTTGGATAATTTTCATCTTGTATTTAGATGGTAATACGTGGTACAATTTGTGCAGAAAAGATCTGACTAGAGGAGGAATGAAAATTGGATGATGGACAAGTATGTGTAATGTTTGAAGAGGTAAAAAGTATGTTTAACGCTCTTGCCGAAGGTCAAAAAGTTATGCAGAAAGATATTGAGTTTCTCAAAGCAGGACAACAGGTTATGCAAGAGGATATTGAAATTCTTAAAATAGGACAAAAAGTATTAGAGAACAGATTAGATAGAGTTGAAAGTAGATTAGATGGCATTGAAAGCAGATTAGATGGTATTGAAAGCAGATTAGATGGCGTTGAAAGCAGATTAGATGGCGTTGAGAACAGATTAGATGGCGTTGAGAGCAGATTAGATGGCGTTGAGAGCAGATTAGATAGCGTTGAAAGTGATGTTAAGATTATTAAAACATACGTAATGAAGGTTGATGATGAACTCAATGTTCACGAGAAGAAAAATAAATAATATACTTCAAAAGAGCACATCATAATCTAAATTATGATGTGCTCTTTTTATTTCTTATTTAACACTCTTTTAAATTATTACCCAAACAAAGATAATAATACACCTGCTGCAACAGCGGAACCAATAACACCTGCTACATTCGGTCCCATAGCGTGCATAAGTAGAAAGTTTTTGGGATTTTCTTTCTGACCTACCACTTGAACAACACGAGCTGCCATCGGTACTGCAGAAACACCCGCTGCTCCGATGAGCGGATTTATTTTACCACCCGAAAGCTTACACATAATATTTCCCAAGATGACACCACTTGCTGTCCCAATACAAAAAGCAATTAATCCTAAGATGAGAATTGAAATTGTTTTAGTATTCAAAAAGGCTTCTGCACTAGCCGTTGCTCCTACTGTTACTCCCAAGAAAATTGTGATTATGTTTATTAAAGCGTTCTGCGCAGTATCACTCAAACGTCCAACTACCCCTGCTTCACGGAAAAGATTTCCAAGCATGAGCATACCAATAAGTGGAGCGGAATCAGGTAATAGAAGAACAACAACTACCGTCACAACGATAGGAAAAATTATTTTCTCGCGTTTAGTAACCGGACGAAGCTGTTCCATAACAATCTTTCGATCTTCTTTCGAAGTAAGCGCTTTCATAATCGGAGGCTGAATTATAGGAACCAAAGCCATATATGAATACGCTGCAACCGCTATAGCCGGCAATAGCTTTTCTGCCAATTGTAATGTAACAAAAACAGCAGTTGGTCCATCTGCACCCCCAATAATCCCAATCGAAGCAGCTTCTTG
>Ga0265294_10005211_pt1 | contig 15914 bp, 14 predicted proteins | sample MunlanPumphouse3_FD_192504 | JGI IMG/M metagenome (GOLD analysis project Ga0265294, IMG submission 192504) | Groundwater microbial communities from a municipal landfill in Southern Ontario, Canada - Pumphouse #3 | ecosystem: Environmental > Aquatic > Deep subsurface > Groundwater | place...
TTTTTAATAACTGGAGAGGATTTTGTTAAGCTTGGCTTTTCTGCAGAAAGTTCTTTAAATATGGTTAGTAATTGGTTGCTTCCAAAATTATTAAAAACATTAACTTTTAATCAACATAGAAGCTATTCTCAAAGAATATTTTCTTGTGATTTTGTAGTTGTAAAGGACCTTACAAAAGATGTAAAATCTAGAAATGTGTTAAAAACATCATGCTTAATTGCAGACTCAAAAATTAGTTTTACAGAAATCTCTTCTGTTCTTTTAAGACTTGTAAATATTTTAGGTCATGAGCTAAAATTGGAGAAGAGAGATTATAATTATTATATAGCTGGAAGATCTGCAGCTGTTTTTGTAGATGACAAGGTTGTTGGAACAATTGGAGAAATGAATCCTGATGTTTTAGTTAATTATAATTATACTGTTCCTGTTTGTGGTTTTGAAATTGAAATTTAATTTAGCTTTTAAAAATAAGAACAATGGAAATTGCCTTTTTAAATCTCTTAATTTAGCTTTTAAAATTAGATCTGTCTATATGGAAAAGACTTAGGCTTGTATATAAGTCCAATTCGCAAAAACTTTTTTTTATATAATTATATATTTAAAAGATATTCTTAGTTTCTAAATTAGTAAAAGTTAATGTGTGTTTACAAAAGACATTTTTTATTCAATTATAAAAAAATTAAAACCATTTATATTTTTAATTATTTATAATAATATTTATAGAATGTGATATTTATGTTAGATTTAGAAATTCCAAAAAAATTTTATATAACAACTCCAATATATTATACAAGTGGTAGATTTCATTTAGGGCACGCTTATACAACCATCTGTGCAGATGTCTTTGCTAGATATTATAGATTGGTTGGAAGCGATGTGTTCTTTTTAACAGGTACAGATGAACATGGTCAAAAGGTAGAAGATGCAGCTAACAAGGAAGGTATTTTACCAAAAGAATTTGTTGACAATTTAGTTTTTAATGCTAAAAAAGAATGGAAAAGTCTAGACATCTCTTATGATTCTTTTATTAGAACTACAGACGAAAAGCATATCTCCCTTATTAAAGAAATTGCCTCTAAGATGTTAAAAAATAAAGATCTTTATAAAGGTAAATATGTTGGATACTATTGTAAAGATTGTGAATCTTTTTTTACATCTAAAGATGTTACTAAAGATAGATGTCCTTTAGGACACAGTGTTAAAGAAGAAACAGAAGATGCTTATTTTTTTAAAATTTCAAAATATCAAAATTGGTTAAAGCAATATATTATAGATAATCCAAAATTTCTACAACCAGAAAGTAAAAAAAATGAAATTATAGCTTTCATTGATAGGGGTTTAGAGGATTTATGTATTTCAAGGGAGAGAGTATCTTGGGGTATAACTTTACCTTTTGATGAGAAATATACAATTTATGTTTGGCTAGATGCTTTATTCAATTATGTTTCAGGGTTAGATGGATTTGATTCAGAAAACTTTAAGAACTTCTGGCCTCCTGACTTTCAAGTTATGGGAAAGGAAATCTTTAGATTTCATGCCATCTATTGGCCAATATTTTTAAAATCGTTAAATTTAGAAATTCCAAAAATTGAATTTGCACATGGTTGGTGGCTTAGTGAAGGTAGGAAGATGTCAAAGTCTTTTAATAATGTTGTTTACCCTTCAGAATATGTAAAGGAATTTGGCTCAGATATTTTTAGATATTATGTAATTAGAGAAATATCATTTGGAGAGGATGGTTCTTTTTCAAAAAATAATTTTATTGAAAGAATTAATTCTGATCTAGTTGCAAACATAGGTAATCTTTTAAGTAGGGTAATAACTCTTGCAAGTAAAAGGAACCAAGAAACAGGCTATTTATTTTTTAGAGATGAAATTTTTGTCAAAGAAATTGAAAATAAAATAGTAAACATTTCTAAATTTTATAAAAATTATGAATTAACAAAAGTTGTTTCTGAGATATTCCAATTGTCCTCTTTTGCAAATAAATATGTTCAAGATAATAAACCTTGGGAGTTGTTAACAGAAGATCCAAAAAGATTTGATCAAGTGATTTACACTTTACTTGAAACAATAAGAATATTGGCAGCTGAACTTTCTCCTATTTTTACAACCAAATGGAAAGAAATTTTTGAACAGTTGGGTTTAGATGTAAATAATAAAAATAATTTAAAATTAGAATTTACGAACACTTTAGAAAACAAAATTGTAAACAAAGGAAATCATTTATTTAAAAAACAAGAAAAAAAAGAGTAGGAATTATATTCTACTCATTTCCACCTTTTTGCCTAACAATTTTTATAAGAGCTCCAGCCTTTAAATATTCTATAGTATCCCCTGCACTTAAACTTTTAAAATCTGCTTTTTCAATTTCATATGTTTGATAATCTTCAGTATCCATTACTTGATATTTGTCACCTAAATCAGCAATTATTTGAGCATTCCCTTTACCAAGTAGAGGGATCTCCACAGCTGTGTCCGCTGGTTTAAGTAAATTCATTTTCTTATTATTAAAAACACCAGTTGCAGTCATTCTAATTTTTGCAGCTCCATGTTTTCCTGGTTTAGACCTGTCCATTGTATCAATTTTACAAATTACACCTTCAATAACAATAAATTGTCCTAATTTTAATTGTCCTACTTGTCCAAATTTAATTTCATAATCACTCATATTTCCACCGTCTTTTATTAAAATTAATATATTTTAATTTATATAATATGATAAAAACAAATTAAAAAGCTATCTTTACAAAAAAAGAAAGATAAATAAACCTTATGGTGCCTAAATAGATTAAAAATATTTAAATTTAAGGTGTGTAGATATTTATGGTTAGAAAAGAAAAAACATTAGTTGATGATAAAAAAGAAGTTGTAAGATTAACTCCAAAAAATTTAGTTAAGAGTTTTTATAATAAGGTAAGTGTGCAAGTTGCAGGAGTTGTAATCTTATTCTCTCTAATAATTGAAATGGTGCTTCTTTCAATTTTAGGTTTTCCAAATATTGGAAAATTATTTTTATTAAGGCTTGTTGATTCTTTTATTTTAAGCTGGTTATTAGTTGCCTTAGTTTTATATTTAGTACTTTACTTAGTTAAGGGAAATAAGAAAATAGAAAAGAACGCTTACAAAAAAATACTTTCAGGACTTGCATCTTTTAAAATAGTAACAATCTTTGCAATGTTAATTACCTCAATTATAACTATGATTTTTTTACCAAAAGTTGTACCTTACTTTAAAGCAATATTATCAAATCCATTATTAGCATATAGTTCTACAGCCATGTCAGTAATGAGTGGGTGGGCTGTTTTTGGTGTAACTCTTTTAGCTATACTTTTTATAATTGTGTTTATTTATTATATCTTAATGATATTCCATCTTGTAAAGGAGATGTATAAATATAAAACTTTTTTACCAAATTTCTTATTTGTAATAATTATTTTAATTGTTATGTATTTGGTTAGTTTTATATTTTAATTTTTTTCTCCTTCTTTTTTATTCCTTTCTATTTATTAATTATTTATAGATATGGACGAAGATGTAATTTTAAAAACAGGAATATTAATAGATGCTTATTATGATTCTTCTTTACAATTAGTAATTAGAGAAGAAAATTCTAAAAATACATATTCTTTTAATTTTTCACCATATTTTTATTTAGTTACAAAAGCTGAGTTGTCTACTCTTGATTTAAAAAAATTAGAAATTAAATTAAAAGGTTTAAATAAGATTTCAAAAATTAAAAAGAAGGATCTTAGCTTTGTATATAAATTAGAATTTAGTGATATTGAATCTTTTATTAGTTCTAAGAATCATTTGTTAGAAAAAAATATTTCTGTAAGTAGCCATTATGAGGTTAGAGAATATGATATATCTTTGATACATAGGTTCTTTTTAGATTATGATATCTGTGATTTTTCAAAAATAAATTTTACAGTAGATAGAAATAATAACATCTTAGATTTTACAGTTTTAGATAATATCTTAATTGAGAACTTAAATTATTTAACATTTGATATTGAGGTGTTGCCACCTAATAATTTAGATTTTCCAAAACCAGAAGACTCTCCTATAATCTCTATTGCTCTTAGTGATAATTTAGATAAAAAATTTGTATTCTTTTTAATTGATGAAGAAAATTTAGATGGGATTAAAAGATCTTTAGAAAAAGAAACCGGTTCTAAGGTATTTTTATTTTCTGATGAAATTAAATTAATAGAACACTTTGCATTATTTGTTGGACAAATAAATCCAGATGTAATTTTCACATATAATGGAGATGGTTTTGATTTTGAATATCTTGTCAAAAGACATAAATTTTTAAGTTCAAAAAATTTAGACTTTGGTGATAAAAAAATAACCATTTCTACAAAAGGTAAAAAATCAGTGTCTGTAAGGGGCACAGTTCATATAGATGTTTATGTTTTAATAAGATTACTTAATCATCTACAGGTCTTCAATTATTCAAAATTTGATTTAGATTCTGTATATGCAAAGATAACAGGGACTGAGAAATTATCTTTAAGTCCAAAACAAATAAGAGACTGTTATTTAGCTAAAGATTACAAAAAAATAATTGAATATAATTTAGATGATGTTTTGGCAACTTGTGATTTAGGAATTAATTATTATAGTGTTGTTAATGAAATTTCAAAACTTGTTCATGCACCTTTTTGTGATATTTTAAAAACTTCTGCAGGTGCCATGGTTGAAAGATTATTTATTGATTATTTTGTAAATAATAATCAATTGTTTCCAAATAAACCAAACAGTTGGAAAATAAGTGAGAGAAAAAAATATACGTTTGAAGGTGCTTTTGTAAAAAAACCAGTTGCTGGACTTCATGAGGATATTGCAATTGTTGATTTTAGAAGTTACCATATATCTTTAATAATTGCATATAATATAAGCCCAGAAACAATTGTTGGTATTTCTGAGGAAAACACAAATCCTGTTTTAGACAAGTTTATAAAGAAAGAACCAAAGGGTTTTGTCCCGAAACTATTAGGCTCTCTTTTAGATATCAGAATTTCAATTAAAAACAAAATAAAAGATTTTGATAAAGACTCAAGAGAATATAAGTCCCTTTTTGCAAAGCAATTTGCATTAAAAATACTCTTGGCTTCAACTTATGGGTATATGGGTTTTGCAGGGGCTAGATGGTACTGTAGGGATTGTCTAAATGTCATGTATCATTTGGTAAGAACAAAAATTCAAAATACAATTAAGGCTTTTGAAGATAAAAACTATACAGTTATCTATTCAGACACAGATTCTTGTTTTCTACATTTTAAAGATCTTTTAAAATTAAAAAAAGATTTAGAAGAAATTAATGCAAACTTACCAAAATCAATGTTTTTAGAACTTGAGGACATTTTTAAATCTGGAATCTTTGTACTTTCAAGAGATGGACAAAGAGCAGCAAAAAAAAAGTATGCTTTACTAAAAGAAGATGGAACTCTAAAGATTAAAGGTTTTGAATTTGTAAGAAGAGATTGGTGTCCATTTGTAAAGGATGTTCAAAAGAAAGTCCTAGAACTAGTTTTAGAAAAAAAAAATCCAAAAGATGCAATTGTCTTAGTTAAGAAAGCAATTCTAGATTTGCAAGAAAAGAAAATTCCATTAGAGAAAATGATAATTCAATCTTTTGTTCACAAAAATTTAAATAAATATAAAATAATTAACCCTGTGATGTCTGCAATCTTAGATGCTAAAAAAAGAGGGGTTTATTTAAAACCAAAGGAAGTAATTGACTACATAATAACTGACAAACCCTACAAAAGTATTTCAGAGAAAGCAAGATTAGTTGAGTTTGTAAAGGATAAAGACTATGATGTAGATTATTATCTAAATAATCAATTACTACCAGCAGTATCCTCAATTTTAGAAGTCTTTGATATCTCTAAGGACGAACTGTTAACTGGTAAAAAGCAAAAAGGTTTAAATGATTTTTAAAAGTTCAAGATTATAATTTTTTTCTATTTTTCAAGCATATCTTGATTAACCCAGAGATGCAAAGTCTCTGGAGAGAAAACCCCAACCTCAGTTATAAACTTGTCAATTAATTCATTTGGAACAATATCAAAGGCAGGATTTAATATTTTTAGATCTTTTGGTCTATCTTTTTCTTCCCAAATCTCATTTCCATCTCTAGTTTCAATGTTTCCTCTAATATTATATATTTCATCTATTTCACAACAATGTGTGGTTGTAAGAATTATGTGAGATGTTTTAAAATTATTTGCCATTAAAGAAATTGTATGTGTTCCAACTTTATTCATAATTGATCCATCTGAGAAAATAACATCAGCTCCTGTAAGAAAATAATCACATTTCTTAAGAACATGGCTTATTGCAGAATCAACAATCATTATGGTCTTAATTCCATAATCACTTAAGTTTTTTGCAGTAATCCTTCCTTGATATCTAGGCCTTGTCTCTGTACAGTAAACTTCAAAATCAACACCCTTGTCATATGCAATTTTAAAAGCATTTTCAACCAAGGTTGAGTGGCAATGGGTTAATATCTTTGAACCGTTTTGAATAAGTTGAGATGCAATTTCAGAAACTTTTAAATTTCCCTTTTCTGTATCTTCTTTATACCCTTCTATATCTTTTATTAATTTATTATTATTACTTTCTAACCTATGATAATAGGCTCTATGTAAAATATAGTTTAAAGAATTTCTAAGCTTAGGTTCATTTGGCCTTTGTTTAACAAGATGGTTAATATTTTCTTGTAAGTTTTCTACAAATTTAATTCTATTATTATCTTCAAGAATAAATTCTTTAATTCCTTCAATTGCAGAAAGTTCAATATTACTTGCTCCTTGAATTTTAATTTCTTTAATATCTTGTGCAATTTTTCTAATTTTTTCTGTAACCACCATAGTTTCAACCTTCCTCTTTATTAATTTATTTAATAGTATTATATTTAAAGGTTTTCTTTATATATTATATATAGTATAATTATACTTCTTTTATAATATGATAGATTTATAACATTTATTAATTTTGAGGTGGACTAAACTTGAATAATACAGAAAGTAATAAGGAACTTGAAGCTTTTTTAGAAGCTTCTTTACCAAAGATATTTGTAATTGGTGTTGGTGGTAGTGGAAATAATACAATTGAAAGAATTAATTCTGTAGGTGTAGAGGGTGCAAATACAATTGCAATAAACACAGATGCCCAAGCTTTAATAAGAGTTAATGCAGATAAGAAAGTTTTAATTGGAAAAAAATCAACAAAAGGTTTGGGTGCTGGATCAAACCCAGATGCGGGTGCTTCTGCTGCTGAAGAATCAAAAGACGAACTTTTAGAAATTTGTAGAGGTTCAAATTTAGTATTTGTAACTTGTGGAATGGGTGGCGGTACTGGAACTGGTGCTGCACCTGTTATGGCAAAGATTTCAAGAGAATCAGGAGCTTTAACAATTGGTGTTGTAACTTTACCTTTCGCAGTTGAGGGGAAAAAAAGAATTGATAATGCTCTAGCTGGTTTAGAGAAACTAAAAAAAGAAGTTGATACTTTAATTATTATTCCAAATGATAAGATTTTAGAAATTGCTCCTGATTTACCCTTAAACATTGCTTTTCAAGAAGTAGATAAAATTTTAACAGAAGCAGTAAAAGGAATAATTGAATTGATAACAAAAGCAGGAATTATAAATTTAGATTTTGCAGATTTAAAAACAATACTTACAAAAGGTGGAATAGCAATGATTGGTGTTGGAGAGTCATCTGTTGAAAAAGGAAATGATTCAAGAGCTATGGAAGCAGTAGAAAATGCTTTAACTTCTCCATTATTAGATGTTGATATTTCAACTTCAACAAGAGCTTTAGTTAATGTTCTTGGTGGAAATGATTTAACTCTAAAGGAAGCAGAAATGATCGTAGAAACTGTTGCTTCTAAAATAAATGATGAAGCTCATATTATTTGGGGTGCAATGATTGATGATAATCTTGCTAAAAAGAAAGTAAAGGTTATGGTTGTGATTGCAGGTGCAACAATTCCATATCTAGAAAATGATTATGATAATGTTTCTAATAGAGATTTAGATTTAGAGATAGACAGTGTTTAAAGAAAGTGAGTGGTTATGAGTAAATTAAGTAATTTTATTTCTTCTTCAAGAAGAATATTATCCATTTCTAAAAAACCAACAAATAAGGAATTTTGGATGATGGCAAAAATAATTGGATTAGGTATAATCTTAATAGGTGTAGTTGGTTATTTAATAAAACTAATTGTTAGTCTTTTTTAAAATGGTGGAAAAAATATGATATTTACAATAAGAACAACTGTTGGTCAAGAAAAAGTAATTATGGACCTTTTATATAATAAGATAAAACAAAATGAATTAGAAGTCTATTCACTTGTTGAAATGGCAGATCTAAAAGGTTATCTTTTAGTGGAAGCTGATTCTAAAAAAACAGCAGAACTTCTAATACATAATGTGCCTCACATAAAAGGTGGAAAAATAGTTGAAGGAAACATAGAGATTAAAGAAATTGCAGGTGTCTTAGAATCAAGACCTTTAATGACAGCAATTAAGCCTGGTCAAACAGTTGAAATAATATTAGGTCCTTTTAAAGGTTCAAGAGCAAAAATTATAAGAGTTAATTTAGCAAAGGAAGAAGTTGTAATTGAATTGTTTGATGCTACTGTAAAAATCCCAATTACAATTAAAGCAGAAAATATAAAGGTGCTAAGTTAAAAGAATAGTTTAGAATTATAAAGTTAAAATTTTTTACACAAAAAATAATTTTAAAAATAAGAAGAATAATTTTAAAAATAAGAAGAATAATTTTAAAAAAAGCAAATTTCAAAAAAATTTAAAAATTAAGAGAGTGATTATAAAATGGCTACAATAAATGTTTTAGTTGATGGTGGAAAAGCAAATGCAGGTCCACCAATTGGTCCAGCTTTAGGGCCTTTAGGAATAAATGCAATGGATGTTGTAAATGCAATTAATGAAAAAACAAAAGATTTGCAAGGTATACAGATCCCAGTAAAAATAATTATTGATAATAAGAAAAAGTTCACAATTGAGGTTGGATCCCCTCAAACAAGTGCTTTAATAAAAAAAGAACTAAATTTAAAGACTGCAACTGGAAAGGCAGGAACTGAGGTTACTGGTAATTTAAGCTTTGAACAAATTATAAAGGTCTCAAAAGCAAAATACCCACAATTAATTTCTAAAGATCTAAAGTCAGCAGTTAAAGAGATTGCAGGAACTTGTAGGACAATGGGTGTTACTATTGATAATTTACCTGTTAACGAAGTAATTAAGTTAATAGACCAAGGAACTTATGATTCTAAGTTTTCTTAGGTTTTTTCTTTTTTTTAAAAACAATAGGTTTTTAAGTATTTGACCTCATCTATATTAATAGATATATTTAAATAATATATATTTATACTAAATATTTGTATAAACTATAAAATGGTGATTTTTTGAAAAAAGCTTTAATTTTAATAATATTTTTATTATTTTTTACAACAAGTGTTTTTGCATATTCTGATTTTGCAGTAGTTGATATAGAGTTGCCCCCAAGTATTGTTTCTGGGCAGTCTTTAGATGTAAATATTACTTTGGTAAATAATAGTCTTTCAGAGGTAAACATTCCTTTAACAATTACTGTCTACGCTCCATCTGCTGAAAAGGTTTTTGAAGATAATTTTCCTGTTGCTGTTTTTCCAGAGTCAAGTTCTAAAAATTTATACAGTCTTGATATTTCAGATTTAAATGGGTCTACACAACCTTATCTTTTAAGAGCAGTGATAACGGAGCCTACTGGTAACCAAAATAATAATATGTTATCTAGTTATTTTACAATAAGAAAAGGAGCTTCTAAAATCCCTGTTCCTGATTTACCATATTTTTTACCAATCATATTAATTGTGTTTGTTGCATTCTTTATACTTAATAAAAAAGAGCAGAAAAGAAAACTTAAAAAAAATGTGAAAAAATAAAATTGATTTAAATTAAAATAATTATAAACTAAGATTTGTAAATCAGAAAAAGAATTAAAATTTATAACTTAAAAGAATTAAAATAAAAAATTTATAACTTAAAAGAATTAAAATCCAAAATTTATAACTTAAAAGAATTAAAATCAAAAATTTATAACTTAAAAAACCAATAAAAAAAAGAAAAAATGTGAAACAAAAATGAGTTTAGAAATTTTAAAAAAATCAGGAAAGATAAGTCTAGAAACACACAAGTTTGCAAAAAAAATAATAAAACCTGGAGTTGACTTGTCACAAGTTGGTAGAAAAATTGATGACTTTATAATTGAAAAGGGAGCTTTCCCTGCTTGGCCAGTTAATCTATCAGTAAATAATGAAGCTGCACATAATAGCTATGATCTAGAAAAGGAAAGAATACTTCTAGAAGATGATGTCTTAAAAGTAGATGTTGGTGTTTCCATTGATGGCCATATTACAGATTCTGCACAAACTATAATATTTAACAGCAGACATCAAAAGCTAAAGGATGCAAGCTTCCAAGCCTTAAAAGCAACAAAAGATTATTTAGTAGAAAATTATAAAACCGCAAAAATTTCAGATGTAGGAAAAATAATTGAAAATAAAATTAAAGAATTTGGACTTTTACCAGTTGCAAATCTTACAGGGCATTACCTTGCACAATATGTTGCCCATAACTCTCCATCAATTCCAAATGTAGAAAATTTTATGCAGGAGAAATTTAGTGATTATGAGGAACCATTTGCAATAGAACCATTTGCAACAACTGGGAGTGGTTTTGTTCATGAAGGAACAGATCTATTAATCTTTGAACATGCAGAAGACCGAGCAGTAAGAAATAAAGATGCAAAAAAATTATTAGAAGAAATTAAAAAATTTAAAGGACTTCCTTTTTCTGAATTTTGGATAGGAAAGGAGATGTCATCTTTTTCAAGAAAATTTGCATTAAGAGAATTATTAAAGAATGAAATAATCTACAGTCACCCAGTTTTAATTGACATTAAAGGAAGTTATGTTTCCCAAGCTGAAACAACTTTTATTATTTCAAAAGAAGAAGGATTAATTGATCTAGTAGGAATTGATGCAATTGAGCAATAAGGCTTTTTCAAAATATAGCTTTTTAAAGATCTTTTTAATTACTTTTTCCATTCTTATTTGGTCATATTTTTTAATTGCATCCAATGCTTCTTTAAAATTGTTAGTTATTTTTGATTTGCCTTCAATTGCAAATACCCTTTTTACATTTAATTTTTTACTATTTTTATTATTATTTCCTTTAACTTCCTCAATCTGTATAGCCATGTCAACTGGTAGGGAAAGAAATGTTGACCTTTTAGAAATATCAATTGGAATTTTTATTGGTTTTATTTTAGCTTATTTTCTTTTTGGTGCAACTGGTCATTTTTTACTTTTTGGACTATTATACCTATTAGCACACATAATTCTTTCAATTTTAACATATAACAAATTTCAAGAAAGAACAAAGATTAATGTTTTATCTAATTATGCAAATTCTAAAATAAGTTTACTTTTAACTGTTGTAATTTTAATTATTTGCCTAATAGTAATTTATCCTTCTCAAGAAGAATATGCTTTAGGTATGCAGGTAGGCATTGTAAATATGTTTGTTGGAGATGACATTGGAAATTGGCTAGGATTATCATATAATATTGGACAGGTAAGCACAAAGGCAGCCTTAGAATATGTGACAGACTCTCCCGAATATAAAGACTTAGGAAAAGTAAATGATCCAAAGGTTACTAACTTTACAAATTTTATAATAGACACAAGATCAGAACTAGACTCTAAAAAAACAAATGAAGAGATTAAAAAAGCCTTTCCTGATCTAAATGATGTAAAATTAAAAAATCAAATCTTAGAAACATTTAACACAATGCCAATAATGGTAGTTATTCAACAATATTTTGCAATCATCTTTGCAATCATCTTTGCATCAGTTGCCCAACTATATTTTGCGATTGCCTTTTCTTTATTTGGTTTGCTTTTTGTAAATATTTTTTATAAACTGCTCGCAAGTAAAGTTGAAGAAGATGATGAAGAAACAAATGATGATAATTTAGATGACACCTGAATGTAAATTGAAATTGAATGTAAATTGATTTGCAAATAAGAATACTTATAAATAAAAACACTTATAATTATAAATATTTAAAGTTATAAACTATATGTAAATATTAATTATTTTAAATAATTAAATAATTAAATAAAAGAGAAACAATTAAAATTGAGATGAGTTTATGAAAAAAGTAATATTAATTTTATTTTCAATAATTTTAATTACCAATTCTGTTTTTGCAATATCATTATTTACTGCGCAAGATGTTTCTAAAAGTTATTTGTTTGAAAATGAAATGGTTGACAGCTTCTCCCAACCTGCAATTGTTTGTGGAGAGGAGTCTTTCTTTGTAATTCCAATTATTAATTCTGGACAAGAAATTTCTTTTTTTGTACCTGTTTCTTTTAAATCTGGAGAGGTTTTTTTAAGTAAAGATTCTGAAAAGAATGTTAGCCTCACAAAAACTAGTTATCTTCTAAAAAAATTGTCCTATTCAGATACAAGTAATTATCTTTCTTCTCAATTAATTGATAAGATTGATAAACTGATAAGTGAACTTAGTTCTAAAAAGTCAAGACTTGAAGGAGTAATTGACTCTGATTATTCTTATGAAACTAAACAAGCAGTAACCAATTCTAAAAATAAAATTATAAACTTAATAAATAGTTTAACCGAAATTAAAGAAAACTTATCTGTTCTTTTAGAAAAACAACAAGATTTTAGATATGCACCCACTTGTAAAAAAACAGAACCTCTCTTATCTTTATTTTATAGCTCCTTTAAAGGTTATTCAGAGCTTCCAAATAAACTTTCAGAATATACTTTGTCAGTTGAAAATGCAATTAAGATAATTGTAGCTGACTCTGCTCTTGATGATATTGAAAAAAGAAGTGTTTTAGATTTTATTTCTGTCCCAAATAATCTAAACTCAGAAATTAATTCAATTTATAATTATTTATCCTCTACTTCTTCATTCTATGCAATAATTAAGGAAAAGTTAACTGGAACTGTTGGAAAAAACAATATGCAATTGTATATTGATAACCTAGAATATAGAAAGAATTTTGTAGAAATTAGATCTCTACTATATAACTATGACCCAGACTTGCCTAAGTATTCAAGCCTTGATTCAGCAGTTAAGATGATACTTAATTCAGAATATAGATTATATTGGAAAAACCAAGAGCTAGTTGATGACTTGCAAATAAGATATTCAATTATTCAAGAAAGTTATGCTATAGGTGGTTTTGGAAATAATAATTTGGAAGGAAGTATAAAAGGGAATAACAACAAGGTGGGGAAGGGGGGGTTGTCAGAGGTAAGTGCAATTAAACAAGATGTGCTACAGATTTTAGAAGACGGTATTGAAGAGTATGCCTCGACAACTAATCCTTTAGCATACTTTATAGTGGGTGGCGTGCTTATTTTGTTAATAGTTTTATTTATAATTTTTTCAAGAAGAAAAAGAAAGTCATCCAAAAAGCTTTCCAAGTCCAAGAAAGATTTTATAAAAGAAGATGATTTTTATAACAATGATTTTCCTTTTAATTAATTTAGAAGGATTCTGTTTTTTTGTAAACATTTAATAGCTTCTTAAATTCAACATAATCTTTTGGTGGTTTTTTAGTTAGATCTTCTATGAAGTCTTTTCTGTTTGTTATAATTTCCATAAGTTTGTTTCTATCAATATTATATTCAATTGATATTTCTTTTAGAATTTCACTATCATAGATAAGTGGTAGTTTATTTGTAAACAGATCACTTTGCATAGTAGATCCTTTTTCTTTAAATTTATCAATTGATTTATATACAGCATTATATTCAATTTTTTTATCTTTAGCATTATATCCTCTAATCTCATCAATTTCTTTAACTTCTCTTTTACCTTCTTCAATTCCTGCAAAGCCAGTAACTATAACAATATCTAAGCTAGTTAAAAGAGACATATCTAAAGAGATTGGAGGTGTTGTTAATCTTGTAACTAAAGACTCTACACTCTTTGCGTGAACAGTTGATAGAGAACAGTGACCAGAGGCCATTCCCTGGAACATTAGAGCCATCTCTTCTCCTCTAACTTCACCAATTATTAGATAATCAGGTCTTTGTCTGAATGATTCTTTTAGTAAATCATTCATTGTAACTTCACCATATTTCTTTCCATTACTATCAGGTGGTCCAAAACCAGGTCTTGTAATTTGAGGAATCCAGTTATCCATTAAAAGATTAATTTCTCTAGTGTCTTCAATTGAAACAACTCTTTGTGCAGGAGGAATAAATGATGACACAACATTTAATAGAGTTGTTTTTCCACCAGCTGTAGGTCCAATAAGTATCATATTCTTTTTAAATTCTAATAACGTCCATAGATATGCAACAACTTCAGGAGTTACAGTTCCACTATTAACAATATCAATTGTTGTTAATGGTTTTTGAGGGAACTTTCTAATTGTAAATGTTGGTCCTCTAGTTGAAACATTTGATGTTAATATTGCATTAACACGGGAACCATCAGGTAAAATTGCATCCAAAAGAGGAGAAGCATATGAAACATAACTTTTACAAAGATGAGCCATCTTGATTACAAATTGTTGCAATTCATTTTCTGTATCTATTTTTATGTTTGTAACAATGTGTCCATATTTTCTGTGAACAATAAATATTGGTATGCCTGTACCATCACATTCAATATCTTCAATTAAATTATCATGCATTAATGGTTCAATTTTGTCAAGTCCACTAACTTGTCTAATAATGTAATATACAATTTTATCTTTTTGACCTTTATCTAACTTTACTTTACTTTTTAAAAAGATTTTATCAATTAAGGAATACATTTGCATTTCATTTGATAGGTCAGCAAGTGAAATTTTATTAATTAAAGAATTTTTAGTTTCTTCTAACACCTTTTGTTCATAGAGATTTAGTTCTGGTTCTGCAACAGTATACACTCTTTCATCTTTACTCTCATCTATAAAGGCATAAGCAAATCCTGGAATCAATACTTGGTAGTTTTCTGGTTTTAATTCTTTTGGTGGTTCAAATACTGGTGCAATTTGTTCAATATCAGCTCTTACTGGTTTAATTTTAATTACTGGTTTACTATTAAATAAATTTTTAATGAAATCTAAATTAATTAATGATTTTTTAGGTTCTGGGGAAATTTCAGGTTTTACAATTATTTCTCCTTTAATTGATTTTTTTCCAACACTCTTTTCTTTCTTAATAACTTTTGGTTCTTCTTTGGAGGTCTGTAAAAATTTACTAATAAATGATTTACCCTTAATATTGTAGATAGGAAAATCAGCTAAGTTTAGTTCCTTTGAAAGCTTAGAAAAAATATGACTAAATTCAATTAATTTAATTATAGCTTCTTCATCTTTTTTTTTAGAAATTGAAAGAAGTTTTTCTTCTTTAAGTTTTAAAAGCAGTTCTTTTGGTGTTATTGTCTTATTATATAATTTATTAAAAAGTTTTGCATCTAAAGGATTTCTACTATTTTCAATATCCTTTAGTTGTTTTATTGTTTCTACAAAAGCTTTTAGATCTTTTGGTTGTGGGAAAATCATAATTAACCTTTTTTACTTTCCCTTATTTTTCACTATCCTCAATTATCTTTGGAGTCCCTTCTACATCAGATTTGGAATTGTATAAATCTTTTAAGGTAGTTAGTTTATCACTAATACCATTTACATTTTCTGCAATTTCATTCCAGATTCTTTTTCTTTCATTTGTATTTTCTTCTAAGTTTTTAAGATTTAATTCTTGCATTTTTGCATATGTAAATTTAGTTATTGTTTCATTTTTTAATTTATCTTTAGCTTTTTTAATTTCAGAATCAATTCCTTCCTTTTGT
>Ga0265294_10005212_pt1 | contig 15913 bp, 14 predicted proteins | sample MunlanPumphouse3_FD_192504 | JGI IMG/M metagenome (GOLD analysis project Ga0265294, IMG submission 192504) | Groundwater microbial communities from a municipal landfill in Southern Ontario, Canada - Pumphouse #3 | ecosystem: Environmental > Aquatic > Deep subsurface > Groundwater | place...
TCTTAACACCCCTTTATTTATTAACTCATCGTTGAAATTTTTTTTATAAAAATTAAATGAAAAGTTCAGTGCTTGTGTGACCAAATCTTTAAAATCATTGGGTTTTCCTAATAATGGAGACAAAAATCCACCCGCAGCACTGCTGGCACTTTGGCTAAAATCTTTATTTCTATCAATAAGTAAAACTTTTTTATTGTTTTTAGTTAAAAAATAAGCGGCACAACAGCCAGCAATCCCTGCTCCTACAATAATATAATCGTATTTTTTCATCTAGGAGGTTCATTTTTAAAATTAGGACGCCAGTACCCTCTGCCACCATGTAAGCTAATGCAAGGATTATTGGGAAATTTATTTTGGTAATACTCTAATCTCTCTTTGGTATTTTTGCCCGTATCGCAATAAAAGACAAAAACCGTCTCTTTTGGGAATTTTTGTAATTCAAAGGGGTTATAAATTAGGGTTTTAGCATTTTCAAGAGGTTTTAAAATGGTATCAACTAAAACAACTTCAATGTTTTTTTGTTTTAATTCATTGGTATGGGCATATAACTCAGACTGAGTCCACTCTTTTTTCGTAAACATATGAATTTATAGCATAATATGATTGAACTTTATATTTACTCTTATGATATTTTAGATAAAATAACTCCTATTATGAAGTACGGAGAAGTTTATGAAAATATTAGTGGCAGATGATTCTAAAATGGCAAGACGAATGGTGATGAAAATACTTGAAGAGTGTCAAGAAACAGGGCATGAAATTTTTCAAGCTCAAAATGGGCAAGAAGCGGTTGATATTTACAAAGAGCAAAACCCTGCATTGGTGTTTTTAGATTTAACAATGCCTATTATGGATGGATTTACAGCATTAAAACTAATACGAGAATACGATAACAATGCAAAAATAGTAATTGTTTCAGCCGATATTCAACACGGTTCAATGACACAAGTACGAGAAGATGGTGCTATGGATTTTGTTAAAAAACCTATTACGGAAGCAAAAATGAAACAAATTTTAGAAAAAATAAAGTAGGAATATGAGTAATTTAACTATTTTAACAGAAGACCAAAAAGATTGCTTGCAAGAGTTAATCAATATAGCATACGGTTCGGGAACAGCAGCAATTTCAGAAATTTTAGATGCTTTTGCGACACTTTCTATTCCTCAAATTAATATTATAGATACCAAATATTTAAATGATTATCTACAAAGCCAAGTACAAGTAAATATGCCGCAATTTTTGGCAACTCAGCTTATAAATGGGAAGTTTTCAAGTGAAAATCTTTTTATTATAGACCACGCTTCTGCTGAAAACCTAGCAAGAGAGTTTGGATTAGAAGAAGATGAAATTAAAGATCCCAATGAACTAAGTGATGTTATTTTAGAAATTACTAACATTTTATCCTCTTCAACCATTAGCAAATTTGCACAAGAGATGAATATTGAGGTCTCATTTTCACCACCTCATGTAAAATTGCTTAACTCCATAGAAGAGATAGATAATGCTTTTATTGATAAATATCATCAAGTAATTATTATTTCAACCATATTACAGTTTGAAAACCAAAACATTAGAGGGGAATTGTTGATTCTAACAACCGATGACACTATTGAGTTTATTAAAGAGTTAGTCGATAAGATATTAGATGAGCTGTAATGGATACATTAAGTAAAGCAAACTTAATTTGTCAAACCATTGACAATGGGATTTTACTCTTAAACGAGAATCTTGAAGTTTTATTTTGGAACAAATGGCTTGAAACCAGAACTAATATCCCTTTTAAAGAGATATTTAACAAAAAAATTACTCAATTTTACCCCGATATTAATGAAGCAAAATTAAAACGAAAAATAAAAGCCACATTAGCACTTAACTCTTCCACATACTACACCACTCAACTCAACGAATCTTTGTTTAATATTGAGTTTAAAAACAAAATCACACACAGCGTTTTTAAAAATATGCAACAAAATGTGACTCTAAACCCTTATGATTTAGAAAAGAAACTGGTTATTGTTTATGTTTACGATAGTACCATTTTAAAAGAAACTAACTTTAAACTCTCCCATGCTAAAGAGAAGATTGAAAATGAACACACGAATACACTAAAAATTAAACAGCAACTTGAAACTTCTATTGAAGAGTTTGAATTGCTTCTAAATGCTACTATGGAAGCAATTGTATTGTTCGATGAAGAGTATAAATGTATCAATATTAATGATGTGGGGGTAGAGTTATTTGCCTTTAGCTCAAAAGAAGAAGCCTTGAGCCTAAATATCTTGGAATTCTTTGAAGACGACAGATTAAATTATAAAAAACTAGAAAACACCTTTGAAGCTTCAATGAAAACAGTTGTAAAAACAACCTTCCCTGCTTTAATAAAAATAAAAGATGCTACACAAAATAAGAAAAAAATAAAAATATTAACGGTGGTAGATTTAACAGAGTTAAAATACCGAGACAAACTTATCTCAGAACAAGCCAAACTTGTTGCTATGGGAGAAATGATAGGTAACATTGCTCACCAGTGGAGACAGCCTTTAAGTGCCATTAGTACAGCGGCAAGTGGTATTAAACTGCAAAAAGAGTTTAACCTGCTTACTAATGAGTTATTAAATGAATCTTTAGATGGAATTGTGCGAAGTTCCATGCATTTATCTCAAACTATAAATGACTTTAGAGACTTTATTCAAGGCGATAAAGAGATGGTAAGCTTTGACTTAGAAGAGAATTTAAGAAAAGATTTATCAATCGTTGAGGGAATGCTTAAAAATCATGATATTAAAGTTTTTTTAACGTGTCAAAAGAAAATCGAATTATTTAATTATAAAAATGAACTCACCCAAGCAGTTTTAAACCTAATTGACAATGCAAAAGATGCATTTTTAGAAAAAAATGTTAAAGATAAATATATTTTTATAAACACCTATGAAACTTCAACTCAAGCAGTGATAGAAATTTATGATAATGCCAAAGGAATCCCTATTGACATTATGAATAAGATTTTTGAGCCCTATTTTACAACCAAGCATAAAAGTCAAGGCACAGGGCTTGGACTTTACATGACGCACCAAATTATTGAAAAAAGTATGGACGGAAATATTAAGGCAGAAAATATCTCCTTTGAACACAACAACAACACCTTTAATGGAACTTGCTTTAAAGTAACCCTTCCACTATAAGACTAAAGGTTTGCATTAAACTTGATTGACATAGACTCAACTTTGTGATATAATTTTATTTGAAAAAAATCAATATATTATACTACTAGGAAAAGTTTATGGCAAAAAGTTTATATAAAACACTTGAAGTTTCTGAAAATGCAGCTCCCGATGAAATTAAAAAAGCATATCGAAAATTAGCACGAAAATATCACCCTGATGTCAATAAAGACCCAAGTGCGGAAGATAAATTTAAAGAAATTAACGCAGCATACGAAGTTTTAAGCGATGCAGAGAAAAAACAACAATATGACCAACATGGCGATTCTATGTTTGGTGGGCAAAATTTTCACGATTTTGCACGAGGTCAAGGGCAAAATGTAGATTTAGATGAAATTTTACGACAAATGTTCAAAGGAGGTGGAGGTGGTTTTGGCTCCTCTTCTTTTGGAGGAGGTTTTTCAAATTATGGTTTCGAAGAGCCCGATTTAGATTTAAATGCACAAATCACTATCCCTTTTGATGTAGCAATTTTAGGTGGAAAACATCATATTGCACTAAACAATGACCGTTTTGATGTAAAAATCCCTGAAGGCATTAACAGTGGGCAAAAAATACGAGCCAAAGGAAAAGGAAAAGCACATCAAGGGAAACGAGGCGACTTGATCATTAAAGTCAATATTGCACCTTCTGATGAATATGAAAAAGAAGAAGATAATTTAACTAAATATTTTGATATTTCGCTAAAAACAGCTCTCTTTGGAAACAAAGTTGAGATTAAAACCATTCATAAAACTATTACTTTAAAAGTTCCAGAAAACACTAAACAAAATCAACGCTTCAGAGTCAAAGAGTTGGGTGTTTTAAACAGAAAAACAGGTACTAAGGGAGATTTATATCTTAAAGCCAATATTGTGCTTCCAAAAGTTGAAGAGCTAGATGCCGAGCTTATTGAACTTTTAAAAGAAAAACTACCTGAGAATTAAGATGAAAAGTGCTTACAACGAACCTGTTTATTTAATTTCTGCCGTAGCTGAAATTTTAAGTATTCACCCTCAAACCTTAAGGCAATACGAACGAGAGGGTTTAATTAAGCCCTCAAGAACCAATGGCAAAATACGTCTTTATTCACAAAAGGATATTGATAGTATAAAAACCGTGTTAACACTCACAAGAGAGATGGGAATTAACTTAGCAGGAGTGGATCTTATTTTACAACTCAACATAAAAATAGAAAAACTTCAAAATGAAGTTGAAAACTATAAAAACAAACTCAAAGATTTTAATAGATTTGGAGTAGTTCCCTCTTCTAAAGCTTTAGTTATTAAAAAAAGCTCCTATGATATTGTAATTATAAAAGAGTAAAAAGTAGGTTTTTTGATTAAAAAATTATAAACGAAAAACCAACACCATTTATATTTCAAAACTTTTCATCTTAATAGTATCTCCATATTCGCTTTCATGCGGATAACCAAGGGGATTACACAAGAATTTAATATTTCCAATTTTATACTCTATGGAATCGTGAGTATGCCCAAATACCCAATATTTCATAGAGCCATTTTGGTAAAAACTGCTCCCATTAAATGTAAAAAAAGAGTTCGATGGATTGTTATGATATTTTCTATCAATGTGCTGTTCATCAAACGATGGATTAACATGAGTTATCATTACATCACAAGATTGATAAATTTTGTTTAATTTTTCTTTTTCAATTATACTAATGTCGTCAAAGTTTTTGATGCCATAAATAAGGCGACTGTCATTCATATATTGTTTCCATAATAAGTTAATATAATTTTTATCAAATATAGCAAAATATTTTTGCATATAACTGTTGTCATACCAGCTGTCACACCCACCAAATTTTATTCCATCTATTTCAATAATATTACCATCTAAACAATAGATATTTTCTTCATTATTAATAAGAGTTTTTATATTTTCTACTCTTTTAAATGAATTATTTTCGAAACTATATCGGGCGTCACTGTCTATAAGATAATAATCATGATTTCCAAGCACACAAATAACATACCTATAAAACTCTTTTTGAAAAATCTTTAAAACCTCAATATTTTGATGATTATAATGCCCAATATCTCCAGCAATGATTAAAACATCCCCTATGTCTCTGCTATTATTATCTGTAAAAATAGGTTTAAAAAAGGTTGTAACGCTTTGGTGTGTGGTTAAATGAAGTTTAAAATAGAAATCGAGATGTAAATCACTTAAAATATCAACTCTCATATATTTCCCAATATCTATTGTTATAATTATTTATAACAACTGGATTTATAGTGAATATTTTCATTCTACTTCCTTATTGTAAAGATACAAGTAGTTTGGTTTTAAAATTTGGCATAAGAAGTAAGGTTTTTAATGTATAAGATTAAACTTACAAACTAAAAACCATAAATAAACAGTTATTTTAAAGTATATTGTACTTCGTAGTTTCTCATTAAAGGAGGAACATCTAAGTTAGTTTCACCCTCATTAGTAGAGCTTGAAATATTGTCGCTGTTTGCGTGTTCGCTGTTCTCTTCAATAGATTGATTTTTTGATTCAAAACCCGTTGCTACAATGGTTATTTTAACTTCATCTTTTTCTAGCGATGAATCTGTAGTTGTTCCAAAGATAACTTCGGCATTAGAATCAATAGTTTCATGAACTCTGCCCATAACATTGTTAATAGCAAATAAAGAGACCTGAGGGTTAATATTAAAGTGAATCAATAACCCTTTTGCACCACTTAAAGACATTTTGTCTAGCAAAGGAGAGTCAATAGCATTTTCCAACGCTTGAATAGCAGCATCTTCCCCTTTAGCACGCCCTATTCCCATTAACGCCATACCTTTGTGTTGCATGATAGTTTTAACATCGGCAAAGTCCATATTAATATCTGAGTTACCTGGATTTAAAATAACTTCACTCATACCATTAACTGCTTGATACAAAATATTATCTATAATTTTAAAGGCATCTTTCATTCCAATATTTTTATCAACTATCTCTAAAAGTCTATCGTTAGGAATAACAATAATAGAATCACTCACTTTTTTAAGCTCTTCTAGTCCTAAACTTGCAAGTCCTGCTCGTTTTTGTCCTTCCCAAGAAAAAGGTTTAGTTACAACAGAAACAGTTAAAGCACCTACTTCTTTAGCTGCTTTTGCAATAATAGCAGCAGCTCCTGTTCCTGTTCCTCCTCCTAAACCAGCTGCAATAAAAACAATATCAGCGTGACTAATAGCATTTTTTATGTCTTCATAGCTTTCAATAGCAGCATCTCGCCCAATTTCGGGCTTCATTCCAGCACCTAAACCTTTGGTTAGCTTTAAACCCAATTGAATTTTTTTAGGGGCTTTGGAAATATGCAATACCTGTAAATCGGTATTAGCAACAATTAAGTCGATTTTGTGGCTGCCTTCGTTAATCATATGATTAACCATATTGCAACCACCACCTCCTACTCCAATGACTGAAATTTTAGCAACATTGTCTGAAAGTACTTGATTTGGCATTTGCACGGTTATATCCTTAGCATCAAATAGATTTTCGCCACTCATTAAAACCACTCCGAAAATTTTTTCCAAAACTTCGATACGCCTTTGGCTTTATCTTGTTCTGAAATACGAGGTAAAGTTTCTTGTTTTTTATGAAGAGGATTACTGGTATTTGATTTTATATCATTTAAATTATTAAGCATTTGTTGTGTTACCACTTTTTTTTGTCGAAGTTTCTTATTGGAATCTAACTCAAAATTTGGGTTAGGATCAAGTCCATAAAGCAACAGCCCTACAATAGTAGACATGGTTGGGTCATCAAAACTCATATAGCCATTTCGAATATTAATAGGGTTAGCAATTTTTACAGGAATGTTGTCAAAAACCTCTTGTGCTAACTCTTTAAGTCCTGGTAACAAGCTCATGCCCCCAGTAATGGTTACCCCTGCTCCTAAAGAGCTGCTTGCGCCACTTTTTTTAATCTTTTCTCGAGCAATAACTAAAATCTCTTCAACTCGAGCATGAATAATAATTTGAAAAGAATCTAGAGGTATTTTTTTCATATTTTGTTCATCGCCTAAAATAGGAGCATCTATTTTATCAATAATATTGTTCTCTTTATTTAAATTATTTTCTTGAGGCAATAAATTGGCATATTTTAGTTTAAGCATCTCAGCTGAACGCAAAGGAGTAGAGTGAGTAATTGACAAATCATTCGTAATATTTGCAGATCCAATAGGCAAGAAGTCATTATAAATAATAGATTTACCTTTAAAACAGACAATATCTGTAGTGCTTCCACCAATATCTAAAAGTGAGGCACCAAACTTTTTTTGTTGGTCATCTAAAACAGAAATAGCCGAGGCATAGCCACTTAAAACAAAGTTTGTAACTTCAATATTTGAGCTTTTAAGTGCCGATTTAATATTAGTTAATGCAGTTTTTTTAGCCGTTACTATATAAACAGAGACTTCAAGTCTTGCGCCATTCATATTTAAAGGGTTATCTATATGTTGAGAATCATCTACTTTAAAATAAATAGGCAACACATGAATAACATCATATTCAGGAACAATCGTAGCATTGTATAAAGCCATTTGCAGAACTTGATTAATTTCAGATTGAGTGATTTGCCCATTAGGAACATTAACGCTTCCCATGCTTCGAATCCCTTTTGTATACGCAGAAGAGATAGACACAAGCGTGGAGTCAACTGCATGTAAAACTCCTTTATTAACATTTTGTACTGCTTCTTTTATTGTTTTTGAAGCAATTTCAATGTTAGTTATAAGCCCTTTATTAATCCCCTCACTCTCTTCAACACTCACACCCAAAATATTAATTTTATTGTTTAAATCGTTTTGTGCGATTACCGCGGTTATACTAGTTGTACCAATATCAATTGCTAAAATAGTATTGTTCAATTATTTATCCTTTTTATTCTCTAAAGATGATTGGATTTCGTATCGATTTTCTAAACTGTTCATTAAATTATTCATAAGCTCATTGTTTTGTAAGTTAGTCAAGGTGTTCATTACCGCTTCTTTTTGTGCATTGTCAATTTCTGTAAAACGAACATCATTGATCTTGTACAACACAATTTTTTCATCTAACTGTATCATGCCTTTTGTTTCATTACTAGCAAAAAGTCTTGCTAAAAAGTCATTGGCTTCATTTGGATTTAACCCTGGAATTTTAGCAGAAGAAGTTCTGTTTACATATCCAAGATTTTCTCCTTTAAAGTTTTCCAACATCTCTTTAGCTTTTTGAGCCATTTGAATTTGTCGTTCAGTCATAACATAATCACTGTGCACCATTGTATACGCTTCTTTAAAATCAAGTGGCTGAGAGTCAAATTTTTTATTGAGTTTTAAAATCACAAAGCTATTGTTAAAAAGAAAAGGTTTTAAAATATCACCCTCTTTTGCAGCAATTATCTCTTTTATATTTTCTAAATTGTATTTAAACTCATTTTCAAAAACAATCTCTTGTTTACTAAAAGTTTCTTTCTCTTTTTTAAGGTCAAGATATGCTTTTAAAGCCTCTTTTTTGGTCTCTTGAACTAAAATTGCTTTGCTAATATCTTCATTTGCTTCTTCAATAGTTTTAATAATTCCATCCGCTTTTTTAAACTCAGATTTAAACTTTGAGTAATACTCTTCAATCTCTTCTTGAGTAACTTCTTTAGAAATTAATTGTACTGTTTGTGTTTGCACATCATATGAAGGAGCTGACATATAGTTGTCTTTATTAGATTCCCAATATATTTTTAACATATTTTCAGGCGTTTCAACTTTTAAATTATTTGAGTCAATTACTGCTATATCAATATTATCTTCAATAAAAAGAAGTTTTGCTACTAAATTAAGCTCTTCGTTTGAAGGAGTAATTTTAAAAACATTTTCCATTTTTTGTAAAAGTAAATCTCTTTTTAATGAGTTTTCAAAATCCGTAGGATTAGTTCTGTTTTGCAACAATACTTGAACATATGTCTCTTTGTTAAACTTGCCATCTTTTAAAAATGCTGGCATTTGAATTAACTCTTTAGCTATATCTTCATCAGTAACATCAAGTCTTAACTCATCGGCATACGATAAGAGTAGGTTTTTTTGAATTACTAAGTTATATGCAATTTCAGAAAGGTTTAACTGTTTTGCAATCTCTTGATTAAACTGCTCACCAAACATTTTAGAATATTGTTCATATAAAAAACTATACTCTCTTTGATACTCATCTAAAGAGACTTGTCTGTCACCAACAACTGCTACCGTACCTTGCTTTTTCCCATAGTCATACGAACCCCAACCAACGAACCCAGCACCTACAAACGCTATTGTACTGATCCAAATTGTAATTACCAACCATCTTTTGTGTCTTTGCATCCAAATTATCATTAAGTATTATCCTAAATTTTTTTGCCTATTGTACTGAAAAAACCTTTCAACTAAAGTTAAATTTACTTTTGAGAATATCATTTATAACAGATTCTCTCTTTGTGGTCTCTATTCTTTTACAAGCACTTTTAAAAGCTTCTTCTTCTCCTACAATATGGCACATTTTTTTAGCTCGTGTAATGGCTGTGTATAAAAGTTTGGTATTGTGCATGATGTAGTGCGAAAAGGTCATAGGTATTAAAGCATTATCATACTCCATGCCTTGCGTTTTATGAATCGTTAAGCAATACGCCAATCCAAGCAAGGAATCGAGCATATCAAAGTCATAAAAAACTACCATATCATCATTTGGGTACAAGACAAAACATTTATTGTTTTCAAAATCCAGTTTTATTACAAGCCCTAATTGCCCATTAAAAACTCGTTTTTCAACAAACTCTTCAGAACCATTTTTATATGCTGTCATACTTTGTGACTTCATATTCTCATTTTTTATATGAATAACTTTATCACTTAATTTATACTCATAGAGCTTGGTTTTCTTTGACTTCTCTCTTGACGCATTAAAAAGTTTTTGAAGCTGTACATTTAAGTTTTCAGCTCCCAAGACACCCCCTTTCATAGGAGTAATTACTTGAAACAATGTCAAAGCCTTCGAGATTTCTTTTTGTTTAACCAACTCATAGGTTTGTGCGATATAGGTACTTGCAATGTTTAAAATGGCATGTAAAATGCGTTCAGTATTTTCAAAACGAAGTTGCGAAAAATTATGTTGATTTTGCCCATTTTTAGCAGCATAATAGTTATCAATAGAAACATCATGAAACTTAAAATCTTCATACTCTTCTTTGTATGAAGGAAGCTCGCCTTGGCGTATATCGTTAGCAATAACAGCAATGGCTTGGTGCTCATTTTGTCTATAAATTTTTGTAAGCTTACAAATGGGTGCCAGAGAGTATTTAATACAATCGTGCAAAATATTTCCAGCTCCAATTGCAGGAAGTTGTCCGTCATCGCCCACAACTATAAAAACAGTATCAATACTTATTTTTGAAATAATTTGATAAAATGTAACGCTATTAACCATTGAAGCTTCATCTAAAAGTATCACTTTATAAGGGAAAAAATCTTTCTCTTTGTGTTGCATGAGAAGTGATTGTATTGTCATACTTCTATAACCTGTGGTGTCTGAAATTCTTTGGCTTGCAATCCCACTTAACGCAATAGTAAGAATATCATCGTAGCTTACAATTTCTTGCAACAGTTCTAAAATAGCCCTACTCGAGGTTGACTTTCCAGTACCCGCATACCCAATTAAAAACAGCGTATTACTACCATTGTTTATAATTTCCACCGCTTGAGTTTGTTCAACGCTTAAAGTAAACCCTAAAGTTTTCTCTTTATGAACCAAATACTCTTTAAAATTTGAAATTATCTTTTTATTGGGAATTTCATCAGAGCGTTTAGCAAAAAAATCTATAATTTTATTTTCAGCAAAATAGAGCATGGAAGGAGAGTATCTGTCTTGCGTGGTTTGGTAAATCTCTTCTTTATTAAGCATAGTGTTTAGTGCTTTTTCATAGAGTTCAAACTCTTCTTGAAAATGTAAAGCTTCATCTAATAGTTTATATAAATGACCTTTTTCAATCGAAGAGTTTCCGTTGTTGTCGCAATACTCTTTTAATGTAAAGTTCATACAAGCGGCAATTCTAAAATCACTTTGTCTGCTTATGCCCAAGTTTAACGCAATTTCATCGGCTCTTTTAAACCCAACTCCTTTAATTTGTATAAGAATATAAGGATTTTGTTTAATTTTTTCAATCAAATTATCAGCTTCACTAAAATGAGAGTAAATTCTTGTAATTAAATTACTCGTTACTCCATATTTTGATAAAAATGACCCCAGTTCTCGTAGGTGTTTAAACTTTTGCCACGACTCCACAATGGTTTTAAGCTTTTTATCCTTAATACCTTTAAAGTTTAAAAGCTCATTTGGATTAGTATTTAAAATAGAAATAAGTTCTTCTTCTTCATACTTCTTAAGAAGTTCTTGAGCAGTTCTTTTCGGAATGCCTTTAACTATCTTGGTTAAAAAGAAAAAAAGCTCTGCTTCTTTAACTTGAAGCAACTCAAACTCAAACTGAACACCATATTTTTTATGCGTTGTCCAATTGCCGGTTAGAAGAATTTCTTCTCCTAAGAGTTTTTCAATATGCGTATCAAAATATTGTCCACAAATTTTTTGATTGTTCTCTAAAACCGCAATACAATATTTAGTCTCTTCATTAAAAAAAAGAACTTTTTTTAGAACACCGGAGAGTTTAAATGTTGTGTGTGGTTCTTCTGTTTTAATATCCATCATCAAACTTTTTGTGCTTATGTTTATCTTTTTTGTAATTGCTTTGATTTTTATCTTTTAAAAGCAAATTTGCCTCTTTTAGTAATGTTTGTTTTTGCTCTTCTACATCATCGCTAGGATGGTGCGCAAAATAAACAACATTGTCAATGTGCTTTTTTAAGCTACTTAGATAGTTAGAGTTTAAGTCAGTTGCTTCACTTTTAAGAAGCTCCTCAAAGTTTTTAATGATTCGCTTTTGATAGAGTTCAAAATTGAAATCTTCAAGTCTAAGCAGAGATAAATTACGTTTAAAAAACTTTTCAAGTACCCTGATATATTTAATCCGTTTTGTTTTTTCGTGTATTTGTATAGTATAGTCCAAGATTTATTAGATTGTTAAGCTTTTATTGTATCCAAAGAATAGTTATAAAACTATTTTATGCTTTCTTTGTTATAATAGATATTATATAGAGAATACATTTTGGAGAAATAATGCAGGAAATTACAGAATTAAAGAAATTAGCAGGAGATTTATCTGTTTTGTTAGTTTTAAACAATGATTTACTAAAAGAACAAACTCTTTCTTACTTAGAAACTATATTTATAAAAATAGAATACGCTACACACTCACAAAAAGCCTTAGAACTGTACAAACAAAAAACGCCAGATATAGTTATTACCTCTTTAGATTTTAACTCTATGAGTGGTTTTGAGTTCATAAAAAATTTAAAAAAACTCAATGCTTTTTTGCCTATTATTATTATTTCAAAACAGCCTAAAACAGAAGATTTATTAGAGTTAATCCACTTAGGAATTGTAGATTTTGTAACCACACCAACTGAAGAGATTATTTTAAAAAAAGCCATAGAAAAAGCAGTTGGTTTACTTCATTTTATAGCCAATAAAGATAAAAATGAAAAAGTGAATGAAGACGACTCCCCCATAAGTGCGCTTGAAGAACTTTTTAAAAGGCATTTGGAAATTCAATTAGTAAGCAACTATAAAGGCATTCCCATCGTTCATACAGGGAAAATTGTAGCAATTTATAAAGATATGGTACAAATACAAACTCGAAAAATACAAGCAAAAGCAATTGAATTTACCAAAAAAACAATTTTAGAATCAAAATTTTTACCCAATGATATAGAGGCCACATTGGTTAATATAGACCCTAAAAATGCGGAAGTCTCATTAAACAACCTAAAATACATAGAATACTCACCAAAAAGAAGAAAACACGCAAGGTTAACTCCCTCTGAAGATATGAAGCTCATGGCATACAAAAAAGGCGGTTCAAAGATAAATATAGAGTTAAAAGACATCTCTTTAACTAGCCTAACCTTTGAAGTAAAAACCTTACCCGATTTTTTTGGAATAGATGTAATTTTAGATTTAAAAATTGCATTTGATATTCCAGAAAACGACCTAGCTTACTATGTTGATAAACTTTGTATTATCAATTTTCAAGGAAAAATAATAAAAATATATGAAGAAAATGCTTCCTATTATGTAAATATCGAGTTTGAACTTCCTAAAATGAAAGAAGATATTTTCAACCAATATATGTACAACCGTGAATTATCAATAATAAGAGAGTTTAAACAGTTTGCGACAAAAAAGAGTTAGTTTTTTTTCTCTAAATATTCAAAATAGATAAAGGCAAAAGTAAAGCTCTTTAATTCATTTTTATTATTGCGTATGGTCTCTTCTATTTGTATGCAAGTTTTTTTATTCTCAACAGTAGGATTAATAAAATAAAGTTGCATACAAATAGCCGCAGCATCTGTTAAGTAACTATTCTCATAATATATTTCATGCATAGATTCCAACTCTTGAACTAACTTTTTAGAAAAATAAAAACTCAATAACGCTAAAAAAATAAGTGAAATAAAAAAAGTGTAAAATGCTCTTTTTAAAAATGTTTTCATATGTTTGTTTTATTTCCTGTTAATTGTTATTTTATTGTTTAAATAGGTAGCTTTAAACTAAATATCACAGCTTATTAAATATTTTATTATATGTTTTTGAATTTTGTAAACTATTTTAATTTATTTTTGACATATATACTTTTCTAAATCAGCAAGATCCATATTATTCCTATTTTTTTAAAAACCTTAATTATGGAGATACTTATATTTGTTTTAAGTTCTTAAATTACCTTTTAAAAAGAAATACATAAAATTCATCAAAACACCTAGCATTAGGTGTTTTATAGCTATTCTCAATAGATTTTATTAATATTAAATTGTAATCTCTTTAATATCTGCAATTTTTTTAAATGCTTGATAAACCAACCCAATTAAGTTTTTTCTGTTGATTTTAATATTTTCATTGTCATGGTTCACAAATACATCGTCAAAGAACTTATCTAAAAAGGGTTTTAGCGCAAATAAGGCTTCTAGCTCTTCATCGTAGGTTAGGTACTCTTTTGATGTTACTGCGGTGTAGTTTTTGTGTAACTCTTTTTCTGCTGTTTCTTCAAATAAATTAGTATTAATATCTAGTTTTGCATCGGTATTTATATCTTTTATAATATTGGCAACTCGTTTAAAAGTGGTGCTGTACTCTTTGAAATCACTGCTTAATACTATTGGGTTTAATGCGCACAGTTTTTGGCTTATTTTGTAAATATTGGTTTCACCGCTGCTTAATACGGCTTTTAATACGCTTGGATTGACTTCAAAAATTTTAAAGAGTCGTTCATTGAAAAACTCTACTAGTGCTTTTTGGTCTAAGTTGGGGTAATTTTTGCTTAACGACGACACTATAAGGGCAAAATCTAAAGGAAGTTTGTGCTCAATGGCAATTTTAACAATCCCTGCAGCTGCACGTCTAAGCCCATATGGGTCTTTTGAGCCTGTTGGGATTTTTCCTACGCTGAATAAGCCCATTAAATTATCTATTTTATTGCTTAATGCTACTATTGAAGAAAATAGCGTTGAAGGAAGTTCTGAATCTTCTCCATCGGGCAGATATTGTTCTTTAAGTGCTGTATATAAAAGCTCATCTTCATTGGCAGCTTTAGCGTAGTAATAGCCCATTAAACCTTGTAGTTCTGTAAATTCATAGACCATTTCACTTGACAAATCGGCTTTGCTTAACATAATGGCTTTGGTTAGAAGTTTTTGCTCTTCTAGACCGTACTCTTTTGCTAAATAACTTCCAATAAGGGCTTCTCTTTCACATTTTTCATACACAGAACCCAAACCATCAACAAACAGAAGTGCTTTTAAACGTTCATTGCTTAAGCCATTTTTTAAATCGTTGTTGTAAAAGAACATGGCGTCTGATAATCGTGGTCGTAACACTTTCTCATTTCCTGCTGTAATTAAAGAAAAGTCATCGGTTTTAGCATTGGAAACTACAATAAAGTTATTACTTAGGATTCCGTTTTTATAGACAGCAAAATAGCGTTGGTGCTCTTTCATAGAAGTAACAATTACCTCTTCAGGAAGTGCTAGAAACTCAATATCAAATTTACCTAAAAGTGCGGTTGGGTACTCTGTAATGGCTACAATTTCATTAAGTAACATTTCATCTTTTTCAATTTTTATGTCATATTGTTTTTCAATTGCTGCCATTTGTTCTAAAATTATCTTTTTTCTGTTTTGGGGATATAAATTAACTCCGTGTTTTTCAAGTTGTGAGAAATAATCGCCTGCAAAATCAAAAGAGAAAGGTTCATACGAAACCATTCGATGACCATACGCAACATTATTTGAAGTCACGCCAAACAGCTCTGCACCAACAACTTCTTCTCCTAGCATAACGCATAAGGTTCGAATTGGACGGATGAAACTTTGAGGTTGACTTCCCCAACGCATGGATTTTCCAAAGCTTAAAGAAGATACAAACTCATTAATCATCTCATTTAAAAGAAGCTTTGAGTCTACACCTGCTACTTCTTGTTTAAAATAAAGCACTTCCCCTTTGGGTGTATTTATGCTCGAAAGTTGTTCTACTTCCACTCCACATTTTTTAGCAAACCCTAAAGCAGCACCCGTTGGTTTTCCGTC
>Ga0265294_10005213_pt1 | contig 15912 bp, 11 predicted proteins | sample MunlanPumphouse3_FD_192504 | JGI IMG/M metagenome (GOLD analysis project Ga0265294, IMG submission 192504) | Groundwater microbial communities from a municipal landfill in Southern Ontario, Canada - Pumphouse #3 | ecosystem: Environmental > Aquatic > Deep subsurface > Groundwater | place...
TATTGTGAAACTTCCCAAGCTTGGAGAAGTCAAAGCTGTTCTACATCGAAGCTTTGAAGGCACTCTGAAAACAGCAACCATTTCACGGTCTACTACTGGAAAATATTACATTAGCATTCTCGTGGATGATGAGTTTGTGGATTCCATAACTCTGAACTAACACTAAAAGAGAGAAAATGGACGTATCCTGACTGTAAAACAAAACATGATAGAGATATTAATGCCGCTATTAATATCAAAAAGTTTGCTCTCATTGATCAAAATCTAATTGGATTGTAACACCTGCGGAACGCGGGGAAGAGCCTGGGGGCTTGTGAACAGAAGTTCAAGGGATGAGCCAGGAAGCCCCTGAGTCTTCAGCTCAGGGGTAGTTCACTTAACTCTAATTTGACTTAATTTGACTCTTAGAAAAAAGCTTCATTTTCAAAATAAGCTGAGGGCCTGACCCTCATGTATTATTTATATACTGGGGGTCTATGTAATAGTATGTCACTCCCTGATCTTTGTCCCTTTGATGAGAAGCCCTGCAAAGGAAAAGAATGCCACCTTTACTGTGTTGAGTGGCGAACAAAGGAGCCTTTTTGCATGGTCGGTTACCCTTCAAAAGCTAAGGAAGAAACCAGAAATGTTCAGGTTCAGGATACCTATGCCTCTGATACATTTAAGAAACTGGGGCGGTCCAGAATCCTAAAGCAAAAAATGGATTTGGAAAAAGCTGAAACTCCTGCTCTTTTTCCGGAAAAGAAAAAGCAGAGTTTTAAGCCCTGGCCAGAGTTTCCTCCAAAAAACAGCCCTGAAAAAGGGAAGGTTCAAAATTCGGAGGCTTTCCCTAATGAAAGCTTGAAGGAGTGCGAAACTCAAAACCTCAAAGAAAAGCTGAGCCTCAAAGAAAACTTAAAGGTAAAAGAGGCTTTAAGGGCTCAGGAGAGGCAGAGTTTGGAGGAAGCTGCAAATGTTTCATCAAGGCTTGAGCCCCGGAAGAAAGAGAGGATTTTAAAAACTGAGCCTCTGGAAGAGAAGTCTCCGGAATTTCAGGAAAAAGTTGTCCACAAGGACGTCTATGCAACTCTTTTCAGTTCAGTCTCTGAGGCTGAACAGCCTGCATCTAGTTCTTCTGAAAAAAAACCTGAAAAGGAGCAGGAGAAGCGTAAGAAACTTAGTAAGATTATGGAATTTGACATTCCTGAAAATTCTGAAGAAGAATTTTGGAGTTAAAAAAATCGGATTTTATCCAGCTTTTTTGATGATTTAAAATGGACCGGCAAACCTATAATCAAATATATAATTCTTTGTGGAATTTTGAAGATGTTTTCAAAATTTCGGAAAAATATTCAGAATCTCAAGGCGCAATAGCCACCCTTCTTTCTCAGAAAGTTGTAACCCTTGCTCGAAAAAACCATAGGCGCATTCATGGAAAGGATGAGGAGCTCTTTTTCCGCTGGAAAAAGGGGCTTTCAATTCTTGAACTATCCCAAAAATTCCGTTTTCCTCCAACCCTTATGGCTTCACTGATCCTGAAAAAAGCAGGAATTTCCAAAAAGAGCATAAACCTCCTTTTTCGAAATCCAGATATGATACAGAACAAACGCCTGAAAAGGGAGGTTAAAAAAGCCCTTGCTTCCGATTATTTTTTCTCTCCCCGAGCTCATGCCCTGCAGGTTCGAAAAGGAGATTTAGGAGAAGCAATTCTACAAAAATGGCTGGAAACCCATAAAATTGCTTATCTAAACGAAGCCGAGCTTCGGAAAAATGGAGATGGAAAAACCCCTGATTTTGTCTTGCAAGTCCCTCTCTCACTTGAAGGGGTTAAGGTAAGGTGGATTGAGAGCAAAGCTCTTTTTGGAGATGAAAACGAACACAGACACTATATAAAAAAGCAGTTTAAGGAATACTCCGAGCTTTTTGGAGAAGGAATGGTGGTATATTGGTATGGTTTTTTGGAAGGGCTGCCTTCGGAGACCTTTTTAATAAAAGATTCTAATTTTTTTATTGAGTGCCCGAAAGAGGTTGAGAAACTCCAGAATTTCCTTGTTTATTGGTGAATTAAGAAGGTAAATTCAGAATTTCCTTGCATTTCTGCCCAGAATTTTGAAAAGCTCTCAAATTTTCAAATTTTTTCAGGTTTTTTCTCTTTAAGCCTCCCATGTCCATCGATTTCTCCTTTTGCGATTCTGGTTGAAGAAATCGGGATTCCATCCTCGGCCATTACGTATTCAACTTTTGTAATTTTAAGAGGAGCTAGGCCCTTTTCTTCCCTGAGGCAATTGATTTTCAGAGCCACGGGATAGGTTTCGGGAGAAACTACAATGTAGTCAAAATCCCCTTCAAGGGAAGGGCCGTAGGAGTCGTTTAATTTTGAAATGGTATAGTTTTTATAAGGGACCTCCAGCTTTTCAAGAAATTCGATCAATTCAGCTTTTCGACATTCGTAGGCCTGGACTTTATGATTTTTGTTAATCATCTCGTCTGAGGTAAGACCTATGTAGACTTTTCCTTTTTTTGCAATCTCGAATGCTTTTATTATAAGGACTTCATGTCCGTCATGCAAGTACTGAAATGTTCCGCCTACGGCAACCTTTGGCATGAAGGGAAATAGGTATCCAGTAAAAAGAAGTTTTTGGTTTTTTTCGAAATTTCGGGAATACTTTCACTCCGCTTCCTCTACATATATATAGGTTCAGGCTAATAAAACAGCAACTTATATGCACCTTTAATAAACATGTGCATTGTACTGGAGTTGCTTACTTATGAGTGAAATAGCACTTGAAGAGTTGCCCGGAGTTGGCCCTGCGACCGCAGAAAAACTCAAAGAAGCCGGATTTAACACCATCGAGGCAGTCGCTGTCGCATCTCCTTCCGAACTTGCAAATACGGCTGAGATCGGGGAAGCCACAGCCGCAAAGATTATCAACGCTGCGCGTCAAGCTGCGGATATTGGGGGGTTTGAGACCGGAGATGCCGTCCTTGAACGGCGAAAGCTTGTAGGAAAACTTTCCACTGGGTGTGAGGAATTTAATGAAATGATGGGGGGAGGAATCGAGACTCAATCCATTACTGAACTTTACGGAGAGTTTGGTTCGGGAAAAACTCAAGTAGCCCATCAGCTTGCCGTAAACGTCCAGCTGCCCAAGGAACAAGGAGGTCTCAACGGTTCAGTTATAATGATTGATACTGAAAATACTTTTAGACCCGAGAGAATTTCCCAGATGGTAGAGGGTCTTTCTGAAAAGTATGGGCTTGAGCTGATTCCCGAAGAATTTTTACATAATATTCATGTTGCTAGAGCCTACAATTCCAATCATCAGATGCTGCTTGTAGACTCCGCAATGGATCTTGCAAATGAACTAAAGGATTCTGAAAAACCAGTTCGTTTACTGATTGTAGATTCGCTTATGGCTCACTTCAGAGCCGAGTATGTAGGGCGAGGAACTCTTGCCGACAGGCAGCAAAAACTTAACAAACATCTGCATGCGCTGCTTCGTTTCGGAGACCTTTTCAACGCTTGCGTGGTTGTGACAAATCAGGTCATGTCAAAACCTGATGCCTTCTTTGGAGATCCCACAAAACCTGTAGGAGGCCATATCGTAGGTCACACTGCAACCTTTAGGCTGTATCTTAGAAAGTCCAAAGGAGACAAGCGGATCATCCGACTTGTCGATTCTCCAAATCTTCCGGAAGGAGAAGCCGTGGTGGCTGTAACAACTGCCGGACTCGTTGATCAGTAAGTTTTCGTACTAATTTTAAGTTTGTAAAAAATTAAAATAGGGAATCCTTTTATAGAGGCTTCCCTCTCCCATTCTCTTAATGAAGTTCAAAGCTGTTGTCGTGGATATTGACGGGACGATTACTTGTGAAAAACGGGAACTTCATCTCGGAGCCGTTGAAAAGCTAAGAAGCCTTAAGCTTCCCGTTGTCCTTGCGACTGGAAATATTATCTGTTATGCAAGAGCCGCCTCAAAACTTATTGGTCTTTCCGGAGCCGTAATCGCTGAAAACGGTGGGGCAGTTACAGTCCAGTACGACGCTCCGGCCTCTTTTGCGAATGGGGTTGAGGAGTGTAAAAAAGCTTTTGATTATCTTTCTGCTCATTTTGAACTTACACAACTTGATCCTTTCTATCGGAAGACCGAAATTGCCCTTCGCAGAAATTTCGATACTGAAAAAGCAAAAGAGTTGCTTAAAGCTTTGGATCTTGACATCGAAATCGTTGATACGAAATACGCAATCCACATCAAAAGCCGAAAAGTTAACAAAGGAACTGGGTTAGTCAAACTTGCAAGGCTTATGGGGCTTGAGCCTGCAGATTTTGTTGCAATCGGAGATTCCATGAACGATGTTGAAATGTTAAAAGTTGCAGGTTTTGGGATTGCCGTTGCAAACGGGGATGAAAAAATAATAAAAGCTGCCGATTATGTAACTAAAGCCGCTTTTGGGGCAGGGACGGTTGAAGCTCTTGAGTTTCTGGAAGCAAAAGGCTGGATCTGATTCTCTTATTTATAACTCTTCTCAGGAATTCCTACATATTCAAAACTCATGAGGCTTTTCTATTGGAAAGTTACAAAACCCTTAAAAGCCTGGGTGCGGCTCGCAAAGTTTTTAAAAATTCCGAGTTTCTAGGCTATGCAAGCCCTGTGAAAAGCGAAGGTGAAGCTAGGGCTTTTATAGCTAAGATTAAGGCCCTTCATAGGGCTGCAACCCATAATGTTTCGGCATATCGGGTAATGGATGAAAACAGCTTTGCATTAAAATATGACGATGACGGGGAACCTGCAGGTAGTTCCGGAAAACCGGTATTCCGAGTCCTTGAGTTAAAGGAATTAAATAATGTTGCAGTAGTTGTTACCCGTTATTTTGGGGGCATCAAACTGGGTTTTGGAGGGCTTTCAAGGGCTTATAGGGAAACGGCAGTAGATGCCCTTGAGGCCGCAGGTATTCTCGAAGTTTTTGAGATGGTTTCTTTGCAAATCCGGATCCATTATCCGGATATTCAGAAAGTAAAGCCGCTTCTTGAAAATTACGGTCGAATTTCACAGGAGGCTTATTCGGACAAAGTTGAGTTCAGGGTCGAGCTGAAAAAAGAGCTTGAAAAAGAATTTCTTGAAAAACTCGTGGCCCTGACCAAAAATAAAGTTTCTCTAGCATATTCGGAATCCAAACCATAACATAGCAGCTCTATTCAGGTTTGTTTCTGCGGGGTTGGCTCAATATAATACTCATCTCTGGCCTCCACTAAAGCTTTTACGTTTTTTAGGGGGGTCATTGGGGCAAGCCCGCAGCCTGGGGCCAGAATATCGATCCCATCTGCAAGGCAGGCTTTTGCTTCTTTTTTTATGAGGACAGGCCCTTTTGTAAGCAGGGTGTCTGAAGGAGAGACGTTTCCTATAAGGGCTACTCGATTACCTACAATTTCTCGGGCAGCTCTGACACTTACTTTTTCTTCAATACTTATTCCTTCAAACCCTACTTTTGAAAGAGGGCTAAGTACTGCGCTTGCATCTCCACACATATGAAGTATTTTAGGCCCCTCTATCTTCTTACAGATTTTTTGATATTTTGGCAAAATCGAGGTTTTAAGCATCTCCGGGGCAAGGATGTCAGGCCCTGCTTCTGAGTCTATGAGCACAATAGCATCAGCTCCTCGAGCAAGGAGTGCATTTGCATATTCTATGCAGGCTTCGGTGCAGCTTTCAAGCAGAGTCTCCACGCTTTCAGGGCTTGTCATAAACCACATCAGGTAGTTTCTTATCCCGGCAAGCATTAAGGAGAGGCCTGCAGGTCCTACAACTCCTGCAAGCACAGGGATTTCTTCTCCTACTTTTTCTTGCAGGAGCTCAACTGCGTTTAAAACCGGAGTTGTTCTAGGACTCTCAAGCAGGTTTTCAGGAAGCTTAAGCTGCCTGAGATCCTTTTTTTCCTTATAGGGAAAGTCTATCACGTAAGGTTGCATATCCACGGCCCCTTTTGCAACTGTGCAGCCTAGAGTTTCTGCAAGTACGGTACAGCAGAAAGGAACTCTGACGTTTTCAAAGCCTGCCAATTCATGCCCTGCAAGCGCTAAGCTTGCCATTTTTTCAGCATTGTAATTAGCTTCGGGCCAAAATGCCCCACTCAATTCCATAAGTTCGAGAATTCCGGTTTGGGTTGCAGAACAGACCGGGACTTTCTCGACCTTTTTGTGGTGCAGTACTTTTTTAAAGATTTCCTTCGGATTTAACTCTTGCATGATTCAGACTCCACAGTTTCTCTCCAGTAGAGCTTTCCGAGCAACTTCGAAGTCCCATTTGTCTTTTAATCATATTAGCAAATATTCCCTTTTTCCTTTTTAATTCCTTGGGTTTTCCGCTCTCGATAACTTTTCCATCTTCTAGTACTACTATTTTCTCGGCATTAGCAACTGTTCGCATTCTATGGGCTATTATCAGTACGGTTTTATTTTTGATAAGCTTTGAAATTCCTGCCTGTATTTTTGTTTCATTTTCGACATCAAGGGAGGCGGTTGCTTCATCCAAAAGCACAATTGGGGCATCTTTAAGCATAGCTCTGGCAATGGAGATGCGTTGTCTTTCCCCTCCCGAAAGCGTAGCCCCATTTTCTCCAATGATTGTTTGATATCCCCGAGGCATTTTTTGAACAAATTCATCGCATTGGGCAAGTTTTGCCACTCTCAGGACCTCTTCATCAGAGGCATTATGCTTTCCTAGGCGAATATTTTCCAGGATTGAAGTATTGAAAAGGACAACATCTTGAAATACTACGGAATAATTCCTTAATAGTGTTTCAAGTTCTATTTTGCTAATATCCTGACTTCCCAATAATATTTTTCCCGAATCGATATCCCAAAAACGTGCAGCCAATTTTGTTGCAGTGCTTTTTCCTCCTCCAGAAGGACCAACTAAAGCCGTAATTTCGCCTTGTTTTGCAGTGAAGGATACATCTTGTAGAACCTGTTTGCCTGTTTCATAAGAAAAGTTTACATGATCAAACACAATATCGTAGTTTTCCGGGGTAAACTCCTTTTTACCTTTTTGAATAGGCAGAGCTTTCATTTCGTTCATGCGGTTTATGCGAATATCAAGGTAGAAAAGGGAAGCCAGATTATTGAAAACCTCGTTAATTGGCTCATAAACCCGAGTTCCAATTATCAGGAATATAAGATATGAAAACAAACCAATCGTGTTTGTTGCTAGTAAATGCGCTCCTATTATAATGACACTTGCAAGTCCTAATTTTAATATGCTCTGAGCACTGTTTACAAAAACACCTGTAAGCAGTTCCCCACGTGTAAGCTCTTGCTCATACTCATCAAGTTTTTTGTCTAAGGCTTTAAGGTATTTCTCTTCATTGTTGTATGCTTTTATTTCCTGGATATTTTCTAATCCTTGTTGGATTTCTTCGCTTACATTGCGTTTCTTCTCATAAATTATTTTGTTATTTTTTCGCTGATTTTTTTTCGAGAAAAGAATTATTGCAAGAGCTACCGGCACAACCCAAAACAACGCCAGGGCCAGTTGCCAATTATAAACGAACAGTCCTATTGCCATTAATAATATACTAAGGACTGAGGCAAAGAGTTGCGGTACAGCATGCGAAAATGTATGCTCTAGCTCTGTATTATCTGACATTATTGTAGCTGTTAGGTCGGAAAGGTTTTTTTCTCCAAAGAAAGCCAGAGGTAAACTCCGTAGCTTTTCAGCCAGTGAAATACGCCGGTTTGCACTTTCTTCGTAAATGGTTGTATAGGTGTTGCGATACTGGAATCGGGCTATTACCCAGGTTATTATCATAAAAAGAATGCCCAGTGCAATATAATACAATATTCCATTTTTTCCGGTTTCTGTCTGTGTTATTAAAGGTCGAAGGTAATCATCCAAAAACAGAAAAACAAATACTGCAGGCAACATTAATGCTAGGTTAAGCAGAGTTGTAAAGAAGGTTCCTTTTAGAAAAGCTTTTGCTCCTTTGGTTGAAAGGGCTAAGCGTTTTTTTAGAAGGTTAAGCATATTTTGCCTCCTTTCCTATTGTCCATTGAACGGATTTTTGATACTCATTCCACATTTTGGCATACAAACCTTGTTTATTTATTAATTCGGCGTGGCTTCCCTGCTCTGCAATTTTGCCTTTGTCAAGAACTAGAATGGAATCAACATCTACTACACTTGTTAACCTGTGGGCAATCATCAAAACGGTTTTTCCTTGGGTAAGTTTTCCCAAAGCTTTCTGTATCAAGTGTTCATTTTCTGGATCTGCAAAAGCAGTAGCTTCATCTAAAACCACAATAGGTGCATTTTTTAGAATTGCACGTGCCAGAGCTATTCGTTGCTGTTCTCCTCCAGATAAATATGTGCCTTCCGTTCCAATTTTTGTATTCAATCCTTCGGGGAGCCTTTTAATTATTTCCTGACATTGTGCGGCTTCAACTGCTTGGTTTATGGCTTCAGGGCTTGTCTGAGCTTTGCCATAACATATATTTTCTAGCAAACTAGTTTTAAATAAGCGGGAATTTTGGAAGACAAAAGAGACATGCTGCATTAATTCTTTTATTGCAATGTCTTTGACATTTTTTCCTCCTATACTAACTTGCCCTGTATCGACATCCCAAAAGCGAGGAATAAGGCGTGCAATGGTTGTTTTTCCACTCCCAGAAGCGCCAACTAAAGCAAAAGTCTTTCCTTCGGGAATTTTGAAACTTATATTGTCAATTGCTTTTTGTTTACTTCCTGGGTAACTAAATGAGACCTCTTTAAAACATATTTCGTGGGTTGTTATGGGTTTTGGATTCCTTGATTCAGGCAAGGGTTTTACATTTGTTAAATCCTCTATTCGGTTAACGGCTTCGCTAGCTTGGCCTAGGGCTTGGTTTAGATACATGCTTTTCATGATACTTTGGGCAAAAACCGGGGTGATCAAGATGTATAAAAATAGATCTAGTAGTATTGCTACGTAGTTTTCCGAATTTCCAATTAATAGTATAGCAACCGGCACCAGAATATAGGCAAATCCGTGGATGATCACTGTATAAGTGGTCATTGGTTTTTCCCACATCAGTGTGTATTGATACACCATATCTCTATATTTTGTGATACTATTATAAAAATTCTTGAAGGAATAAATTGTTTGCTGAAAAACTTTTACTACGGGTATTCCCCGCACATATTCAACGGCTTCGTTATTCATTTCTTCTAAAGAGTCCATGTAAGCTTGCATAAAATAACGCCCTTGTGTCCCCATCATAAATCCCATTATCATTATGGACGTTATTATAGGGACAAAACAGGCAAGCCCAAGCCGCCAGTCAAAAACAAAAATTAATACCAAGGCTGCAAGTGGCATGAGTATACTGCCTGCAAGGTCTGGTAGCTGATGGGCTAGAAAACTATGGGTTATACTGGCATTATCATCTATTATTTTACGGATTCGTCCACTTGTATTACTGTCAAAAAAACCAAGGGGCATTTGCACTATTTTTTGCATCGCCTGTCGCCGCATATTGGTTTCTGCTCTGAATGCGGCAAGGTGGGATAACATAAGTGCCAAAAAGTAAATAATGACTCCTCCCACTGCGGTGCCCAGAGCTCCCCAAGCATAGGTATTGATAAGCTGGGCGGATCCCGTTTGAGAGGTTAGGAGTTCTTTGACAATTAACCAAATAAAAATAAAAGGCAATATCCCCATCAGAGAACTGATTGCTGAGAGGATCAGAGCTCCAGGAAGCAGGATTTTTCTTCCCGACATGTATGTTTGTAAGCGTGAGAAGGTATTCATAGCTCGCTGATCCTCATTTCCTTGATGAACTTTTTCTCATTTGGCAAAGCGGTTGACTGCAAATTTATGATTTTGGGCGGTTTAATTCCATTTTTATATTTTAATAGAGTATCTTTGCTTTCTTCAACTCTTGTTTTAGTGTTTCCTGTTGGGCTTTCATAAAAAATTATATTTTTCATCTTTTGTCCTCCTATTTTAATATATTAATTGCATTTTTCCGTAACCCAATTATATTTCTGTTCTACGAAAATGATTAGCATAATACATAAAGCTTTTGTATCACAAAAAAATCGTTATTTTTTATTATTCTATAAAATATCAATTCCAATTTACCCCCTCTTCCCTTTTGGGACAGCTTTATTACATACCGAATTTATATTATATGTTCACCGAGCAATAAAAATTAATAAGTTTTTAAAATTTGAATTAATTCTTCTAAATTTCTTATATTCAAAATAGATCTCTTTATGAGCGTTATTTTTTCAAAAAAGTATTATATCTTGCTAATATCTAGAAAAAAGGATTAATATGCTTATTTATCTTTAAGAAGAATATGGATACTTTCCTCATAGGTCTGATTTAAACGCGAACGCAGTAATTAATGTTAGATATCTCAAAAAAGCCATTTTTTGCATGAAGAAAGTATTAAGATACAGGACCTTTAGCGAACAAATAGATTCTTACCTAAGTCATAAACAGTATCTTGTGCATCCTTGTTTTCTGCAACAGGGAGATATTCCTCGGTGCAAGTGCTATAAACTTGAACAAAATCCATTTCAAAATTGTTTATAATCTCTTTGAACATGTTTTCTACCATTTCAGGGCCTGAATTAGGTAGTGCTGCTCCGTAAGTCATCAGCAAAACAAATTTCTTGCCTTTTAAATCTTCAGAACTAAGGGGACAGAACCTGTCCACAAATGTTTTTAACTGTGCAGTTATACTCCACCAATATATAGGTGTGGCAAAGACCAAGGCATCTGCCGCTATTATTTTCTGATACAGAATATGCATATCATCTTGAATAACACAACCCCCTTTTGTCTCTACACACGTATAGCACCCTCTGCAGGGTTCAATGTTTTTTTCCTGCAAAAACACCCTGCTGATCTCTGCATTACGATAGTTTTCTTCTATTCCACGTAGATAATGATTGAGCAGCAATGCAGTATTACCCTTTTCCTTTGGGCTTCCCTGTACAGCCAATATCTTCATTTAATTACCCTCCTTAAATTCTCTATCATTCGGCGTAATTACCGATCAGCTTTATTTAACCCGATTCAAGAACTCCCGTGTATCGAGATCAACAAATGTTTCAATCCCTCTAAGGTCTGATTTTAACTAAAATGTTCGCAGGGTCTAAAGACTCGATTCCCAGGTTTCAATCCCTCTAAGGTCTGATTTTAACTTAATTACAATTTGAATCTGAATAAACCGAACATGTTTCAATCCCTCTAAGGTCTGATTTTAACCGGTTCGTAAAGCAGATAACGATGAAGTAGACGAGTTTCAATCCCTCTAAGGTCTGATTTTAACACGAGCTTTGAAGATCTCCGCCAAGATACCCGGAAAAGTTTCAATCCCTCTAAGGTCTGATTTTAACTCCCATTTTGAAGCGTTTGTTGCAAAATCTGTTGATGTTTCAATCCCTCTAAGGTCTGATTTTAACGGGGTTTAATCTCATCCTGAAAACGATCTCGCGTTGAGGTTTCAATCCCTCTAAGGTCTGATTTTAACCAATGTCTTCGAGAAGGCCCTTGTATCCAGTTTCATGTTTCAATCCCTCTAAGGTCTGATTTTAACATGCTGTCGAATTTTGTGTAGCTCAGCTAAAAAACATGTTTCAATCCCTCTAAGGTCTGATTTTAACTCTGCTGAGACTGTTCAGGGTTTTTCAATAATACATCAATGTTTCAATCCCTCTAAGGTCTGATTTTAACTATAAATTTTCAATTGGTGGTGGAAATGATGTTGTTGTGTTTCAATCCCTCTAAGGTCTGATTTTAACGAAGAACCCATATACGAATATATATTTTTGAAGATGTTTCAATCCCTCTAAGGTCTGATTTTAACTATAGCACCATGGCAGCTCACTGAGGGTATAGAATCGTTTCAATCCCTCTAAGGTCTGATTTTAACTGTAACATCCCCATCACCCTCAGAGATATTGTCCAGTTTCAATCCCTCTAAGGTCTGATTTTAACTATGTCTAATGGGTTTTCATGGAGGAGCACGATAAAGTTTCAATCCCTCTAAGGTCTGATTTTAACCACCAACGTAAGCGCATCCAAATTTGACGTTAGTTTGTTTCAATCCCTCTAAGGTCTGATTTTAACGAATCAGAGGAGGAAGTATAATGCCGAGTACCTAGTTTCAATCCCTCTAAGGTCTGATTTTAACGCTGGGGCGCTAATTTCACTATCAAGCGGAGTGTTTGCGTTTCAATCCCTCTAAGGTCTGATTTTAACCTGATACAGGGGTAATTACGGGTCTCATGAACAGACGTTTCAATCCCTCTAAGGTCTGATTTTAACCATTATAAATCGAATCAAAATAACACGGGTCTTCGAGGGTTTCAATCCCTCTAAGGTCTGATTTTAACGTAATTTTAGTGCATTTTCACGTTATTTTAGTGTTTTTGTTTCAATCCCTCTAAGGTCTGATTTTAACCACTTTTACCGCAATTGCCGGGAAAGCATGGCAAATTGTTTCAATCCCTCTAAGGTCTGATTTTAACTATAGTTCTGATTTCAGATATTCATTGAAAAATCCACTGTTTCAATCCCTCTAAGGTCTGATTTTAACACAGATTTTATGACGGATCTAACTGGAATGATAGTTCAAGTTTCAATCCCTCTAAGGTCTGATTTTAACCTTGTGCTTGTCAAATCATCTATATCATAATATGTGTCGTTTCAATCCCTCTAAGGTCTGATTTTAACGACCATAAGAGGCGGCACATATGAGAATTTTAAATTTGTTTCAATCCCTCTAAGGTCTGATTTTAACAAATGGTTTTATGTCATTTATAGAGTGTGATATTAGTTTCAATCCCTCTAAGGTCTGATTTTAACATTGTGTGAGAAGTCCAGCCCCTTAAATCGTTTGTAATGTTTCAATCCCTCTAAGGTCTGATTTTAACCTACGAAGGAGACGATGCATTTCTATCATATGAATTGTTTCAATCCCTCTAAGGTCTGATTTTAACTTGCCAGCTCAATTCATATCGCATTATACACAGCCGTTTCAATCCCTCTAAGGTCTGATTTTAACCTGACTGATAAATCTATACTCCGATTTGCCCCCGATGCAAAAGTTTCAATCCCTCTAAGGTCTGATTTTAACAGTGAACTTGTTACCTGTTATGCAGATATAGAAATTTGTTTCAATCCCTCTAAGGTCTGATTTTAACCGGGGCGGCTGGAGGCGGGAAAACATGGGCCTTACTAAGTTTCAATCCCTCTAAGGTCTGATTTTAACATACGAGTTTGTCCATTCAGCTTTCTTCCCTATTTTCGTTTCAATCCCTCTAAGGTCTGATTTTAACTACAATCTACATTTATGATAGTGTCAGCGATGTTGCAGTTTCAATCCCTCTAAGGTCTGATTTTAACTCTATAGCAGCAGGAGCGGGGCGTATAAAATTAGTTGTTTCAATCCCTCTAAGGTCTGATTTTAACTAGGAAAGCTGAACCATCACCCACAGAGCAAAAATGGTTTCAATCCCTCTAAGGTCTGATTTTAACGATGAGAAAATTGTTCTGAATAGGAGATGTAACCGAGTTTCAATCCCTCTAAGGTCTGATTTTAACTTCAGCTTCTAAATCTGATACAAACTTTTGATCTTGTTTCAATCCCTCTAAGGTCTGATTTTAACGCACACTTCACATTTACATCCCTTAATTACTTTCACTCGTTTCAATCCCTCTAAGGTCTGATTTTAACACGAAGGATCTAAAAGCTTATTGTACTGGATACAAAGGTTTCAATCCCTCTAAGGTCTGATTTTAACACAAACACCTTAGACGGAAAAAAGATCGATTCTATGTTTCAATCCCTCTAAGGTCTGATTTTAACGAAAACAAACAACAATATTTTTTGTCCGCCAGGGAAGTTTCAATCCCTCTAAGGTCTGATTTTAACTATAATGGTCTTAAAATACGGTGTAACACTCGATACGACGTTTCAATCCCTCTAAGGTCTGATTTTAACCCAATTTTGGGGAGAGTGGTTTGTTTGCATCTAACCCTGTTTCAATCCCTCTAAGGTCTGATTTTAACAGGTTAGGATTATTGTTTGAAAGCGTATCTGTACGTGTTTCAATCCCTCTAAGGTCTGATTTTAACATTGAGTTCAATCTCTGAGAAATGCAGTCTTATTTGGGGTTTCAATCCCTCTAAGGTCTGATTTTAACAAGGAGAATACGGCTCGAACTTCTTCGTACAGTATGAGTTTCAATCCCTCTAAGGTCTGATTTTAACGGATGCTGAACAGTCCATTGAACTGATGAAAGAATCAAGTTTCAATCCCTCTAAGGTCTGATTTTAACTATATCTGAAGATTACGATTCAGTCGACATCTTTGTAGTTTCAATCCCTCTAAGGTCTGATTTTAACCCCATGCTGCACAGGCAGGAGTTGTTCGGCCAATTCAGTTTCAATCCCTCTAAGGTCTGATTTTAACGATTTGACTATAAATTCTCTTGAATTTGATGCAGATAGTTTCAATCCCTCTAAGGTCTGATTTTAACCCGGACGACTTCGCCTTCAATGTTCCTAAAATAATAACGTTTCAATCCCTCTAAGGTCTGATTTTAACTGTTGCAAACTATGCCAAATACAACACTTGTAAAAGAGTTTCAATCCCTCTAAGGTCTGATTTTAACTGTTGCAAACTATGCCAAATACAACACTTGTAAAAGAGTTTCAATCCCTCTAAGGTCTGATTTTAACAATGGAAAAACGTTACCTTCCATAAATACAAGCACTGTTTCAATCCCTCTAAGGTCTGATTTTAACTTACAGAATGATGTAACTGGGTAAAACAAGTTGAAAAGGTTTCAATCCCTCTAAGGTCTGATTTTAACAAGCAAACGAATAGGGGAGAAAGATTAATTGAATATGTTTCAATCCCTCTAAGGTCTGATTTTAACGATTGACTTGCTTTGTGTTTCGAGGGTTGATATCCTTGGTTTCAATCCCTCTAAGGTCTGATTTTAACGATGTAAAAAATTACAAGAACAGTGCTCAGATTATGTTTGTTTCAATCCCTCTAAGGTCTGATTTTAACCATTTCATCACTAACAAGCACTGAACCTGCTGGAAGTGTTTCAATCCCTCTAAGGTCTGATTTTAACTGTTTTGAGGGTTGATATCCTTGAGGGCTTCAACTACCGTTTCAATCCCTCTAAGGTCTGATTTTAACAGAGCGATTAGAGGAATACCTACAGTAGTTGCTAAGTTTCAATCCCTCTAAGGTCTGATTTTAACCAAACCTTGGGATCTCTTTGCCTTCCTTATCAAGTAAGTTTCAATCCCTCTAAGGTCTGATTTTAACGATAATCTCCCTTTTATTATCGGCAATCCTGTTTGTAGTTTCAATCCCTCTAAGGTCTGATTTTAACCATCATATGTATGAAGAGCAGGAATATAGAAAAAAAATGGTTTCAATCCCTCTAAGGTCTGATTTTAACCTTAATGAGGAGGAAGATGACGACGAAGTGACAGAAATAAGTTTCAATCCCTCTAAGGTCTGATTTTAACCTGAGTCCACTATAAGCCCAGATACACCATAAGCTTTTTTTGTTTCAATCCCTCTAAGGTCTGATTTTAACTTGGTTAATTATCCTATTTGGGTTATGTTTTTCTACCTTGTTTCAATCCCTCTAAGGTCTGATTTTAACTATGCCTATGTGTGCTCCTTATGCACTTTTAAACCTGTTTCAATCCCTCTAAGGTCTGATTTTAACCATTTTTAGCCCTGATGGACTAAAAGTTATTCCTCTGTTTCAATCCCTCTAAGGTCTGATTTTAACAGGAACATCATAAATCCCTGCTCCCTCAGAGTAAGTGTTTCAATCCCTCTAAGGTCTGATTTTAACTCTCCTCTCCTGTGTCTCGATCGAACCCCCACTTGTTTCAATCCCTCTAAGG
>Ga0265294_10005214_pt1 | contig 15911 bp, 15 predicted proteins | sample MunlanPumphouse3_FD_192504 | JGI IMG/M metagenome (GOLD analysis project Ga0265294, IMG submission 192504) | Groundwater microbial communities from a municipal landfill in Southern Ontario, Canada - Pumphouse #3 | ecosystem: Environmental > Aquatic > Deep subsurface > Groundwater | place...
GCTTGCTGAAGAGAATAGACGCCACGCTGGCAAGCACCAGCATCAATGCCATGATCGTCAGAAAGGCTACTTCGTCCATCCCTTTACCTTACACGCGTATACTAGTATGATTTAAAAAAGTGTCCAACAAAATGCATCATTATTTATTTTCATCGTTGCCGACCATGATTTTTTTCCTCTGACTCCCCCCGGTTTTTTTGATTTTTTCCTGGTCGATGGCCCATTGGAAGCTCTCAAGCTCGGCGGGAGCGATAAGGACCCTCTCCCCCTTGGTGTATTTCCGCCCAATGGTCCAGTTCTTGAAGGGCGACAACACCCTGTATTCGTCCGCATCCATGACTATTTCGCGGATGTTTTTGACACCTTTACGTTCCGAGTAGGTTCCGGCAGACCTGTTTATCTTCCCATCTTTGACCTCTATGGTGCTGGTACATACGGAGTCGAGGAAATAACGGTCGTGGGTTACGGTAATAAGGGTCCCACCATATTCATTGAGGGCGGATTCCACTGCGTGTCTGGACGGTATATCCAGATAATTCGTAGGCTCGTCCAATATCAGAAGGTTCGTTTCCTTCAAGAGAAGCATCGCCAGAGCAACGCGGGCCCTCTGTCCGCCGGAGAGAGTCGACATCGGGCGGTCCACTTCCTCACCCTTGAGCAGGAGGCGCGCAAGCATCCCGCGCGCTTCCGCGCGCTTATCCGTGCCGATCGCCTGCAATATCTGTTCCTCTGCGGTGAGATGCAGGTCCAGCCCCTCGTGGTTCTGGGAATAATATCCGATCTTGGCGCCGGGCGCTATCCAAAGATCTCCTTTGCTGGGTATTTCACCTATAAGTGCTTTGACCAGCGTGCTTTTCCCTTCGCCGTTCGCACCGAATACGCCTATCCTTTCTCCTTTCATTATATCCAGTTCGATATCTTTGATTATGGTCCTGCCGCCCATGTCCACAGACAGGTTCCGTGCGGTGATCATATTCTTTCCCGATTTCTGAGCGGTCTGTATCCTTACAGTTATGGACTGGTCTTCTTCCGGTTTTTCCTTCACTTCCATCTTGGAGATTATCTTCTCGCGCGTCTTGTGGACCGCGGCAAACCACATGTCCCTGTGCATCTCCTCGGCTATCTCTTCCTGAGTACGTTTCTGGCTGGAATATTTTCGGTACTCCTTTTCCATGCGGTCGAGGTCGATCGTCTTCTTCAAAACGAAATCGGAATAGTTGCCTTTGTATTCGCGCGAATTCCCGCGCGAGATCTCGGATACGCGGGTAACGATCTTGTCTAAAAAGTATCTGTCATGGCTGATCACGACCAGCGCACATCCTGATTTCAGAAGGAAATCCTCAAGGAACTCCACAGTGCCTATATCTAGGTGCGAAGTCGGCTCGTCCAATATGAGCAGGTCGCATTCTTCGGCCTGTACAAGGACGCGGGTGAGCATCACCTTGGTCCTCTCGCCTCCCGAAAGGGCATCCATGGTGCGGTCCATCACATCATCCGGAAGTCCGACCTTTTCGATAGCGGCGACGATCTTCCTTTCATCGTCGGCCGCGGAGCTTTTAAGGTCCGATTCCAGTTTGGAATATTCTTCGGCGGCCGCGTTCCAGTCTATATCTCCGCCCGTCGCCATTTTCTCTTCGATCTTGGACATCCTGTCCTTGATCCGTTCCACATGCCCGTAAGGCCTGCCCAGGACCTCCCTCACCGTTACATCGGAGGAAGATTCTGCGAACTGAGGGAGATAACCGATCTTGCTGGTGTTCCTCGTCAGCTCGCCGGTATCGGGTTTGATTTCTCCCAGAAGTATCCTGAGGAATGTGGTCTTTCCGGCACCGTTGACCCCTATCAGCCCTATGCTGTCGCCGTCATTGATCTGAAGACTCACATCTTTCAGCACTTTCATGGGGCCGAAGGATTTGGTGACGGACTGTGCTTTCAAGAGCATGTTTCGTCATGACGGTTCGACTAATATGCTTTGCCTTTCCAGCTGATGATGCGGTGTAAACAGTTGCCGTATTATCATCTTTGGAGAAAAGATGGGCATGGCGTAGCCGGCGATGCGCCAGGCGACATACAGATCTCAGTCAAAGGAATAACATGTCCGGTCAAGATTTACGGAGTTCATGCCGATCACCATCGTATGTTGTGATTCTCAGTAATTTATCGTCCGATGGATGTATTGGTGGATGATTATCATTATGAATATCGACAATCGTTCAATTATTCTTTATGTCAGATGAAATTTTTCTATACAGTAAATATTTATACTATCACTTTATGATTGCAAAATTATAGAAATATTGATATAGTATAACGCGTTGACGACCAGGATTTCCAAAAACATATTTAAATATGAAGAAACTAAAATAAAGAGGACATTCTCATAATTTAACAACGTTAGGTCGATAAACCGACTGCTCTTTCCATCTCCTTTAAATAGGCAAAATTCTGTTTTTTATATGACCCAACGTGACACGGCGTCTGGGTGAAGGAGGAGGAAAATGATCGGGAGGGAAAAAGTTCTCGAAGATTTGAAAAAATCAGTTGAGACGTGGAACCCTCCACTGATGGAGGATTCGTTGGATGTAGCTATATCCATCGGCCTGACTCCCGACGAGATCGTCAATGACGGACTCTCGGAGGGCATGGAGGTCATCGGAGATCGTTTTGATCATGCCGAGATTTATCTTCCTCAGGTTTTAGCCGCGTCAAGGGTAATGGAGCGCGCCTTGTCTATCTTAGAGCCTTTGATTTTGAGAGGTGAAAAGATATACAGGGGCACGGTTGTGATGGGTACGGTACAGGGAGACATTCACGAAATCGGGAAAAATGTCTGCTGCGCGATGTTGCGCGGGGCCGGTTACAATGTAATAGACCTTGGCTCAGACGTCAAACCGCGGGCATTTGTCGAAGCCGCGAAGGATTTCGATGCCGACATCCTTGGATGTTCCGCACTTATGACTACCACCTTGATAGTCCAAGGGGATGTCGTAAAGGCGGTTCGCGAGGAGAAAATACCCATTTACACCATCTTTGGTGGCGCTCCGTGTAGCCAGGATTGGGTGGACAGGATTGGTGGCGATGGATATTCATCATCGGGCGCCGGAATTGTCCAGCTAGTATCGAGGCTATTACACAAGGAGGTAGAAAAACTATGACTGTCCGACGCCCAGACATCGACAGAAAGCGGTCGCGTACAATTTTTCAAAAAATTATGCATCTCGGTCCGCTGGACGGTCAAATTGGGAGCGAATAATATGGAATTGAAAATGGAAAGAAATCAAATCGCATGGGTCGCTTTTGCAATACTATTTGCGGTGGCAGCCGGTGTCCTCATCTATTTCGACTGGAAACTGTCGGCCTCTGTGATGGGAGACTATCTGGCTACTCCAATGATGGCTGGAGCAACTGAGCTCGAGGCTATATCGTTCAACAAAAATATGGACGTATGGTTCATGCTCATGATGGTCGCCTTCCTGATGATTTTCATCAGGAAGTTCGAATGGGGTACTGCACTTGCAGTTTTACTGTCCGCTGCAGGAAGCTTCATTGTGTACCTGTTCATACAGCAGTTTTATTTCGGATATGAAGTCTGGGACCAGATGCTGATGATCAGGGCGGTCATTTGTTCGATTACCATCGTAATAGGTATCGGTGTGTTCCTAGGGCTGTGCAAGATGTGGCAATATCTCCTTGTTGGAATGTTGTTTGCACCGGCTTATGCACTGATCGAGTATTTCCTAGCCAATGATTTCTTTGGACTAGGGGCGACCGATCCAGGAGGATCAATGCTCGTTCACATGTGCGCAGCCTACTTCGGCATCGGTGTCGCAATTGCTCTGCGTGAGAAGAGGTCTTGGCAGGAACCAATGCACACAACTACGCACAGTGTGACATTCGTATGGCTCGGTAGCATGATACTGTGGGTTTTGTGGCCCTCGTTTGTTACATCGCTACTCAATCCTGGAGACTCCACGTGGGGAATGATCACATGTTACATGGCGGGAATAGGATCCGTGATCAGCGCATATCTCGTGTGCGTGATTTGTCAGAAGAAAGTCAACCCTCTGATTTACACGTATGCCATGTTGGCAGGACCCGTAGCCATCGGGGCACCGTTGCTATCTGTAGGTCCATGGGGTGCTCTTTTCATCGGAATAGTCGCAGGAGCACTCTCCGCGCTGTGCTTCATATATCTTAACCCTTGGTTCTGCAAGAAGATCGGTGTTGTAGATATGATGGGAGTTCACAACCTGCATGGAATGGCAGGTTGGCTGGGGGCACTTTCGGTATGTGTCATCACTCTGTCCATTGATAACCTCGTGTTCGCGGTCATCGTATTTGCCATAGCTGTCGGTACTGGTGCGATAGTGGGACTTGTAGTCAGGCTAACGCGCGGAAGTATGGAAGTATTGGCCGACGACAATACGGACTTCAGTAGGAACGAGGCGCCCCCTTCGTGATCGTATTATAAACCTTTTATTTTTTTTTTATTTTTTTTTATGTATTTGAGTATTGCACAATGTGATCCATGCCGTTATAGGATATGGGCGAACATTCTGGTTGATTGTAAACAGGCGTTCAAAGGCGGACAATTTGTTATCGAGGGAGCACAGATCTCGCCGTACGGCAGCAACATACGCATTCGTTCCAGAGGCAGTTTATTTCCGATCGTGGACCTTTCAGGGCATGGGCGTATAGTCAGAGTTATAATTATATACAGGTGGATGTAAACATTTTTTTAATCAATATGTACCAACATAATACTTATATACAAAATCAAAAATAAATTTTCGTTCAATAAATACATTTAAATATGTGTTTTAAAAATTTTGTAATTTATAGCTATGTTTAAATACTGAAAATATAATGTAACTTCATACCTGGAAAATGACGCTGAGCTGGGCAATATTAGGTTGCGCCGGCGGTTGTGCGACGTGTACTGAGGTATGTAGGAGGATTTACATGAACGACAAAAAAGAACTGCTTGCAGCATGCAAAAAGGCAGTGGAGACCTGGGACATTGCACTTGCAAAGTCTGCGACAGAGGCCGCGTCCAAAGCGGGCGTCGAGCCTAAAGAGATTATTGCAGAAGGCCTCGGGAGAGGAATGGAAACCATCGGAGTCCGTTTCGACAAGGCGGAAATATACCTGCCCCAGGTCGTTGCGGCGTCTAAGGCCATGGAAGTCGGGCTCAACGTACTGAAGCCTAAAATGGAAGGTAAGCCCAGTTCCATGAAGGGAACCGTCATATTCGGAACTGTCGAAGGAGACATACACGAAATCGGAAAGAACGTCTGTTGCGCAATGCTCAGGGGAGCGGGATTCACAGTTATGGATCTTGGGCCCGATGTGTCGCCTCAGAGCTTCATCGAAGCAGCCGAGGAGAACGGTGCGCAGATAATAGCTGGTTCTGCACTCATGACAACGACACTCGAGGTTCAGAGGGATGTTGTGGAGGCCGTTAAGGAGAATGGCGGAAAGTATAAGACCATGTTCGGCGGCGCTCCCTGTTCCCAAGAGTGGTGCGACTCCATCGGAGCGGACGGATATTCCTCCAATGGTTCTGAGATCAACGAATTGGCGACAAAATTGGTTGGGTGATTAAATGGCAGCAACAAGACCCCTTACTGTCTGCGATGTGTACGACAGATTCATGAAGGGAAAGAAAGTGGCGGAGGACAAGTGGGACTATGAAATAATCCCCCAGAACGCCACGAGACTCAAAGAGAAATATAAGCTAGACTTCGGAAACAAGTTTGTTCCTGAAGACAAGGCGACGATGGATAACCTGTTCAACGCAGGTCTCGAGATGCTCGTCGAAACCGGATTCTATTGTCAGGACAACAACCGTGTAATGAATGTTACAGAGGAAGAAGTCTGGGAGGGAATCAAGAAGACCCCCACGAAAATCATTCTGGGAGACGGGAGGGACACAGCTCGCTTCTACCCCAGACGTGGCAACAGCCCAGTAAAGCCCATCATACAGGGAGGACCCACCGGATCCCCGATCTCGGAGGATGTTTTCGTACAGGTCATGCAGTCCTATGCCCAGGAGGGTATCGTAGATACTATCGTCAACGGTGTTCTCACGACCATCGAGGGACACTCTGCCAAGACCAACACCCCGTACGAAATCCGTGCGACCATGACAGAGCTCCGCTCTGTCAGAGAGGCATGTGTCCGTGCTGGAAGGCCCGGACTCGCCATGTAGGGACCCGAGACCCCACTGTCCGCAGCTGGACGTCTGGTCTCTGATTCCAAATGGGCCGGTATGAGGACCTGCGACTCTCACGAATGCTCGCAGCTCAACGAGCTCAAGATAGACATGACCGCTCTGAACATGCTCGCGGGATGGACCTGCAATGGCAACACCATAATGATCGAGCAGATGCCGATCTTCGGTGGGTACTGTGGAATGGTAGAGGAGACCGCAATCTGTGACGTTGCAACGACATTGGCTTCGTTCACTCTGTTCAGCGGGAACTTCCACCTCGACGGTCCCATCCATATCAGGTGGGGAACGACGACAGCGAGGGAGACCCTCCAGGTAGCTGGACATGCAGCAGCAGCAATCGATGCCAACACCGATCTGCTTCTGGCAAACCAGTACTACCCGATGGCTGGACCTTGCACGGAGATGTGTCTCCTGGAGACCGCGGCACAGGCCATCAACGACACCGCATCCGGAAGGGAGCTTCTGTCGGGATCCGCAGCCGCGAAGGGTGTTGTTCAGGATAAGACAACAGGAATGGAAGCCAGGATAATGGGAGAGGCCGCAAAAGCCACCGCTGGTATGAAGATCCCTGAGGTCAACAAGCTGCTGAACAAAATCGTCTCTGATTATGAAAAGCACTACACCAATGCGCCCGCTGGAAAGACCTTCCAGGAGTGCTATGATGTTAAGACCGTCAAGCCCACCGCTGAATACGTTCAGGTGTATGACGGGGCGCTCAAGAGGCTCAGAGACTACGGACTCGACATCAAGCACTGATGTTGTTTAAGCAATTGAACGAAAAGGACCTTTGAGGTCGCCACGGGCTGGGATGCCCGCGGAAAAAACCTTTTACTACTCTACCGTCAAATGTTTTTCCTCCGAAGTTAGAGTAGGCTTTATTTATTCTTTAACCAAAATACTTTCACAAAGTGTATAAGCATTGTGTCAGTTAGGTAAAACAGCTAGCTTATTGATTCTTTTATGGTGGATAAAAATGACGGCACACAGGTATCTGGATATTTTTGAATCTTACAACAGATTCTACAATGGGAAGAAGACGCGCGAGGATACTTGGGATTATTGCACCGTCCCCGATAGTGCTCTTATGATGAAGAATAAATATGACATCAAATTCACCGATGACATAGTACCAGATGACGACGACCTCTGTGACAGGTTGTTTCTAGCCGGCGTGGAAATGCTTGCTACTACGGGATTCTACAACACTGACCTTGGACGGGTCCTTTCTCTGACCGAGGATGAGATATACGAAGGTATAAAGAGGGCTCCAAAAGAGCTTACCTTGGGATCCGGAAAGGACCAGTGCATATGCAAAAAGAGACTTGGCAATGCGGATTTCAAGCCCCTTGTGGAGGGAGGGCCTACGGGTGCCCCCGTTTCTGAAGAGATATATATTCCCATGATGCGCAGCTATGCACAGGAATCTACTGTCGATCTTTTAGTTAGCGGGGTCCTTAACACAGTGGACGGATATCCGTCCACCACCAATACGCCATGGGAAATCCGTGCAACACTGGCCGAAATACGATACGTGCGGGAGGCTGCACTTATGGCCAACAGACCGGGGCTCGGCATATAGGGGCCAGAAACACCGCTTTCTGCTGCGGGGCGCCTTTCTTCCGACCTGACCGAATGGGGGCTTAAAAAGAACGACCTCCATGAGGTTTCGCAATTAAATGAGCTTAAGATAGACATGTCCGGTCTCAACATGCTTTCAGGATGGGTCGCCAATGGGGACACGATCATGATGGAGCAGATGCCGATGTTAGGTGCCTATCTCGGAAGCGTCGAAGAGACAGCAATTTCGGATGTAGCGGCAACGCTAGCTTCTTTCGTCCTGTTCAATTGCGATATTCACTTGGACGGACCGATCCATATAAGGTGGGGCACGACGACCACGAGAGAGACCCTGAAGGTAGCCGCACATGCATGTGCGGCACTAGATAAGAACACAGACCTTCTGCTAGGCAACCAATATTACACATTAGCAGGGCCCTGCACAGAGATGTGTTTCCTGGAGACCGCGGCGCAGGCTATCACCGATACCGCTTCAGGAAGAGAACTGATATCCGGCGTTGCATCGTCCAAAGGTGTCACGCAGGACAGGACGACAGGGATGGAGTCGAGGATCATGGGCGAGGTGGCCAACGCGACCACGGGATACAGCATTCCAGAGGTCAATAAAATATTGAATTCCCTCGTCGGGCTTTATGAGAGGGACCTTATACACGCGCCTGCAGGGAAGCGTTTCCAAGATTGCTACAACGTTAAAAAAATATTGCCCACAGCTGAGTATATAAACATATACGATAAGGCGATCTCTACAATAGGGCGCTGCGGCCTAGATGTCGGGCCATTATGATAAAATTTGGCCTGTAGATCTCAGGCTTTATACCGGATATATTTGCAAATACACGGCGGCCATAGGTCGATGCGTCGAGGGAAGTGTGTCGGGCCATTCAAAAGCACATTGTGCCCGAGGCCAAAGGATAACCGATGTATTCTCATCGTCTATGCCATCGTTGCAATTTTTTAACCGGGCGTACGCGCATATCTTTATGATAGTCTAAAAAAGGATGGACATAGACCTCCGAGGCCATATTCGGGAGTAAGATCTCGACGCGAGTGGAAAATATATTGTCACAATGGCACAGTACGATGTGTGCCAAGTTTTGTCTCAAAAACATATCAAAACGTGTTGTTAAAGTGCATGGATAAGGCGCTGACGATCATTTTGCGGAGATAATATAGAAATATTCAGGAAATCAACGATCATGAAGTCAAAATATATATGCTGTATGCGTGCGCCCACCACTGGGGACGCTGACAGGTATGTTTGTTCTCTTTGGCCCGTCAGATCGCTGGCTGGAGCCACGATACGTAACAATAAAGCATAAGTTTAAATACAGTATTTCAAAAAATACGTTTTTTAAAGCAACAATTATATAACTATAATAACAGCTACTAGCTCGTAAAGGGGGACGGTCCGGCGACCAGCTGGCCTCTAGAGCCTCGCTAGCGGGGATCGACACCCCGGTCTCTCGCCATTAACGGAATAACGTGATCAGATGGTCGTTCGCTACACAGAATCGCAAATACAAAAGCTCAGAGAGTACGGCGACGGCCCTGTTGACCTTTCAGAATTTTCTGACGCAGCCGAGAGGGACATCTCCTTTACCAAACTTATGGCTGCCGAGATGTCTGCCAACGATGCCGCCATCAGAGATATGGTTTCAAATCCGCGCGGGCACGACCTCGTCCGGTTGGAGAGAGAGCTCAGCAATGCGCTGGTGGATGCCGGATTCGTCGAAGTAAGGACCCCCACGATCATATCCAAGGCAGCGCTGGCCAAGATGACTATAACGGAGGACCACCCGCTCTACAGGCAAGTTTTCTTCATAGACAGCAAGAGGTGCCTCAGGCCGATGCTGGCACCCAATCTTTACTATTACATGAGGAAGCTTCGAGACCACACCGACGATACGATAAGGTTCTTCGAGATAGGGTCGTGCTTCAGAAAAGAATCCCACAGCGGAAGGCACCTGGAAGAATTCACGATGCTGAATCTCGTCGAGCAGGGGCAGATAGAGGATCCGGTGGCCGATCTCAGAGAGTTCATCGATATTGTGATGGGCACTGTAGGGATGAAGTACGGGACGGCACGCGAGGAATCGGACGTCTACGTGGAAACGCTTGACGTAGAGGTCGACGGCGTAGAGGTGGCATCGGGCGCCGTCGGGCCGCACATCTTAGATGCGGCACATGATATTCACGAGCCATGGTGCGGGATAGGCTTCGGCCTCGAACGTCTCTTGGCCATGAAAAACGGAAAGAACAGCGTACGTAAGACCGGGCGCAGCCTGACATATATGAACGGACGCAAAATAGATTGAGGTGATTTTACGGATGTACAGGAAATATTAGACAGGTCAGCGGCCGGGGAGGGGCTTACTTACGACGATGTTGTAAGGCTTTTTAACGCGGATGCGAAAGAACAAGAGGCCCTCTTCGAGACCGCCCGAAACATAAGGGACAGAGAATACGGTAAGAAGATATTCACTTACGGTTTCGTTTACTTTTCCACATATTGCAAAAACAACTGCTCGTTCTGCTATTTCAGGAGGACCAGCGGACTGGAGAGGTACAGAAAGTCCACGGAGGAGATAGTCGAGCTCTCTGAAAATCTGAGGGACGCAGGCATAAATCTGGTCGATCTCACGATGGGCGAGGACCCCGTGATGTACAAGGACGAATGTGCCAGATTGATAGATGTCATTCAATCCGTAAGAGACGCGGTGGATATCGGGATAATGGTATCGCCGGGCGCGGTGCCCAAGGCAATATTCCCTAGGATGGAGGAGGCAGGGGCCGACTGGTATGCATGTTATCAAGAAACATACAATCTGGAACTCTTCAAGAGGCTCAGATTGGAGCAGGACTATCAGACACGTATCGATGTCAGGAGATGGGCCAAAGAAGCAGGCATGCTGACCGAGGACGGGATGATGGTCGGACTTGGAGAATCTGTCGATGACCGTGCCGATTTCGTTATGAGGATGGGACCGCAGGGTTGCGAGCAGATAAGGGCAATGACATTTGTCCCCCAGGAAGGCACCCCCATGAAGACTCTTAACGCGACCGACTCGACGAACGAGCTTCTGTCCATTGCGATAATGAGGATAATGTATCCTGACCGTATAATTCCGGCAACATTGGACGTCGAAGGGATATCGGGCATGGTCGACAGGCTGAATGCAGGCGCAAATCTGATAACATCCATCGTCCCCCCGAACAGAAAACTCGCCGGCGTGGCACAGCATGAGCTGGACATAGAGAACGGAAACCGTTCCGTCGACAACGTGTTCAAAATCCTTGACGATATCGGCAAGCGCCCTGCGACCAACGCCGAGTTCCAGTCGTTCATGGACGGCAAGAAGGCGGAGCTGAGGAGGCACTAGGATGAGACTTGCGATAGTAGGCGGTGCCCTTCAGGGCATGGAAGCGGCATATCTGTCTAAGAGGGCAGGATACGAGACCGTCGTAATAGACAGAAAAACGTACGCACCGGCACTTTCACTTGCCGACGAGGCTCACGTCATGGACCCTGTCAAGGACCCGAATTCGGCAATGAAGATATTCTCCGACTGCGACGCGGTGATCCCGGCATGCGAGGAGCTGGACCTGCTCAAGCTATTGGATCTGAAACTCAAAGGCACAGGGATACCGTTGCTTTTCGACATGAGGTCGTATGAAATATCATGCTCGAAAGAGCGTTCAAATATACTTATGGACAAGGCGGGCGTGCCTCTTCCGAGACCTTGGCCCGAATGCGGTTTCCCGGTTATAGTCAAACCATCGTGCCAGAGCGGGAGCGTCGGCGTAACCGCGGCAAGAAACGAAGAGGAACGTCAGGCCGGACTGAGAAAGGTCAGCGAGCTCAACGATGTCCCCATCGTTCAGGAATTCGTATCGGGAAGGAGTATCTCGATCGAGGCCATCGGTAACGGTGAGAAGGCGCGCGCATATGTTACGACCGAAGTGGTCTTGGACAGGAAATATGACTGCAAGATGGTAAGATGCAACCCCAATATCATCTCTCATGAGGAGGACGAGATGTTCAGGGATGTTTGCAGAAAGACAGCCGAACTGATGCATCTGAAAGCTTTGATGGATATGGAGGCCATCGACACCCCCAGGGGGCTGAGGGTCCTCGAGATCGATGCAAGGATCCCCAGCCAGACTCCCGCGGCGATAGACGCCGGTTCAGGGATCAACCTCCTGAAGGAGCTTGCGGACTGCGCGATGGGCAAAGTTCCGTCGGGAAAAAACACCCGCAGGGCCGGTGTTTATGAACATTATGTCTTCAGAAACGGCATCTTGAGCACCAGTGGCGAAAAGGAGTTCGGACACATCAGGGGCCCCCGGATATGCGCAGGGTTGTTCGGGTCCGACCGCATGATAACCGACTATGAGCCGGGAAAGGCGGAATGGCATGCCACGGTCATAACTGAGGGGCGCGACGAGGCAGACGCCGACAGAAAACGCATGGCGGTACGCGACCGCATGATATGCGAATCAGAAGCGAAGGTGTTCGACGACGGAAGCCCGGAGCTGGTCTGATGACAAGGCTCACCGAGGATATGATCGACGAAATACCTAGGACGGCCGGGAAACGCAGCGAGAACCTCCGTCAGGCGGTCGGAATGGACCTCAAGACACTGGCTTTCAGAGCGATCGGCGAAGACCCGGAAAAGTACGACCTTTCAAAATATGTCACGGCATCGGTCCCTATCACGGCGGGGCTCGGAGTCATCGGCGGATTCTCACAGAGCGTAAGCGCGATATTGGAGTCCATGGGATTCAGGAGCTTCGTGACATCCAGGACGGACATCGACGGCATATATGAGGCCCTCGAGAAGGAGGCGGACATCCTGTTTACGGCCGACGATGTCAGATATATAGCGTACAACCGGAGGACGGGAACTTATTTCGACAACTCGTTCGCGACCGCGGCCGGATACGCAGAAGCGCTGGACGGCGCGGCGGGCGGACTGGAGGGCAAGAACGTCCTGGTAGTCGGCGCCGGCCTTGTCGGAACGGATGCGGTGAGGATACTGACGTCCAAAGGCGCGACGGTTAGCATAACCGACGTACTTATCGGAAAGGCAGAAAAGCTGGCATCAGAATATGGTGCAACGGCAATAGCCAGCATCGAGAACGCGATCTCGTCTCATAAGTATATTTTGAACGCATCGCCCGGACTGATACCGGGGCGACTGATTGTCGAAGGTGCGGTGATATCGTCGCCCGGGGTCCCGTTCAGCTTCGACGCCGAAGGTGTGGGTAAAGCCGACACGATAATACACGATCCTTTGGATATCGGTACCGCCGTAATGGCGGCCGGGTGCGTGACATCTAGGAAATGAAGGTAGGGAATATGACCAGATACTGCATAGCATTAGACATCGGGACAAGCGGCCTCCGCTGCCAGGCGATCGATATGGATACAAAGGAGACGGTAGCGACCTCCATAACACAGCGCCATCCGATACCGGGAATGAACGTCATAGATCACGTGAACTTCGCCATAAGGTCCGGGGAAGATGCCGCGACGGGCCTCCTGAGGGGAGCGATAAACGCACTTTTCAAGACCCTTAAAATCGATCTGAGCAAGGTCGAATCAGTAGGCGTGTGCGGGAACCCGTTCCAACTTTCGCTGTTCCAGGATATCGAGATAAGAGATCTGGCCTACGCGGGGAAGAACATGCTGGACGATCTGGGAGTGGTCCCGCCCAAGAGGGACGGTGCCGTGATAAGCGCTGAAGAGGCAGGCCTCGAGGGGATGCCCGACGCCAGGGTGATAATTCCTCCGGCCGTGAGGCATGAGATAGGCGCGGACGCAATGGCCATGCTGATGATGACGGACGTCCTAAACGAGAAAGAGCCGTGTCTGGTCGTAGACTACGGGACCAATGCGGAGATGGCGTTGATATTCGAAGGCAAGATAATAACCGGGTCCGCCGCGGCGGGGCCGGCGATGGAAGGACAGGAGATAGAAAGAGGGATGCTGGCCGCCCCCGGCGCCATATCAGATGTGGAGATCACGCCGAAAGGATGGAAATGCTATGTTCTCGACGAGACGATGGCGGCCAAAGAAGGCGATACGGTCGATCCCGCGTCCGGAGAGGTTGTGGAGAAGGGGCCGATGTCCGGCAAGGCGATCGGCATCACGGGCACGGGGGTTGTGGCCGCACTCTACTGCGGCATCAAGTCCGGGATCATAGTTCCTCCCGAGATAACTTCATGCGACGGCAGGATGCACCTTCAGGACGGCATAGACATAACTTCTAGAGATGTCGAAGAAGCAGGTAAGGCCATCGGAGCCCTGAGGGCGGGATTCCTGACGCTGCTCCGCGAGGCGGGTCTTTGGACCCAAGATATCAAAAAAGCATACATGTCCGGGGCATCGGGACTTTATGTGGATGCGAAGAAGGCCCTGGCCATCGGCATGGTGGTGCCGGGAGCGGAAAGGATCGTGCAGTTTGGAAATACTTCCATCGGCCTTGCGCGCAAGATCGCAATGGACGAGATGTCTCTGGACGAACTGAGGGAGTTCGCCAAGAAGCTCAGGGCCGACCACTGCATGTTCGCAACCGCCCAGGTGTTCAAGGACATCTACTCCATCGAATACGCCATCTGGGCCCAAGGGATGCCTATGAGCGAGTACAACAATATGCTGGATGTCTATGACCTCCCCCCGATCAAGGACCCTATACAGGACCCGGACGTCAAGCGCTATGCGGAGAGGGACCTGCCCGATACCGATAAGTCGCCCATACATGTGCTCGAGAACCCCGGGACACTCCTCAGGGGAAGGGTCGAGGGATGCACCGCTTGTCGCAAATGCGAGCGCGTATGCCCCGAGCATGCCATGAAGATAACGAAGGAAAGCGACGGGAACTACGCCAACATACGCACGGACCTCTGCGGCGGATACGCATGCAGCAGGTGCGAGCGCGAATGCCCCGAGGGTGTTCTCAACTACAAACAGCTGAAGCTGAGCGATCCGGGCCAGAAGAGGGAATGACCGCTGCCGTATGGAGGATTATTAACCCGCACGACGATGGCCGTCCATGGCGTCCACGGTTATAGTCAAGATGAGGACCTGCGACAAGACTCACAAAGTGGTAGCGGAGCTCAGGGACGACGGGGATGTGGATATCCGCATCACTTCCGACTGCGATAAGGCGAGACAGTTCGGAGAACGCTGCACCAGGGTCAGTCTGAACGATGTGACAGACTTCTATGGCAGCAGGGTGAACAGCGAAGAGGTCCGCGGTAATCTGTGGATACAATGCCTTCTGCCCATAGGTGTGTTCGACGCGGCATGGATGGAGCTGGGAATGCTTTCAAAGAACCTTTGCAAGAAGGTCGGGGGAGACGAGATCGTGCTGGACCGGTACGATTCCGAAGAATGATCAACGGATGTTGATTCCCGAGACCCCGCGGCATTTGCGAAGCAGAGGGATCAGCTCTGCAGGTATCTGGCCGTCTACCACGATTATCAGCTGCGAATCCTTCCTCTCGCCGTTGTCGTCCACCACGGCCTGTCTCACCGAAAGCCCGGCGCTGTATATGACCGATGCGACATCAGCTAGGATACCGGGCATCGTCGCATCCGAGGGAACGATCTCGATCACGGAACAATCGATCTCGGAAGCTATCCTGTCCAGCATAAGTATGGGCCTGAGCTTCGAGAACACCGCATCTAGCTCGGAGGTAGAAGATATCCTCTCCAATGTGGACCTCACCACACGCCGGTCGACGCCGGCGGAACGTGCCAGCGCCGAATCGGCGATCTCAACGTCACCGCAGAACGCCTTGCCGTTCTTCTCGCATATGCCGTATCTGAGCATAACTTCGGCAACCCTTCCCTGGGACGGGTATCGGTCGAACATTTTCCGGATGTGGTCCATACCATGTAATGGGCAACAAGCATAAAATGCTTTATCGCCCGGCAGGGGCCGTTATGCCAGTCCTTAAGATTCCGGATATATCACGGTCATGAACGCACCTGCATTCGCGTCGTGCCGGTGTATCGTGAACGTTATCGGTTCCGAAGACGACATCCATGTTGTGATCCCTTCGATGGTGCTCGAGGAGTACGTGACTCCGT